>Ga0182006_1000254_pt1 | contig 49364 bp, 43 predicted proteins | sample Sormic07211104_1_FD_123022 | JGI IMG/M metagenome (GOLD analysis project Ga0182006, IMG submission 123022) | Rhizosphere microbial communities from Sorghum bicolor, Mead, Nebraska, USA - 072115-104_1 MetaG | ecosystem: Host-associated > Plants > Roots > Rhizosphere | place: USA: Nebraska...
ATAAGCAATCAACAAAGCTACAAAAAAATAGCTAATTGATAACAAAAAGGCCTCGTGGCGCAACTGAATAGCGCATCTGATTACGGCTCAGAAGGTTACTGGTTTGAATCCAGTCGAGGTCACGAAATTGAAGAATGAATAATTCTTAAAACAAACAAAAACCCGCTATTAGCGGGTTTTTTATTGGACATTGTTAGACTTTAATGGACAATAATAGACACATTTCTTTCCCCTATAATTCCCCCTGTTAAAATAATAATCCTGCAAGATTGGCAATCTAGCAATTTACTTGACTCTTAAAATTTTTGATTCTGGGAAATCAACATTAAGATACTTCCTTATTGATTCTGTTATAACATCAATTCGAGTTCCAATAATTCTTGTTCTATTTCCAATTGGCCAATCAGTCATTATTGCTGTTAATTTAGGTTTTATTCTCCCTGTAAATAAATCTAAAGGATCTGTAAACCATAGACCACAACCACTAATGCCATGTAAATCTGGACCATTTGCAAACACATTCTGTTTAGTATTATAAGAACGCTTTCTGTTGTATGATGTAACAACATTAACAATGGGATTTCTATCGAACTTTGAATAATACTCATTTTTTTCTGGTGTAGAAAAATGAAAAAAGGTACCAACTTCGAAAACATCGCTATTCCATGAAATTTTTGATCTTGTAGAGGGATAACCGACAAACGTATAATATTCTTGATTCTCGAAAGTATGATTTATAGCTAAGTCGTCTGCTTGCAAAAAATTGTAAGTACCCAAAAGATGCGAGACACAATCTTTATCTAACTTCATAAAACCTATGTCAACCGAATCTTTAGCCCTATTTATTGAACTATTATTGTATGTTATACCTCCAGGCTTTATTATTTCCTTGTCCTTTCCCAAAGGAATGAACAATTTTTCGTAATTATCAAAGACATGAGCAGCTGAAATAAGAAAATAATTATCTTGAATCTGAATAAATATACCTGTTCCATAAACTTTATATTTAGAAATATCTGTTAAGAGCATACATGTATAGCTTCTTATTACATTTAGACTGGATAATTGTAAATTCTTATACTTTTCTTCTAATGTTTCCATAAAACAAATAATTAATCTTTTTATCTTCTTTATTGACTTTTAGTCCAAGATTACTATTTCTAAATTTTTATGAAAATATAAAATCTATATTACAAATCTTTAAAAAACTCCTCCAATGATATTTTATGAATATCCAAAACCTTGATTAAGGTTTTTAGAGTAATATTACTCCCAGATTCGATACGCCAATATTGTACTCTATTTAGATTGTTATCAAAAGCAAACGTTTCGTAGCTTGTATAACCCTTTGATAATCTGATTTCTTTTAGTTTTTTGGAAATCTGATTGATTTTTAATTCGATGTTTTTCTCTGAATTTTCCATAAACGGAAAATTGTCACTAAAACCGCATATATTTTACCGCATATAATATACAATTTACTATTTTAGCTGAAAAATAATTCTCTAATCTTAATATTGCAAAAATGAATGAGCCTGAAATTTACATAAAATGGAAGCCATTACTTATGTGTCTAACGGTAATAGCAATTGTAATCCTAGTAATACTATCTATTGTAATTCCTGTAAAAATGGCAAAAAAAAGAGGCAGAAGTGGCTTCGGCTGGTTTGTCTTCTGTTTATTCTTCTCCCCTTTTTTAGCTATTCTATTGTTAGCTGTTCTTGGAGAAACTGATGAAAAAAGAAGAGAAAGGATTATTGAAGAAGAAAAACTACGAAATCAATACAGAGAGCCTGCTATTAACAACTCTACAAACGAGATAAAACATTGGCTACAAGCAAATCCTGGTAAATCACTAAACGACTATTACAATAAAATATGAAAAACAATCTAATTCTATCCTTCCTTTTAATTATCTGTTTTAGTAATAATTTTATTGCACAAACTAATAATAACAAAGTTGGAGACCAGATACAGGGAGATTTTAACGGAGATGGAAAACTCGAATACGCTTTTCGAGTACAAGTTACAAAAGGACATGGAAATCCTACTGAAGATGGGATTCCTGACAATTATGAAATACAATTTAGCGACAAAGGCATTAAATCCATAAAAGCAAATTGTTGTTGGTTTAAACTTATAAACGAAGGAGATTTAGACAAAGACGGAACTGACGAGTTTTCAATCATACAAGCTCCTGAAAATGGTTGTCTCGGCACTGTAACTACTTACACTATTAAAACTAAGAAAAGCTATAAATTATTCCCTAGCTTTTCTATTTTTTGGTGTGCGGAGTTATCTGATCTAGAATTACAAAAATTAGTTGTGCGAGAGAATAACACGATTTACTATTACCTAGCTGATCCCAATGATACACATTTGCTAAATGAAGCTGGAGACAAAATACAGTTTGAAAGACTCAAAAAAGTAAAAGTTAAAGTTGTAATATTTTAATATAAAACCCAATAAAAAACAAGCGATTCCCAAAGAATCGCTTTTTTCATAGCCTGTTTTAAAATGTTAATTTTTTCATAAAACTTTGATTTTGACCAAAAAAAAGATTGACAAACTGGTATTACTAAATAAAAGCATTCCCAATAAAATAAATATTAATGAAAATTTTAAAATATGAGAAACTCATTTTCTGTAAAAACTATACTAAGAAAAGATAAGTGGAAGTCCGATGACATTAATAGACACCCACTCTATTACCAGATAATTTTTAAATCTGGCAAAACAAAATTACCCTCTGGTAAATATGTCAACATAAATCAATGGGATGAAAAAAAGAGGTGTGTAAAAGATTCTCTCCTAAAGAATATTTTAATTAAAGAAGAAAATAGAATTTACAACATTCTTCTAAGTATGGAAAATGGTGACGAGCCATTTACTTTAGAAAATGTAAAAAACAGAATAAAAGGCACTGTCGAAGAAAAAATTAACCCTGATTTCTATTATCACTTTGATGAATACTTTAAAATAAAATTTGGGCTTGGAGAATTAAGCAACGGTACTAAATATCACTACGAGCTATTTAAAAAACAATTAAAAGAATATAAGCCTAAACTGTTTTTAAACGAGATCAACACAAAATTTATTGATGACTTTGTTTATTACTTAAAAACTGAAAAAAATGTTGGAAACAGTGGAATTGGAACAAGATTGAAATGTTTCTCTGCTGTCTTGAACAAGTTTGTAGTAGATGAGCTTATAAGTTACAACCCATGCAAAAATGTAACCCGTCCTAAAGAAAACAAGCGAGATACTTTTCTTAATCAAGCTGATTTAAAAAAAATTGTAACCGCCGATTTAAAAATGGGCAATTTAACCAAAGGTCTTGAAATAACCCGCAAACTTTTCTTATTCAGTTGTTATACAGGCTTAAGATATTCTGATGTAATGAATTTGAAGAAAGAAAACATCGTTGATAATCAAAAAATTAAAATTACTATGCTAAAAACAAAGGAAGAAGTTACAGTGTATTTAAATGACTACTCTTTAAAAATATTAAAAACAGCAAACCTAGCCAGCAAAAAAGACAAAGACTTTGTTTTCGAAAGAAGGGAAAATGTTTCAGTAAACAGAGATTTAAAACTTATTGGAATGAGAGCCAAGATTAAAAAACATTTAACTTTTCACGTCGCCAGACATACTTTTGGATCTATACTAGCAATAAACAAAACCCCGATTAACCTGATAAAGGAATTTATGGGGCATAAAGATATAAGAGTAACACAGATTTATATGAATTCTGACGAAGAAACATCAAAAAAAGTAATGAATACTGTAATATTTTAAATATGGAACAATTAAATCAAAAGCTTATCAAACGAAAATTACTCGAATTAGCTAAGGCAAAAAGATTGTTGGAAGTAGAAAAAGCGAAAGACCGAGATGATATTGTAAAAGCACTTACTCCTAAGCTTCCAACTGATATATTAAACCTAAAAACAATAAAAAGCGATTATGGTTACAGCTCAAGAACAATCTACAGATACAGAGCAAAAGGATTAAAATTTGCGAAAAACTCTTCTAAAGGGTTTGTATATGTAACAAGAGGCGATTTAGAAAACTTTATAAAACAAAATTTATATGATAGATAGAATTAAACTAATGGCCAAAGATGTCGATACAAATTTTTTATTAAATAATTTTCAATGGAAAGACACAACAATCGATGATGCTCCTTTTAAAGAAGGCAAACAAGCTAATTTAAATAATAAATCTAGTAGATACGGCTTGAGAATGTTATTGTCCAAAAACTTAAATACTGAGACATACACTCTTACAATTGATGGAAGTATCCGAAAATGGTATTTAAACGAAAATGATCGAAGAGATTTAAATATTATACAATTTGAAGACTGTATAGAATTATTGGGTAAAAAAATTGGCTTAAAGCAAGGTGAAGTTTGGAAAACATTCAAAATAACGGCTTTAGAAGTTGGAGTGACATTATTGTTAAAATCCTGCTTTCGCAATATTATGCATTGTTTTGTAAAATATCGAAACGCTGATAGGTGCGATAAATTCAAAACAACTATATACTTCCGTTTTAAAAATTATGAAATTTTACTTTACGATAAATTTGATCAGATGAAAGGAAATAAAATTTGGACAAAAAAAGAAACCAATATTTTCAATAAATTTCACTTTTTACGTTTCGAAATAAGCGCTACAAAAGTATCCAATACTACTTTTGCAAAGAAATTTGATACTCTAGAATTAGTAAAAAACAATTGGTCGAAACTGTCAATTATTTTAAATGAATACCTTAACAAAATGGAATTTATTGATTTAATTTCTGATGCAAATCTAAATGAATCAAATACAATATTGGACATTAATCGCCAAATCAAATTCTCTGGAATGAAATCTATAGGCATTCTTAATATCATTGAAGCTTTTAAAAAAATTGAACAGAAAAATAATAAAAGTAAACGCCTTAGTGAATTACTTAATATCTACAGATCATTTATTTCGACTGACAGGGATTATAAAAGCGAGCTAATCTTTGCGTTGAAAAAGAAAACTGACAAGCTTATCTAATAAGATACATATTAGATATATTACAACCTATTAAATAGCCAAATAGCTTAAAGAGGAGAACAAGAATAATTGTAAATTTTATATAAGAGCAATTACACAAATACACAAGCGGATTTAGAAACTACAAGTTAAGTTATCTATGTCCGCTTGTTTTGTTGTTATATTGAGAAGAAGTTAACCATTTTTGGGCAATAATTTACTTTTAGATAATCTACTTAGTAAACAAATTTAAAGTACTAGTTGATATTGTACTTCTTACTGCTTTAATATTTTAACAGTTAAAATAAAAAATAGCAAATTAAGTGATTTAGAGCACTAAAATATAGTCGTAGAACGAAAATATACATGAAGATATAAATTTGCTTTAAAACTAATAAAATTGCTATAACTGACAATAAAAACACAATAATCTGCCATTTATTTTATACCATCTATAAAAATATCCTTAAAACAAGACATAATGTCACAACGTAAACAATTGTTAAAATGGCATAGATTTTGTAAAAAAATTACATAATAAAAAAGTCCTAACCTCTGACCGATAGGACTTTGAATTACAATTATCTATTTAGAATGGTGATTAGAATAGGATACCATTCTAGGCTTGCGAGGCGAAAATACTATTTTATTTCTCTTTTGCAAACTTTTAATTCCCTTTCTCGGTAACGTAGCACCGAATGCTATTAATTAAAACAAAAAGAAAAAATGGAGAATTTTCATTTAGTCCATGAGGACGGAAAGTACAAATTAAAAAAAGAGAATGCTGAAAGAGCTTCTAAAGTTATCGATTCTAATAAAATTGATGCTATCCAACAATCTAAAGAATTTATCCTAAACCAAGGTGGTGGTTCTTTGAAAATCCATAAAAACGGAGGTGGTTTTCAAGAAGAAAGAACTTACCCAAAATCTAATGACCCAAAAACAACTAAAGGATAGGATATGATGGATCTATTACAGAAAAGACAAATTAATGAATTTTTAGAAGAATTAGGCAAAGAGCTTGATATAACTAAATCAGAGTATGAAGCTATTGTAAAAAGCTACGAAGCTGTTGGAGATTGGCTTTCCAAAGATACATCTTCATTAATAAATTATGAACCTAAGATATTACCGCAAGGATCATTTATGCTTGGAACTATCGTAAGACCAATATGCGATGAAGATGATATAGATATTGATTTAGTTTGTAAACTTGTAAAAAAACCTAATTCTTGGACACAAAAAGATTTAAAACAAAGTGTAGGTCAGAGATTAAAAGAAAATGGTGATTATGATAGAATGTTATATAATTACAAAGATGGCGAATATTATGAACATGGAGGTAGAAGATGCTGGACTTTAAAATATTCCGATGCTGCCGGATATCACATGGATATATTACCTTCTTTTGCTGATAGTGATTTAACTCTTTTAATGGAGAGAAAATTTAGTTCAGGAATTGAACTAGATAGAAATGAACTAAACAGATTAGCTATTAGAATATCTGATACAGAAAAAGATAATTATAATACAGACACAAATGTTGAAAACTGGCACAAAAGTAATCCTTTTGGTTATGCACAATGGTTCTTAAACAAAGCACAAACAAGCAGAACAAAATTTTTCTCACTAAATGAATCTGTAGATCCAGTTAGAGTGTATGAAAATGAAAAATTACCTCTTCAAAGAGTTACACAACTTTTAAAAAGACACCGTGACATAATGTTTTCTTCTGAAGATTATAATAGCGAAAATAAGCCTATTTCTGTAATAATTACAACATTAGCAACTAGAGCTTATGATCAAAGTGAAAACCTTATTGACGCTTACACAAATATTGTAAAAAAAATGAGAAGTTTTATCCAAGATAGAGTAAATACTGAAACTGGAAAAACCGAAAAATGGGTACCAAATCCAGTTAATCCTGATGAAAATTTTGCTGATAAATGGAGTGAGGTAAAACAGAAAGAATCTTATTTTTATCTATGGCTTGATAAACTAGAAGAAGATTTAACAAAATTGAGCGACAGCAAAGGTAGAGGTTTACAATCTTTGAACGAGAATTTCTCAAATATGTATGGAAAGGAAGTAACTACAAGAGTATTTTCTAATTATGCAAGTAAAAATACATTATTACGAGAAGAAGGACAAAGAAAAATGGCAAAAGGAAGCGGTATTTTAGGAACTACTGGTATAACAGTACCTAACCATAATTTTGAAGGATTAAATGAGTAGTAATTTTTTTAAAAGAAAAAAGAAATTAATTGGGATGCCTGCCTATATGCAATTATCTGCTATTAGGAAGGCATTTCCTGACACTTTAGTACTCAGCAAAGGATGGAATAACTTTGAAATAGAACTTAGCCTTCAACCTTCTCCCCTTTCCGAAACATATCGAATAAAACTTGTTTATGATAAAAATCTAATCATAAAAGTTTATGTGATAGGAAAGACTCTGAAAATTGCACCAAATAGAAATAAACTACCGCATGTTTACAATTCTAAGGAACAACAATTATGTCTGTATTCACCTTCCAAAAAAGAGTGGAAATCTACTAAATATATAGTAAACAGTATTATTCCTTGGGCAAGTGAATGGCTTTTCTATTACGAATTATGGTTGCCAAATGGAAAATGGTATGGTGGAGGTCATAATGAATATCCTAATGAAGAATCTAACAAAATTCTAAAAGATGAATGAAAAATTTAAAATACTTTCAATTGATGGAGGTGGAATAAAAGGTGTCTTTCCTGCATTTTATTTAGCGTTAATAGAACAAGAATTAGCCAAAAGAACTGATGGAAAAACTAAAATTAAAGACCATTTTCATTTAATTACTGGAACATCCACTGGCGGAATAATCGCATTAGCCTTATCTCTTGGAATTCCTGCCAAAGAAATTTATGAACTTTACCTTAATAATGCTGAAAATATTTTTGGCAATAAAAAAGGTTTTTGGGGCAGATTAAGATATTCCTCTCATAAAAGAGATTTTCTGGAAAAACTAGTAAGAGATAAATTTAAAGAGTATTTTAACGGAGAAGATCCAAGAATAAAGGATTGTTTGACGAATGTTGCAATTCCTATTTATGATTTAATCAAGGGAAATCCTAGTGTTATAAAGTCGCCATATCATCCTAATTTTAAACGTGACTTACATATTCCCGTTTATCAAGTTGCAATGGCTACATCTGCGGCTCCCACCTATTTTGATCCATATTCAGCTGATTATACTGATTTGGAAGGAATGGAAAGACCTTTTAGAAATAAAGTTGATGGAGGTATGATGGCAAATAACCCAACTATAATTGGGCTCTTAGAAGCTATTAAAGCTTTTGGTAAAGATATTAAGGATTTAGAAATATTATCTTTGGGTACTGGTTATAAAAAATTTACTGAAGGTGATTCCAAAAGAAATAAATGGGGATTGATTTATTGGATGGTTAAAAATGATCGAAAGAGGTTAATTGAGTTATTTATGCAAAGTCAATCACAACTTGTAGAAAATTATATCAGCTTATTATATCAAGGAATTGATAAAACAGAGCAAGAAAATCCAAACTTTGTATATGATAGAGTAAATGTATTGTTATGTGAAGACGATTTAATTGAAATGGACGAAAGTGATCCTGATAGGATAAAGAATTTCGCTGAATTAGCTATGGCTGAATTTCATGAAAAAGGTAGTGGTGTTATTAAAAATCATTTCTATTAAATTGTAAATAATTCTTCAAATATTCCCCCTATAATTCCCCCTCTACAAAACTAGCTTTTATAATCGCCTGTAAATAAAGGGATAAACAACTTAAGTTACGACCCAGTCGAGGTCACTCTTAAAAAACGTTAATACCTTGGTATTAGCGTTTTTTTTATGCCTATTCAACACTATTTAATAATCTTTTCCATCCAAAAAAAGAGAGATTTGTTAATTCTGTGAAATTAACTCTATAGGATACAAACCTTCCATAAAGACCTGTAAACATTGATGTAAAAAAAGTTTCTAAATTTATATTAACAATAATTTAAGATTATAAAAAATTGAAAAAGAAAGGTATAAAGAAAAAATACAGATGAAAAGCTCAAAAAATGCTTTGCTAGTATGAATAGAATTTTTAATTAAAAAAATGATGATCTTTGCGAGCATTTTCAATTGATATGAAGTTCCCTCAGAATCAAAAAAACAAGCTACAGATGAAACTTTTTAAGGATTTTCAATCTTACAATAATTACATTGGATTAGATAAGCCATTGGACAACGACATAGACGTTGGTTATTATGATCCACCAAACATGCTTTTGAAATCAGAAGCTGTAATGGTTGATTTTTACAGAATTTCGATCAAAATAAATTTTAAGAGTAAAATCACACCTGAAGAGAAACCAATTAATGCTGTCTTTTTTAATAGTCCCGAGTTAGTTTTGACAACAGGCTGGGACGTTGAACCAACTTATACTGGAATGTATTTACAGCTTTCCAAAAAAATAATTGAAGAAAACCGCTTTTTATTTAAGACTTATTTAGATTATGGACAACACGAGGCCTTGCAATTAACAGACGAAGAAATAGAAGAAATTAATGCAGTTTTCAAATTGATGATAAAATATTACCAAAGCGATAAAAAGCATTTTGCCATTTTACTTTCTTACGTGAATGTTTTAGTTTCATTAGTGGAAGAATTTTACAAAAGACAGTTTTCAACCGATCCGAAACAATATAATCACATCATATCCGCTTTTCAGCAAAGTTTGATTGATTATTACAATCAACCTGTTTCTCAAATTCCAAATGTTCAATATTTTGCCGATAAATTAGGCCTAACCGCTAATTATTTGGGCGATATTGTAAAACATTTTACTCAAAAATCTACACTTGAAACTATTCATGAATTTGTTATAAAAAAAGCAAAAGATCTTTTAGAAGAAAATCCTAAAATGAAAACTGCAGAAGTAGCTTATGAATTAGGCTTTGAATATCCCAATTATTTTTCAAAATTCTTCAAAAAGCAGGTTAATCTCACACCGAAAGAATACCGTTTACAACTTGTTCAAATCAATAAAAAAACGCCATCTTAAGATGGCGTTTTTTGTTATCGGTAATTTGTTTCCTTTTTACTAGTGATCTGTTTCCTTTGATTCTTAGTACGAAATCTAAATTTGTATCATTAAAATTTAAGATATGAAAGGCGAAGAAAATTCAAGAAGAAAATTTATTCAACAAACAGCAATTGCTAGTGCAGGTTTACTATTTGCACCAAATTTATTGTCTGCATCAAACACTTCTTCATATTCAAAACAAATCAACAATAATAAGGCAAACAATATGAAAACTAGAAAACTTGGAACTCTGGAAGTTTCAGAAATTGGTCTTGGATGCATGAATATGGTCGGTAATTACAATCCTCCTGCAAATCATCAACAATCTATTAAAACTATACGCACCGCATTTGAAAATGGAGTACGATTTTTTGACACAGCAGAAGTATATGGTCCTTATACAGATGAAAAACTGGTTGGCGAAGCGCTTGAGCCTTTCCGTAAAGAAGTTAAGATTGCCACAAAATTCGGATTCGCAATTGATGGTACTGTTGGATTAGACAGCAGACCAGAAAGAATCAAGAAAGTTGTTGAAGAATCACTTACACGTCTTCGAACCGATCATATTGATTTATATTATCAACATCGAGTTGATGCTAATGTACCAATAGAAGAAGTTGCCGGTACAATTAAAGAACTTATTCAACAAGGTAAAGTTTTGCATTTTGGACTTTCCGAAGCAAGTGCAAAAACAATTCAGCGCGCACATGCTGTTCAAAAAGTCTCCGCTGTTCAGTCAGAATATTCATTGTGGACACGTAACGTCGAGTTAAATGGAGTCCTTAAAACCTGTGAAGAGCTAGGCATCGGGTTCGTGCCATGGTCTCCTGTAGGTGCTGGTTTTTTGACTGGCAAATACGATACAACTACTAAATTCGATAAAGAATCAGATTTCCGCGCCGGCTTTCCTCGTTTTTCAAAAGAATTTTTACCATTGAACATGCCAATGATAGACTGGCTAAAAGATTATGCCGTAACAAAGAATGCAACACCAGCTCAAATCGCCCTAGCGTGGTTACTGGCTAAAAGCCCGAATATCGTTCCAATCCCTGGCACTCGTACTCAGGAACATTTATTGGAAAACCTTGGCGCATCAAAAATTCATTTAACAAAGGAAGACATTCAAAGTATAGAAACTTGTTTTACAAAATTCCCTGTTTACGGTAACCGTATGGGAGAAGCACATATGAGTTCAATTGACTATACTATTTAATTACAAAATCAAGAAATTATAATAAATATGAAAAAAGTATTATTAATCAATACACATTTAACTTATCAAGGTTGGTCAGAGGGAACATTAAATAATTCTTTTCTTCAAAAAGCTAAAGATTTTTTTACGGCAAAAGGATTAGAAGTATTAGAAACCCAAATAGAAAATGGCTATGACGCAGATAATGAAGTAGAAAAACATCTCCAAGCTGATATTATCATTTTGCAAACTCCAGTCAATTGGTTTGGTGCGCCATGGATTTATAAAAAATATGTAGATGAAGTTTTTAACAGTGGACTTAACAGCCAAAAATTTCTTTCAGGCGACGGAAGAACGAGAGAAGATTTAACCAAACAATACGGAACAGGTGGAAAAATGCAGGGGAAAAAGTTCACGATTTGCGCTACTTTTAATGCACCCGCAGAAAGCTTTGACAATCCTCTACAGTCTTTAATGCAAGGAAAAGGAACCGAAGATTTATTTTTAAATATTACAAGCAATTATCGTTTTTGTGGCGTAGAAATTTTAAAAGGCTATAACTGTTTTGATATTTTTAAAGATGGAGATATTGCTCAAGATTTAGAAAATTACCCTAAACATTTAGAAAAACTTTTTTAATTAATTACAAATTAAAATCATTAATTATTCCAACAATTTTTGATGTCAAATTTCTAAAAATATTTTTCTAATTTTAAAATATTATTCGATTAACTCCAAAAAGAAATAGTAGCTCAATAAAATTTTACTTGGAAAAAACAACCTTCAGATCGAAAAATATTAGTGCATAATGGATCTTAACATTTAACCTTTACAATACAGACAAACCGCTTCCTAATAAAAAAATCCAAATAATTATCCTATAAATTCACTTGAAAGTAAGCCAATTTCTTTAAATCGTTCATAAAATGATTTGTAAATTGTGAAGTAACCGTCACAAAAAAGTCCCATTTCTAACGAAATGGGATTTTTTTTATGTCTTTTTCATAACTGTTTAGTATATTTATTCACTATCACTTTCAACATAAACGTTTGAGAGCTAGAAGCTCGCACCAATAGGAGGATTCAAGAATTTTCTCGCTTTTAAAGGGGTGTTAAAAACCATTTAATCTATAATAATTTACTTTTTTTTGGTTTTAAAAGCCATTTACTTGCTAACCAAGTTAATAAAAGAGGTGATGTCATTGCTAAAAAATCAAATATATAAAGTGCAATAACTCCTCCTGCATCAAGTGATGCATATGCTCCAAATAAAATAATGTGACCAATTAAGCCTGCAGTCAAAGTTGCTGCCATTGCCCATCCACTCATTACTTTCCATTTTAAGCAAGCACGAATCATCAATATAGTTACAGGAATAAATAAAAACATACTGGTAATTGTACCGCCGCTAACATAATAATATAAAGGATTTCCCGATGATAGCCAACCTCCAATATGAAGGAGTCCGTTAGCTAAAATGAGGCCGTATGGAGCTAATGCAACCATTGGGTTTGTTTTGTAGAATTTCCAAGCTCCAAGCATTGCCATCAGCCATAAGATAATATTCACAAGCCAATAATGCTGTAAAGGAATCGGACAATTTGGATAAGCTCCATACCCTACTTTTTGACAAATCATATCCGCAAAAGGATGATGAAGAGAATGCACATCATAATAAAGCGCATATTCTTCAAATTGATGAATCATATACATTGGCGCCGCAACCCAAGCATACCAACCTGCATCTTGCCAACGAGGTTTGTTCAAATCGCTTCGTAGCAAATCTGTAAAAAACAATAGGACAAAAAATACAATTGCCATTCCTAAACCTATCCATGACCAAGCAAAGTCAAATTTTATTACGAAATCTTTCATATTTATTTAATTTTAAATTATGATGCAAATTCGTTATAAAAAAAATACTTCAAATCAAATTAATTTGATTTCACTAGCATTATACTTCTGATTTAAGTTGTTCTACACGTTTTGTGTTTTAGACTGCTAAGCCAAGTAGGTGTAATACCCATAAAACTGGCAATATCTTTCGATTGAAATCGCTGGAAAAGAAAACCATAATGCTCTAAAAGCCACTTTAAAAATTCTAAGCTGGTTAAGCCTATGAGGTGATTTTGAAATTGTATAAGACTTTGGATATAAAGCAACGTGTTTTGATACACCTGTTTGGCGTAAAATGGATATTTTAAAATTGCATTTGAAACAAAATCATAAGGAATAACAACTGCTTTGATGTCTTCATTAACTTTTGCATAATGATTAACAGAGGAATGATCAATTCCAATAAAAGAATTTCCTGTAAAAGGCAAAAAGCTCTCCGTATGAAACATAATTGCTTTTTCTCCTCCGTCAGGCGTAACTACGAATTGTACTAAACTACCACTTATAATTAGGAAAATTTGTTTTGTGTTACCCGCTGTAAATAAAATTTCACCCTTAGGAACTTCAACGTACATTGCTGTTGCTTCAATTTCATTTAAAAAATCCTGTGTAATGTCATTTTTGTAGTATTCATTGAATTTTTGTAAAATATTTGACGGCAGCATATTTTTTCTATTTATTACAAAGTTGGCTATTTAATTTAATCTTTTAAAATTACAGATAATTAATAATAAACAACACCTATATGACATTATTAAGCAGATTTTTTTTCTTTATAATTATATAACATTTTTCTACAAATTTTACATAAAAATGCACTTAAGTAGCAATCCGTCACAGGATATCTAAACCAAATTTACAAAGCCAATGAAAGACAAACGAAACAAATTTCAGCCGTATTAAAAATTCCTGTCGAAGCTTTTCAGAATTTTGATGAAGAACAGGCTGTGAATTTAATTTCCTGTAATTTCTCGGATAATGCAATGTTCAATAACAGAATTGAAATTTTCAACAACAATCCTATTGAGGAAATCAAAAAACTTCATGAAGAAAAGATTGCGTTATACGAGCGTATGTTGAAAGAGAAAGATGAAATGATGGCGAGGCTTGAAAAATTGATCAATAAGTAATTATTCATGTAAGATATATTAAAACAAAAAAGAGACTTTCGAGTCTCTTTTTTGTTGTTTTGAATAATATTTACGAGGCGAATTCGGGAGACATTCTAATAGCTTTCCTTAAAAAATCTTCGAAAAGATGTTTTTCAATTTTAAAAAAAGTATTAATTGATTTCTTCAATTCAGTTTATTTTAATTTACTATATGCTTCTAAAAGAAGGGATTTATTCCTCTCCAAGTAAGTTTTTAGCGATTCAGGCTCAATTCCTAAACCTGCTGCTTCTTGAGGGTCAACTTTATACCCTTCCACGTTCTGCCAGATAAAAGCTTCGGTTCCCCATTTAAACAATCCGCTTTCGACGGCTTGCTCATCTGTTATACTAATGGCCTCAAATTGCTTACCAGTAACGCTTGAAAGAGCATCTGCAACCTCTCCCATTGTAAGTGAATCTCCCACTATAGCGAATTCTTTTCTGTTGAATTTGTCAGGCTCTGTAAATGCCTCAGCTGCGAAACGACCAATATCTTCAGGAGACACCCAGTCTATTTTTGTATCCGGCGCAGTTGGACTTATTATTTTACCCTCAGAAATAGTAGGAAACATCCATTCATTTTTAGGAGGAAGCAGATTCACCATGATAAACGGCGGTTTTATGATCGTCCAAAAAGTAAATCCGGCATCTTTAACAGCGTTTATAGCTGCAGCTTTCTCTTCCCAGTAAAGCGGCTCCCACCTACCTTTATCCCAGTCCGCAAAGTTTTGATGATCTCCCGCGCGGGCAACAGAGGTGTGAACTATCTGCTGAATCCCGGCAGCTTTTGCTGCAGCTACCAGATTTTTTGCATGTCTAGTTTCCTCTCCCTTATTCCCAGGATGGGATCCCATCTGCATCGAGAATACGCCTGTTGCACCTTTAGCGGCTTCAGTCAGACTTTTTAAATCATCGAACGTCGCTTCAGCTAATTCAACATTCCTTGCAGCGAGTGCTTTTGCAGCTTCACTGTTTTTATTTCGCACAATAGCCTTCACCGCTATATTTTTAGCTAATAATGCATCAATCACTGCTCCTCCCTGAGTACCTGCCGCGCCAGCTACCAGTATTAATGATTTATCTTTCATATTTTTATAATTTAAATTTTTTGTAAATTTACGCCGTAATTGGTTTACAAAAGATACCAGTTACCTAAAGGATGCCAGATATACAAAAAGATAATTCAGAAAATGCACAGCAGATCAAGCATTTGCAGGATGCCTTATACGTGATAAGCGGGAAATGGAAACTCCCCATATTGACAGCTGTGCACCAGGGCAACAGCCGATTCCGTGAAATACAGAGGAGTGTGAACGGCATTACAAGCAAAGTACTGTCAAAGGAACTTAAAGAACTGGAACTAAACAAGCTCATTTTGCGCAGGGTCTATGATGACTCGCCTCCGACCGTTGAGTATACGGCTTCTGTGTATTGCGATACCCTGCACAATATGATCTCCGAAATGATTGAGTGGGGTAAAAACCACCGTGACAAGATCAGGGAAGTTTAATAAATAATAGGACTGCTTTGTTGTTAGAGATAATGCTGCCATATGCTTTTTTTAGAAATTATAAGTATAAGGTCTTATATCAGCATATTATTTACGGTCAAAGTTTTGTATTAAAATCATTTCCGAAAAAATAGATACGCCCTTTCCCTATTAGCCCCGATAGCAGTGAAAATCCTTTTGTGCTAGTATTCGGTGCAAAAGATTGCTTCGCAAGTTCGCTGCGCTCGGGTGGAAAGTATAGCGAAAAGAGCTCCAAAAAATAATGTCATATAAAATTGACCCGGGATACTATAGACCAGGTTTTCGACAGTACGAAGTTTTATAAAGTTCCCTGAGCAGCCTGAAACTAAATTAGCCAAATCAATTATAGGAGCGCGCAAGATCAAACACGCAAACTAAAAAGCAATAATTTACCCCTTTCCGACATTCTTTTCCGAAACAAAAAATAAATTTCTCACCGGACCCAATAAGGCTTTTGCCCAGTGCAGAAGAAAGACTTTTTTCAGCAGCAGCACAAAAACGTTAAAAGAATTTGGTTTCTGCACATAAAGGTCTGCCCCTTTAGCAAAGGTATCTTCAATATCGGCAGGATGATCCCAGGTGGAGAGCATAACGGTGGGAATGCCACGAAGATCATCGTCTTTCTTTATTTCTTCCAGCGCCTTTTTGCCCCCTTTAACGGGCATATTGACATCTATAAAAATAATATCGGGATCGCTCTGGGATTCATCCCTGAGCGTATCGAGGAGCTCCTGTCCATTTTCAACGGTCGTTACCTCAGAAGCAATCTGCGCTTCATCCAGGGCATCGATGAATAATTCCTGATCTTCGGTATCATCCTCGGCCAGCAGAATTTTTATCGGCTCTTTTTCTTTTGGGCTTTCAGCATCCGGATTCTCAGCACTTATCATATTGAAGCGGTTTTATAATTTCCAAATGTACTAAAAATGCCCAAATGAAATTATGCCGTACAAAATTAATGGTCAAAGGATCTCATTTTACAAACCCTTTTAAACTGCGGAATATTGAAAACAGAATTATGCCCGTACAATATACCCCCTGCTGTAAAATAGTCCACAGGCTAAGCCCATGTTATCCGACAATCCCTTAAATTAGTTTTTTAAGCATGCCGTTAAATATAAATCCATGGAATGGCAAGACAGCATTCCAGTACAGCCTGCCCATAATCCCGCACGGTTTAAAAGTGGCCGCCTGATATAAGGTATTGTTGATTATTTTAAATTCCAGCCAGGCTTCGCCGGGAAGTTTCATCTCGGCATATAAAACCAGTTTGCCCTCCTTCTTATCGGCGTATACCACCCTCCAGAAATCCAGTGCATCTCCTGCATGTATTTCCTTTTTATGTGTTCTTCCCCTCCTTGTGCCTACACCGCCAAAAATCTTATCGATGAACCCGCGTAGATCCCAAAGCCAATCGGCATAATACCATCCTGTGTCCCCGCCTATGGACCAGATCCGTGCGATGGTATATTCCCTGTTTATAATTGTTCTTTTTCTCCTGTCAATGTAACATCCCTTTTTTGGAACCTTCAGGTATTGGGAAACATTTCCCTTAAACTGTCCGCTTACTTGTGAATCTTTCCAGCTCGAAATAATATCATCATCACTGATCTTTTTCAAAGCCCTTTCTAATGCCTGCTGGTAAGAGATCGGTGTAACTCCCAGTAAATTATTAATTCTGTTATCTCCGCAGATGACTTCCACTTTCATGCTGCTAACCAGCGCCGAGGCCAGCTTAAAAGAAGTTGACGTCACAAAATACAGCCAGTAAGACGATAATTTCGGGGTCATCACCGGTACGGTGTAAATGTATCTTTGGAGTTTTTTTAATCTGGCAAACTCCAGCAGCATTTCCTTGTAGGTCAAAATATCAGGTCCCCCGATATCAAAACTTTCATTATAAACTACCGGGTTTAACAGCGAGCGGATTAAAAATTCCAAAACATCGCTGATGGCAATCGGCTGGCATTTTGTATTGAGCCATTTAGGGGTAACCATAATAGGCAGTTTATCCACCAGATCGCGTATTATTTCAAAAGAGGCGCTTCCTGATCCTACTATTATTCCCGCCCGAAGTACAGTTAACGGCACTGCTGCGGTCTTTAAAATATCTTCCACCGCCTTTCTTGATGATAAATGTTTGGATAGTGATTTATCATTTACAATTCCGCTGAGGTAAATAATCTGTTTTGCATTTGTCTGGTTTATTTTTTCAATGAAATAATGTGCCGAAATGCTTTCCAATTCATCATAATTGGAAGCGCCGGACATGGAATGGATCAGGTAATAAGCTGCATCTATATCATCAGGGATATTTTTAAGACTTTCCGGATCCAGAAAATCAGCTTCAATGACCTGTATTTTATTTTTAAACTGTTCAGGAAAATAAAACCTGTTTTTATCCCGGACGCAGCAGACCACCTCATTTCCGTGATCCAGGAGCAAGGGCAGCAGCCTTTTGCCGATATAACCTGTAGCACCTGTTAATAGAATTTTCATCTCTGAGCTGTTTTACAATTTAAAGCTTACCAAACCATAATCCATCGCGAAAATCTGGCCTGAAATTGATGCTGCATCTTCAGAGATAAGATACCCTGCCATACGGGCCACCTCTGCGGGCTTGAGGTAATTTTTCAAGGGGTGGCGCTCGATCATATTTTCTTTCATACGGTCGTTTCTTAGAATAGATCCTGACAAAGAAGTCTCTGTAATAGTCGGAGCAATACCATTGATACGAATTAACGGGGCAAGTTCGGCACCGAGCGATTTAACCAGACCCTCTACTGCTGCCTTAGAGGCCGCAATACTGGAGTGAAAAGGCATTCCGAGCTTTGCCGCAACGCTGCTGAATAAAACAATAGAAGGTTTTTCCTCTTTCTTTAACGCAGGCAGATAATGCTGAATCACTTTGACGGCCCCCATCACGTTAATTTCAAAATCTTCTCTGAAATCATCCAGGCTTAAGCCCAGAATGGGTTTGAGGTTTATGGACCCCGGACAATACACCAGGGCATCTATACTTTCAAATTCAGGCAAAGCATCACGGAGCACATCAACTGAAAAATGAATTAAATTTGGATGAGTAATATCGGGAGCTGTCCTGCTGATATTGATTACCTTATAATTTTCCAGCTGCTGCACTAAAACACCATTACCGATTCCTTTACTGCCACCAACAATTACAATAGTTTTCATTTTTTTAAAGATTAGAATTAAAGAAACCGTTCTGATTGTTTCTGCTATGATTTTCAAGAAAATAAGATATTATTTATTAAACATCAAAAAGACCAAAGGGGGTATTTCATAAAAGACGATATTTAATGTTAAAGATAATAATTGTTTAACTATTTTCAATAAATATTAAACAAAATAAAAACTATTTTATTTAACTTCGCTATGCTCTCCTTAATTCCCTATTGGGAATCCCTCAAAAAAAATATAATTATGAAAAAAGTAAAACGGCAATTTCCCGATCGTGACCTAGATCGAATCATTGAAATGGCATGGGAAGACAGAACCCCTTTTGAGGCCATTGCATATCAGTTTGAGCTTCAGGAAGCTGATGTAAAAATTTTAATGAAGAAGGAACTCAAACCCGGCAGCTATAAACTTTGGCGCAAAAGGGTAGAAAACTGTCAAACAAAGCATATGCGGAAACGCAGTGACGCAATTAAACGCTTTAGATGCAGCGAGCAGCGGGCCATTTCCAATAACAAAAAATCGAAGCAGAAATAATAGAAACAATAGAAACAATCAGCTGTATTATTGGAATTATGATACAAAATGCCGAATTCATGTAACCATAAATATTTAAAAGCCAATAGCTTCGCCATTAAAACTATACCAATCAAATCTAACGCTATGTACCGTAATCCAGGGCTTCTACAAAATATAATTGATGCTATCCCTCTTCCCGTCGGAGTGTATGTGGGAGATAATTTAGAAATTGCACTGGCCAATGATGCCATGATCAAAACATGGGGCAAAGGAAATGATGTACTTGGAAAAACCTATCTCAGTGTTGTTCCTGAAATTGAAAACCAGCAGATTCTCGATGAGGCCCTTGGCGTTCTCAAAACCGGAACAGCCTTTCATGCTGTGAGCAGAAAAGTAGATCTGGTCATGCAGGGAATTATGACCGAACATTACTTTAATTATAGTTTTATTCCGCTCTTTGACGAGCATGGAAAAGTCTATGGCGTTCTTAACACCGGCGCTGACATCACGGATCTGCACAAAGCAAAAGAAGAAACCCTGAAAGCGAATGAAAAATTAACCATAGCCATAGAAAGCTCCGGGATAGGAAGTTATGAAATAGACCTTGAGACCAAAAAAATCAAGACTTCAGCAAATTTCAATACGATCTGTTCCATTGGAAGCGAAACAACAAATGACGATTTAATTTCAAAACTTCATCCAGAGGACCTCCCGGCGCGCGAAAAAGCACATCAGCAGGCTGAGGCAACGGGAAAAATATGCTATGAGGCAAGAATTTTAAATGATGACGGCTCCTACCGCTGGGCTAAAATCAATGGAAAGATTATCAAGGACAAGGACGGGTCTGCAAAAACCATCATTGGGATTGTTCAGGATATACACGAGCATAAGGAATTTCAGGAAGAACTAAAAAAGCAGGTCGCAAGCCGCACAAATGAGCTCACGCGTTCAAATAGCGATCTGATGCATTTTGCCAGCGTAGTAAGCCACGATCTTCGAGAGCCGCTGCGAAAAATTAAATTTTTCAATACCCTTTTACGAAATGACATAGAAGACAATGTTAATGAGAAATCTAAAAAATACCTTCATAAAGTAAGCCAGTCTGCCCAGAGAATGGAAAATATTATAGAGGGAATTTTGACCTATTCCACCCTTGACAAAACTTCACAGGTTATAGAAACAATTAATCTTAATGAGGTTATTGAAGACATAAAAATAGACCTCGAGCTCATAATAAGAGAAAAAGGTGCTATTTTAGTTACTTCTGATCTTCCGCAGATTCAGGGAGCGCCGATTTTAATTAACCAGCTTTTCTATAACCTGATCCAAAATGCCCTGAAATTTTCCAAAGCGCACGAGCCTCCCAGAGTTATCATAACAAGCAGCATCATCAATAGTAACGGCCAAGATTTTGTACAGATAAAAATAAAGGATAATGGTATTGGAATTGATCCTGAATTTGCAGAAAAGATTTTTACAGCATTTGAAAGACTGCATTCTAAAGACCAGTACGAGGGAAATGGCCTGGGCCTTGCCCTGTGTAGAAAGATTGCGGAAAGGCATAATGGCAAAATAACTGCCGCCGGAGAAAAGGACAATGGCGCCGAATTTACGGTGATCATTCCTCTAAAACAAAAAGCCGATACGCTGTAGAATTGAAATTTAAAACTAACGCATTAGAGGAATTTTAAAAATAACAGTAAAATTCTGTTGCATCTATCACAATCAAATATAAAAATTTAAGTAATTTAAAATTTAGCCCGCTAGTTTACAGAATGATTTAAACATAGATATCCCTAGTCTAACCATCTGATTCTCTATAAGCATATGCACAACTTCAATTCCACTCGATTTTCGCCTAGCCGATTCAAAACTTTTAAGCCTAATCCGTTTTGTATGCGCCCGAATGTTGAATTTACACATTATAAGGATGAATGCACCTTTGACTATATTGTAAAAAAATATAAAATTGATATCCTCTCCAGGGAGTTTTCAAAATATTTTCAAGAATTAAATTTTGGCGACTATGTCCGAAAAAAGAGAATTGAAAAAGCGGTAAACCTTATCGAGAACACCTCTTATACCCTGACTGAAATTGCCTATATGACCGGTTTTTCAGACCAGAGCCATTTACAAGGATTTTTAAATCCCAGACGGGTAAAAATCCATCGGCGTACCGAAAAAAAATCCAAAAAAAGTAATCAATATACAAAACGTAAAAAGCATTCTATTTAAAGAAGCTTAATGAAGGTAATTTTGTTTTTATCATTTATAAAAACAAAACCAATGTCTTTAAGATTTTCTCTTCTTTTGATTTTATTACTATCGGGCCTTCCCTGCCTTTCCCAAACCGTTTATCCTAAGATTACAGGATATTTTGGCATAATGCACCCTATAGTAACCATAAACAGAGACGAAACCGCCGTAAATTTCAGGGACTACTACGCTGTGGGATTCCCAACTGGGATCAATATATGGAAAAACGAGAAAATCGGGTTCTCTTTTGAGGTAGTGCCTAATATTAAAGACGATCAGGGAACCAGCAAAGTAACCAATCTATTATTTCATCCAGGAGTTCTGGTATCGCTGGGACACGGCTATACTTTTGCAGGAAGGGCCGCTTTTGAATCTTCGGGGAGATACGGCTTCACGCCAGTCGTAAACAAAACCATAATAAAAAGCGCCAATTGCAGCTACTTTGCCGCCATCCCGCTGCCTGTACGTTTTGGCAACGATCATCCGGCGTCCTTTACGGTAGGTTTCCAGTTTGGGATTGCATTTTAAAAACCTCCATTATGAACGAAAAACCAGCATACACATTAAAAGAGCTTTCTCTTTATTTCCTCAAACTTGGCACAATCGGTTTCGGAGGACCTGTAGCTTTGGTGGGTTATATGCACAAAGATTTGGTGGAAAACCGAAAATGGATAACTGAAGAAGAATACCGCGAAGGCCTTGCTTTGGCGCAGCTCGCTCCCGGTCCTCTTGCGGCGCAGCTTGGAATTTACCTTGGTTTTGTACATTATCGTTTTCTGGGCGCAACATTAATTGGATCTGCCTTTGTACTGCCCTCTTTCCTAATGGTATTGTTACTCGGTATTATTTATCAGCTCTATGGCGGGCTTTCATGGATTCAGGCAGTCTTTTACGGCGTAGGCGCAGCTGTCATCGGAATTATAGCTTTAAGCTCCTATAAACTGACTTTAAAATCGATAGGAAAACCAGATCGCGAATCAATAAAATCCAAATGGCTATTATGGCTTTTTTTTATTTTGGCTGCCTTTATAACTTATATTACAGAAAAAGAACAGATATTGCTCTTTATAGCGGCAGGACTTTTATATATGATTGTTTATGCGCGTCCTAAATGGTGGAGCCCAAAGACAGTAAATTCTTTTTCTTTAGCTGCTTTACTAGTGGGATTCTGGACTTATGAAAGTTCGACACTAACTAAGATAGCCATCTTTTTTGCCGAAGCGGGCGCTTTTGTATTTGGAAGCGGTCTTGCTATAGTTCCTTTTCTGCATTCAGGGGTTGTAATCGAGAATCAATGGCTCACCGAACAGCAGTTTTTGGATTCGGTTGCTGTTGCCATGATTACCCCAGGTCCTGTAGTGATAACCGTAGGATTCATAGGTTATCTTGTCAACGGTTTTTTAGGGGCACTCGTAGCGGCACTGGCCACTTTCCTGCCTTGTTATTTATTTACAATTGCAATGGCCCCGTCCTTCAAGAAAATTGCACAAAACAGACCTGTTAAGGCATTTGTGGAAGGCATCACCGCCGCCGTGATAGGAGCGCTTGTAGGATCTGTTATCGTAATTGCCAAAAGGAGCATAATAGATATTCCGACTGCTCTCATCGCTATTGCCACAGTTTTTGCGTTACTTTATATAAAGAAAATTCAGGAACCCTATATTATTCTTATCGCAGCCGTTTTGGGTCTCATCATTAAATTATTGATAATATGAACGGAAAAGACTTTTTAAAATCAAGCATCTTGTTTGATAACGATTAAGGCTGTCTTGACCTTACTCCGGTAATTGACATTTATGACAGCACAGGTTAGATCCTTTTTGCCACAAAAAATTATGACAATTTTACAAATAATCCTCCATTTCAAATTTTGTGGCAGAATCGTAGCTTATCATTCTTGTCATCAAGCTTAAATCATTAAAATCAAAGTCTTCACAAATTAGGTTCGAATGGCGGAGCGAATGTAATTATGCTTAAGCAGTTATTTCATTTCTATAATCATTTCTGCCTCAACCGCCATGTTCAGCGGAAGGGTATACACCCCCACGGAAGTACGCGCATGCCTGCCCTGCTCACCAAACACTTCAATTAATAAATCTGAAAAGCCATTCATTACTTTTGACTGCTCAGTAAACAAATCGGCAGTATTTACATAACCGTTTACTTTTACTATTCTTTTTATTTTATTGAGGCTTCCAAAAGCACGTTTAAGTATCGCTAGCTGATTTATAGCCGTTAATCTGGCGGCTCGGTAACCGTCATCAGTAGTGAGTTCCTGTCCTACTTTGCCGACAATGTATTTCCCATCTGCTTTAAGCGGTCCTTTTCCCGAAAGGAATACCAGATTTCCAACTTGTACCATATCCACATAACTTCCTAAGGATTCTGGCATTTCCGGCAATTGAATTCCTAACTGACTTAATTTTTTCTCTGGAGTCTGTGCTGACAAATTAAAACTCAATAGTACTAATGCAAGCATTACTATATTTTTCATCATTTTCCTCTTATAATTATCTAAAAAAAGAAAGCCATCGTTAAAAGACAGCTTTCCTGATTTTTGTTTTTACTTATTTTATGAATTTGATCAATTCGGCATTAAATCTTGGAAGCTCTTCAATAAACAAGGCATGACCGCTTTTCTCAAATGGAACCAAAGTAGAATTGGTAATTGATTTGTGCATTTGCTCAGCTAATTCGTAAGAACAAATTTTGTCCTGTGTTCCATGAAGAATAAGAGTTGGAATTTTGATTTTTTTCAAATCTTCTCTTAAATCTGTATCACGAAGTGCTTTCATAGATTCAGCCATTGCATAGGGAGAAGCCTGCGCCTGAATAGTTCCCAGCCATGCACCTTGTCCTGCAGATACGCTTGTTTCATTGGCCGGGAAAATTTTTCCGAAATTCTCAAACAATTGTGGTCTGTTGGTATTATTAAGGGCAATAAGACCATTTACATCTTCTTTTGTCCAGAAACCATAGTTAAAGTCAGCTCTTTTAGTCCATAAAGGAGCCGCCGCACCAAACAAAGCCAGTTTTGAAACGTGGGCTGCATTGTATTTTGCTACATAGTGAATAACTGTTGCACCTCCCATAGAGAATCCTCCGATAGTTGCATCTTCAATTTTAAGTTTGTCAAGAATCACTTTGATATCATCTGCATAAACATCATAGTTGTATGCACCACCCGGTTTGTCTGATAATCCAAAACCTCTTAAAGTAATTCCGATAACGCGATATCCTTTCTGGATAAGTTCAGCATATTGGTATTCGTACATCGCATCGCTCAATGGCCATCCGTGAATTAGCACTACAGGTTTTCCTTCTCCTAAATCCGTTACATGCAGTTTTACATTTTTTTCTACTTCAATATATTCTTCTCTTCCAAGGCTTGCCGGTTTTCTTTGGCTTTGAGAGAATGCAGTTGTTACTGCTAATAAAAAAATGGCGAAGCTTGTTGTTAAGATTGTTTTTAAATTGGTTTTCATTTCTTTTGTGTTTTAATTATTATTTAAAGTTTTTTTTATTTCTTATTGACAGGACAAAATTGCGGTTTCTTCAATTATAAATCAAATTAATAATTTTAAGTTATTATAAATTTTAATTATAATCAATTCTTTACTTTTTCATTACCAAAACTGGTTTTCCTTTTTCTACTATATATGTTGCCAGTTCCGAAGCTTTTGAATGGCTGTTATTTCTTGCTGAGTGAACTACGCCAGCCGGAATAAAAAGTACTTCTCCAGCCTTTAAAGTAACAGGAGACTGACCTTCAACTTCATACTCTAATACGCCATCAAGGACATAAATAACCTCCTCACCAGGGTGAGAGTGTTTTCCAAAAGCGGTATGAGCTTCAAAATCGATGCGAGCCTGAACCGTTTCGTATCCCGGTACACTAAGATCGTAACGTTGTAAATCTGTACGTTTTATTCCTGATTGCTGAGCAGAAACAGTACTTGTAAGAATCAATGCTAAAAAGCTAAGAGCAGAAACTGCGGTTAATGCAAAATTTAAAGTTTTCATATTGTTTAATTTTATTTATTTTATTAATTTCCTTGTCAAAAGTACCATGGCATTACTTGCCTTGAAATGATAATATAGCCCAGATGGACAAACTGAGAAATGAAGTGGACAAAAGTGGCGTTATGATTATTATGAATAAAGCAATCCTGTAAGACTAGCTGTAATAAGATTCTCCTTCTTTCCATATACCCATTATAGACAGAGAATCTGAAATATTTTTAGTAGGATCACCTTTAACTAATAACAAATCAGCTCTCATTCCTTCAGCAATTAATCCCCTGTCAGATAAATTAAATCTTTTGGAAGTTACGGATGTTGCAGATCGTAATGCTTCAATGGGGCTTAATCCGGCTTCTACCAACAGCTGCATTTCATGATGAACGCTCACACCATGTGCAAGACCTCCTAAATGAGGCATCGGGACTGAAACGTCTGTTCCAACAAGTATATCCACTCCAGCATCATGCAAATCCTTCACATTATTAAAGTTATCTTCCATATTACCTTCTGGAAAAGTATTGAAACAAGAACACATTGTCATTTTCCAGTCTTCATTCAATTTATTTTCAACTCTTTCATCATTTGCAACATGACAAGCAGAATTTCCTATAATCGATGAATTCAATACCAAGCAGGGTGTTACGAAAATTCCTTTGCTGGCGATGGATTCAATAAGATCTTGCGTCCAATCTGGTCTGTCAATAAACAAATGTGCCAAACCATCAACACCAATTTCAACCGCCGTTTTTGCCGCCTCTGCTGTTAAAACATGGGCTATGGCAATTTTGCCTAATTTATGAGCTTCATCTACCGCTGCTTTTAATACAGGAGTTTCAATGAGAGGTAATCCAGGTGCATTCATTACAGTTCCTTCCTCAATCATTATTTTAAAATAATCAGCGCCGTTATTTACCTGACGACGCACAAAATCTATCGCTCCGTTAAGTGAAGTAACATCTGCACCTGATTCTTCTTCTTCTTTTTGAGCCTGGTGGGCAGCTATAAAAATGGCCTTTTCTTCTTCACTCATTTTCTCCATTTCTTTTAAGACAAATTCAGGAATGCCATCACCTTTAGGAATAAGTTCGTCAGGATGACCGCCGGGAGCTGTCAGGCCCATACCAGCAGAACGCACATCGGCAGCACCGGTAACTCCTATTAATTGGCTTTCACGTCCTTTACTTGTAAATCCTCCCATCATTTCTAATTCGGTAGTTATTCCAAATTTTAATGCATCTTTTAAAAATTCTACAGAGGTATGCACATGGGCATCTATTAAACCAGGCAGCAGAGTACAACCTTCTCCGTCAATCACATCATCTATGTCAGCTGGTAAGTCATTTAAAATTGAAGTAATTACCCCGCCACTAAAGACAACTGTTTTTTTACCAATTACATTTTTGCCATCAAATACATTGGCATTGATGATGGCTTTACTTTTAGTATTAGTCATTTTGAATCATTTAAATTAATTTCCCGACAAAGTTATCTAGTCAATAATGATTAAAATAGCTACATTTGGTACAATAATAGCTCTAAAAGGTCATTCTAATGAAATTACATATAAAGGAAGAATTCGGTTTCTTAGCGGGTTTTGCCGATTTATTAGGCACAGAAGTAAAAAATGGAATATTAGTAATACCCGACAGTAAAGGAAAAGGCTATTTAAGAGGATTTAGATTAGAGAATTCTATAAATATGCTGCTGAGCTTTTATGAGTATAATGAGAATGTACTTGCGAAAAGGCTTGGAGGTCAAAATACACTGAATCGAATACTATTTTCTTTCAATAATATTTTTCCTGATGCTGATTCAAAAAACAAATATTCTGGGAATCTTCCTTCAATTCAGATTTTTAAGGGAAAACTTAATATTGAAACATTCTATCCGGGTAAAACTAAGTTCAATTCTATTTTCATTGGAATTGATTCCGATAAATTAGCAAAAACTCTAGGAGTGAATGTTGACAATGAAATTTTCAGAAATATTATTACCAGCGAACAGTCGATTTTATTTGAAGAGCTGCTTTCACCAAAAATTCAGCAGGTGGCAATAGAAATTATTCAGACTGACGTTCCGGATTCCCTGAATGATTTCTTTTTTAAAATCAAAGCCGAAGAATTAATATGCCTGACTTTAAAAGAGCTTTTTAAAAGAGAAAATCCAACTACGCACGCACTAAATCAAATTGATGTTCAAAAAATTTATAAGGTGAGAGATCTAATTTTGAATAACATTGCTGTGGCTCCAGTTATAAAACACCTGGCTTCAGAAGTAGGGATGAGCGAATCAAAGTTTAAAAGATTATTTAAACAAATTTTTGGGGACAGTTTGTTTAGCTATTACCAAAAGTTCAGAATGAAGGAAGCTTCACGATTGCTAAAAGAAAATAAAATGACTGTTTCAGAGGTTGGCTTTAAGATGGGATTTTCTAATTTAAGTCATTTTGCCAAAGCTTTTGAAGAACATATCGGAATAAAACCAAAATCATTCCAAAAACTAAAATAGAATTTAAGAAGCAAATTAAGAATAAAAAAGAGTGGATTGGGTACCTTTTTACCACAATAAATTAGCAGGCTTTTTAAAAAGCAGACCGGATTACGTCTACTCGATTTTAAGCATTCTTTGAACTAATAATTAGTTTCATCCAATGAAAATAAATAATGACAATGCAAAAAACACTGACGACACGCGAATTACACAAAAAGTAAACCCGCACTCTAGTTTTTTTTCTTACTATGTCCATATATTTGTGTACCACTAAATACAAAGAATACATGAAAGTTTTTGAGAACCTATCGGCCTATAATAAATACTTAAATCTTTCAGAACCTTTTCATCCCTTGATGGACAGCAGGGTTTGCAAGCAGGCTATTCCGAATTTCCCGCAGTCAAGCAAAGAAATTCAGGTTAACATGTTTAAGGTTTCATTAAAAAAGAACTTTACCGGTGATATCAAATATGGCGCAAACAAATATAAAACAGATAATGGTTTACTGCTTTTCAGCAGCCCCGGCCAGGTTGTATCATGGGAATCACTTACTTTCTGGGACGGGTATGCCTTTGTATTTCATCCTGACCTGATTAAAAAACATCCCATTGCACAGAAAATCAGCCAGTATAAATATTTCAGTTATGAAATCAGCGATGCTCTGTTTATGACTCCCGAAGAAGAAGAAACTATAACATGGCTGTTTACGAAAATCCATCTTGAACTTCTAAATAATACAAACAATGCCAGTGAAGATGTAATCCTCTCACTACTGAATGTAATCCTAACATACTCAGAGCTTTATTACAAAAGGCAATTTAAAGAAAACGGATTAAATACTACTTCTGTTTCTTCAAAAGTAAAAACACTTTTACAGCAGTACTATAATGATTTATCAGTGCCTATAAAAAGTGTCCCAACAGTATCCTACATTGCAGATCAGTTGAATCTATCTCCCAATTATCTAACCGATCTAATAAGATTGGAAACTGGGAAAACTACCATTAACCTCATACATGAATATGTAACCGAACAGGCGGAAATATTATTGCTTCAGACCGATATGAATGTCAGCGATATTGCCTATCAGCTGGGATTTGAAAATGCGTCCTATTTCTCCAGACTCTTTAAAAAAAATAAAACCTACACACCGGGCGAAATCAGGGAAAAGTATAGGTAATTTCGTGTTTTGTGAAATGAGAAGTTACCGGCTTTACATAATTTTGAGTATACAAATTTAAAAGCCTTTACAATGGATTCGAATTTTTCAAATTCCCAAACCCAGTTCAGCACGATCAATTCCCTAAAAGTGGCTTTCCGCCATTTTGGACAGGGCGAACCTATATTATTTTACAATCGTTTCCGTGGAATACTCGACACATGGGATCCATTGTTTTTGGATACTCTTGCCCAAAAGAATTCCATTGTTTTATTTGACTATCCTGGCATCGGAGAATCTGAAGGAGAGCTTTCTTCCGATATTTCTGAAGTAGCTGCTGTTGGAGTAAAATTAATGGAAAATTTAGGCATTCATAAATTTCATGCTGCAGGATGGTCTTACGGCGGTCTTGTCGCGCAGACTGCTCTTTTCATGAATAGAGAAAAAGTTGCTAAAGCAGTTCTTATCGGTACAAATCCTCCTGGCATTAATGAAGTTCCATTTGACAAAACTTTCTTTGAAAGAGCGCTTAAACCTGTAAATGATCTTGAAGACGAAACGGTTGCTTTTTTTGAGCCTTCATCTGAAAAAAGCAGGGCTGCCTCAAAGGCTTCTTTTGATCGTATAGCGTTAAAACTTGACCGCACTAAAATTCCTTCCACTCCAGAGCAATTTCAAAAGTATTTTGAAGGTTCCGCCATGATGAAAAAAGACATCCATGATTATCGCGGCCAATATAAAACGCTGAAAAATCCGGTTTTAGTCATATCAGCTGATCATGATATTAGTTTTGCTGTAGAAAACTGGTTCCCTCTATTGAGACATGCACCTTCAATGCAGCACATTATTATCAACGATGCCGGACACGGACTTCAGCATCAGGAGCCTGTTCTTATTGCGGGCTACATCAGTTTATTTCTCGGTTAATAAATACTACACTAAATAATTAAAATTCTTAATCATGATTTTTACAACACATAAAATAAGTGAATCTTACTGGAAAGTAAACATTGAAAATCCGCCCGTTAATGTTTTTGATGCAGCTTTTTCAAAGCAGCTGATTGTTTTAATGGATGAAATGGAAGCAGAAGAAAATCTAAAAGTTGTCGTTTTTGAAAGCGGAAATCCTGATTTTTTTGTGGCACATGTTGAACTTCTAAATATTGCAGATTTTCCAAAAGGCACAGGAAAAACAGGACTTTCAATTTCATGGCCAGATATTGCAAAACGTCTCGAGCAGGCCCCATTCGTAAGTATTGCATCAATAAGAGGAAGAGCAAGAGGTTTGGGAAGCGAATTTGTACAGGCTTTTGATATTCGTTTTGCCAGTAAAGAAAAAGCATTTTTTGGCCAGCCAGAAATTGGAATAGGTTCATTTCCTGGCGGAGGCGGACTCGAGCGCTTACATCTGCTTACCGGTAAAGCAAGGGCTTTGGAAATCATTTTAAGCGGAAACGATTATGATGCTGAAACTGCTGCCCTTTACGGGTGGGTTAATCGTGCAGTTCCAGATGCAAAACTGGACACTTTTGTTACGAATTTCGCTGAGAGAATTGCCTCATTTGACAAGTTTGCCATTGCCTCTATCAAATCAATAATGAATGAAAGAGCAGTGCTGCCAAAAAATGACCATATTATGGAAACACAGACCCGTTTCTTTCAATCTTTAGAATCACCGGAAAGCAGACAGCGTATAAAAAGACTTTTAGATAATGGCCTGCAGACTTATGGTGATGTTGAATTAAACTTGGGAAAACATCTTTAATAGCAACCTGCATCATAATTTTTATAACTAAATCAATTTGTATAAAACTCTGCAGTTTTGTACAAATTGATTTATTGAAGCACAACTGCTGCAAAGTAATTAGAAGCAAAAAAAAACTTAAATTTATATTATAATAAATATGTACCTCATGAAAGCTTTTATAGTAAATAAATACGGAAAAAATGAGAAACTGAAACTAGCTGAAGAAGCTTTACCCTCTGTAAAAGAAAATGATATTTTAGTTGAAGTATATGCCGCTGGACTCAATCAGCTCGATTCTAAATTGAAAAGCGGTGAGTTTAAATTAATTTTGCCATACAAAACACCTTTTATTCTGGGGCACGATCTGGCCGGAATTGTAATAAAAACAGGAGCAAAAGTAACTCGTTTTAAAGCGGGAGATGAAATATTTGCACGGGTTTCGGATATGAGGATTGGCACTCTTGCCGAATATATTGCAATCGATGAAAATGACGCTGCTTTAAAACCCAATACTATTTCTATGGAAGAAGCTGCCTCTATTCCATTGGTTGCTTTAACAGTGTGGCAGGCATTTGCAGAAAGAGTAAATATAAAGAAGGGACAAAAAGTTTTCATTCAGGCCGGTTCCGGAGGAGTTGGTACAATAGCAATTCAGCTGGCCAAACATTTTGGAGCATTTGTCGCCACAACAGCCAGCGAAAAGAATTTTGACATGCTGAAAAGACTTGGAGCAGATATTATAATAGATTATAAAAAGGATAACTTTGAAACTATTCTTAAAGATTATGACGTGGTACTTAACAGTCAGGATATTAAGACACTTGAAAAATCATTGACAATTTTAAAACCAGGAGGCAGTATTATTTCAATTTCGGGACCTCCAACTCCAGAGTTTGCAAAATCAATCGGTGCATCATTAATAATACGTTTTATCCTTTGGTTAACCAGTCTGAAAATCCGCAATAAAGCTAAAAAATTAAATATTAATTATTCATTTTTATTTATGAAGGCCAACGGTAAACAACTGGAACTGATTGGTAATTTACTAGAATCAAAAGAAATTAAACCAATTGTAGATAAAACTTTCCCTTTTGAGCAGACCAATGATGCTTTTGATTATCTGGAAGGTGGACATGCAAAAGGAAAAGTAGTTGTGAAAATAAAATAATCGCAATTGGAGCGATATGCTTTTCATAAATAAAAGCTTAGAACCTCTTAGTTCACATATATAAAAGTCTAAGTAAATGAATAGAGATCACTGTATTTTAAATATATTTGCATTACAAAGAAACGAATAATATTACTCGTTATTAATTCGTTGGTTTTCTATTATTTGTGAAAATATAGATTGAAATAAATAAAAAATGAAATTCAGTGCAGAATCGTTGCGCGAAGGTTTGCTCTTTAGATAGTACCAAATTTTATTTTCAGGAATTTTATAAAAAAACTATTACATCGTTATAAATTTAATATACATATATTTTAACATTTTTTAACGTTTAACCCTTACGATACATACAAACTGCTTACAAATGAAAAATCTTAAACAATTATTTTACAAATTCACCTTAAAATAAGCCAATTTCTTTAAATCATTCATAAAATGATTTGTGAATTGTGAAGTAAACGTCACTCTTAAAAAACGTTAAAACATCAGTTTTAGCGTTTTTTTTTATGCTTTTCGCATAATTTAACCCACTTTAACTTATAAATATGAATCGTTTGTACATCCAGTTAAGTTAACGCTACAGTATTCAAACTATCTTTAAAAACGGAACAGGAGAAAGTCTGATTATCGATGGTGGGATTATCCATACAAAATCAGTTTACCTTCCTTCTTATTGGCTTATATTACTTTCCCAAAATCCAGTGCATATCCTGCATGTATTTGCTTCCAAATTTTATAATATTACGATAAAAGCCTAATATCTAAAAGATATCAGGCTTTACTTCAAAAACAAATACTTAAATTAAGTAATTAAAATTTAAACAAAATTTGAAACTTACAGTATTTAATAAATTTCGGATTTTAAAAAAACATAAGACCCCCCTTCATAAGCGATATTAAACTTATTATTGTTAACAACACTAACTGCAAGAATTTTGGTTTAGACAACTCATATTTCATTTAAATTTCATAAAAGTTAAATTTTAATTTTTAACATCATTTTTTCAATTCTGGAAAGCGAAATTTCAGGATTAGCCCCAGGTGATTCAGCTACTAATGCACCAACTGCACAGGCAAAATCAATTGAATACTGAGGGGCTTTTCTACTTAATAATGAAGCTATCAAAGCCGCCAGAAATGAATCTCCGGCACCTACGGTGTCAGCAACTTCAACAGGATATCCCTCATTTTCATAAATTCGGCCTTCCCACATTAGCAAAGCTCCGTGTTTACCTCTTGTTACACACATTCCCGTTACTTTGCTTCTTTCAGCTATCAAATTCATATTGTCTTCCAGACTTGTAAATGGCGAAGCCATAGCTGCGGTAATTTCTAATAATTCCTCATCATTAAACTTTATAAAATCCGCTGACTGCATGAGGCGATCCAGCATTTCATACGAATAATGTGGTTTTCTTAAATTCACATCAAAAACCTTGTAGACTTTTTTTTGCAGCATTTCTTCCAGTGACAGCCTTGAAACGTCATCACGGCAAACTAAACTGCCATAAATTAAAACATCCGCATTAGCAACTGAGTTCCTTGCCAAATCATTCAATTCAATTTTATCCCATGCAGACGGGTAACTGATTTCATAACTTGCCGATCCGCGCTCATTTAAGGTTACGTTGACCAAACCAGTTGGAAAATCTTCAGAAACTACAATTGTATCCGTTTCAAGTCCCAGTTGTTTCACTTGCTCTTTTATTGCACTCCCGTCTTCATCATTGCCTACACAACTTATCATAGCTACTTCGCAACCCAGCGTTTTCATTCGCAAGGCTACATTCAATGGTGCTCCGCCAATCTTTTTTTCATTGGCAAAAACATCCCAAAGTAGCTCTCCGTATGCCACCGCCTTAAGGTTTTTTCCGTTATTCATTCTAAAATATTTTATTATTGTTCTTATTCAGACTGGGTTATCTGAAGATTTGAGATTGTGCTCGTCTGTCCTTCAGCAATTAAACCCCATTTATTTTTGTCTCTTCCGTAAACGCGATTTGTGAGCGCTGCTTTTCCGTTGATGTAAACTACGACAACACTTCCTTCAGTAATTATTTCAACATCATATTTTACATTCGTCTGAAATGCATATGGTAAACGGGTTACTTCCTGCGAAGCCGAATTATAACCACTTATTTTTCCATTAGCAATATCCAAAACCACTTTATAATAACTTCCTGCATCATTGGTATGAAAAACAAATCCAGTTGTTCCACTAGCTTTCGCTAAAGTAACTTCGGCTTTTATTTTGACTTTCTTTCCAACGCTTTTAAAAGTAACCATTGCTTTTTCTGTTTCTCCGGACAAAGAATAAGTTCCATTGTTAGCTGTTGCATTAGAAGTAATCTCATCTACTTCTGCAGTAGCATTCTTTTTCGAAAACAAATCCTTAACCGACTTCGGCGATTGAGTTCCTAAAGTTCCATCTGAATTCTGAGTTAATTCATGAATGACCATATTCCCCGCCCAATCTTTATTTCCTAAATCATTCTCAGGCGTTTTTCTGGCATTCCATCCAAAAACATATCTTTTATTTCCGTCAGAAGCTGTTTTTCCTGCATAAAAATATTCTCCATCAATTCGGTCATTTTCGGGTTTTGCCCACGGCCCATTTATTGATGATGAAATTCTGTAATGCGTTCCTTTATTGCCACTCCAATTCTCAGAAAAAATTAAATACCAATTGCTTCCCATTTTAAAAATATCCGCACATTCCATCATCAGATAATTATCTTCAGCCGTTGTGGTATAAATTGGAGCTTGAACATCCCATTTTCCTGATGCAGGATCTGCGCTTGTAAAATGCAGCAAAACGGCTTTTCTTCCAGGTTCTGTCTGTGTACTTACTAACATGGAATATTTTTTCAATTCATCATTATAAAACACATGCGGATCTCTGAAATCATAATTGTAGTAGCCCGCCGGAGCTGTAATTTTAAAAGATGGAACTTTTGTCCAGTTTTTCAAATCACTGCTTGTTGCGCACAACACACTTTCTCTGGCATTCGATTGTACAAAAGCCGGAGTTTCATTGTGCCCTGTGTAATAGAAATAATAAAGATTGCCCACTTTAACAACTGATCCTGTGCCAATAGCAAAATCAGGTTCAAGCGTTGTACCATATGGAATGGTTTGACCTTCATAAGTAAAATGTGCCAAATCTGTACTTTGATATTCATGAATATCATGAAATCCTTTTCCAGCAGGTTTATTCTGTGCATCATGCAGAAAATAAATATGAAATTTTCCGTTATCGAAAAAAGGCATAAGATCTCCTGTATAACCCGCACTGTAATAGGGGTCGTTTGCGCCCATCCATTGCGCGGGCGGAACAGGAAAAACACTTGTTATTTCAGAATTGCCTCCTGAAATCGAACCTCCAATATACGTTTCATCCTGACTGCATGAAGCCAGTGAAAAGAAAACGAAGGCGATTGTGATTATATTTCTATATTTCATTTTATTAAATTCAAAGTGATTTATTTTGCCACTAAATAATTGATACTATTTTGTGTCAGCAATTTTATGTTTGTAATAAACTCATTTGCCTGACTTGGCACTCCACTGCTGTTAGTTTCATTGTACCAATCATAAGCTCCCATTGAAATTACAATTACATTTTTATTCGTACTTGTATTTGGGAATTCTGCAATTGTGACTCTTCCGTTCAGTTCATTATCCCAGGCTTCACTTGCCAGATTGGTTCCTCCTGTTTGGTTTCTCCAACCTTCTCCATTATTGTAGCCTCCCCATTCTGGTAAAAACCACCACGCTGTATGATTTAATCTGAAAGTTCCGCTTTGTAATAAATTGGCTTTTCCGGCTTCAAAAGTGGTTAAACCCTGAAAGATTGGATGACCTTCATGACCAACAAATGACATTCCCCACGAACTACCGTCTACAAATCCGTTTGGAGGAAAATCACCAAAAACATTATTCGGTCCTTTTCCTGACGGAACAATTCCTAAAGCATCGACATATTGCGAAGCAAAAGAAGTCAAAAGCAAGTTTCCGCCATTTGTTCTGAAATTTTTCAAAGCATTGGTAACCGCAGGATTATAAGCCACAGAAGGTAAATTTGCAGCCGAATCAAAATGCCACCAAATGACGTCGATATCACTTAAATCTGCACCATTTTGTATACTTTCGAAGGAAATGTATTTAGCACCTGGGAAATTATCAAACAGCCAGTTTGAAGCTGTAACTTCATCCATATTTGTAATTCCTGATCTTGTAGCGGCAGTTCCTAAAAACGCCACAGTTAATCCTGTTACCGGAACTCCAACATTTGCTGTATAATTAACGCTTTTTCCGTTTGATGTTATTACAAAAGTAACTGCATTTGTAAAATCAACTGTTGCTCCTGAAGCAGGTGAAATCGTAACACCAGTAGTTGTTTCAATTACTGGTTTTAACGCTGTCAAATCTGTATTTTCAGGAAGAGTCATATTAATGGTTTTGCTAATGTCGTTTACAGTCGCTGCAACGCCATTAATTGTAAAACTCTTAATTGGACTCAAAACGGTTGTTGTTACCGTATAATCTTTATATAAATTACCATTAACCACTCTAAATTTTACCGGATTTGTAAAATTCATATCCGAATTTAATTCCGGATTGGATGTTGCGCCATCGACAAAAACAACTTCCGGTTTTATAGCTGTTATATCAGATCCGTAAGGCATTACCACAGTAATTTTTCCTGTTGTCTGATCAATGTTTCCTGAAACTCCGTTTAATTTGAATGAAAGGACATTTGAAGGCGAACTCACATCAAATCCGCCAGTTTCAAAACTATTTTCGCAGGCAGTAATCATAAAAATCATTGCCAATACTATAGACACTTTGGTCCAATATTTATTTAAAGCTTTTTTCATATTGCTGATTTTTAAAGATTAATAACCTGGATTTTGTTTGTACAATCCCTGGCTGAAATTAATTTGCTTCAACGGAATTGGGCAATATTCTTCCTTGTGCGCATCAAAGAAAGCATCTTGATAATAGGTGCGTTTTGTTTTTTCTTTCGCATAAAAATCATTCATCACCTGATCTGTAATTCCCCAACGAACAAGGTCAAAGAATCGGCTTCCTTCCATTGCCAATTCTAAACGACGTTCCCAACGCAACGCTTTACGGGCAAAATCCTGCGTCCAGTTGCAATTGCTTCCATCTACATAGGTATTGATTTTGAAATTACTCACATACGGCAGTCTTCCCGTACTTTGCGCTGCTCTTTCTCTGATTTCATTAATTAACGGTAAAGCTTCAGATTGTCTTCCTAATTCAATCAAAGCCTCGGCACGCATCAAAATCACATCAGCATAACGAATCTGAATTCTATTTTTAGAATTTCCGTAAAATGGATCAATATTTACGACACAAGTGCAATTTGGAGCAACGTTTTCTTTTAAAGAAGCAAAATAGCCATACGTCCCAGGAGATCGCACCCAAGCTTCAACATATAGAAATTCTGGATCATATTTATATGGAAGACCAGGCATTGCAACAGTATGATACAATCTTGGATCAACTGTATTGGCATCTATATTTTTATAATCAAAATCTTCGTTGTTGTAAGTGTCAAACTCAGGCAAACCATTTGCTCCTGTCTTAAAAGCATTCACCAAGTTTTGACTTGGTTTATGAAAATCGCAACAACCTAAACCTTGTGGCGTAGAAAGAACATCAGAAAAATTCAATCTTCCATAAAGCGTTCCATCATTATCAGAAAACTGAATTGAGAAAATAGATTCTGCTCCGTTTTCGTAAGTTCCAGGCAAGAAGTTGTTGGCGAAATCTGGCTCTAAAGAAGCTTTTCCAATTACGTTATCTGTTGCCGCGATTACTTCCTGCAAATGCTGCTGGTTTATACCTGTAACTTTGAATGTTTCATCCTGTGTATACGCCTGGTACAATCTTGTTTTTGCCAAATACGCATAAGCCGCTTTTTTAGTGGCACGTCCTACTTGTGGTTGTGCGTCGGGTAAATTTTCGGCTGCCGCCTGAAAATCTTCAGCAATTTTATTCCAAAGTTCCTCGTTTGAAAACACTTTGTTTGAAATGGTTTTGTACTCCTCTACTGGAATCTCTTCTGTGATATATGGTACATTCCTAAACATAATTTTCAGCATAAAATAAAAATGTCCTCTCAGGAAACGCATTTCAGCCATTCGTGTTTTTTTCAGCGGATAATCAGCTTCTGAGAGCTGTTCCAGTGCCTTTAAGGCTTTATTAGCTCTTGAAACCCCAACATAACTGATGTACCAGAAATTGTCTAATTCTGCAAAATCCGGGCGGATGTTATTTGAAACTTCAAAAAAGTGAAAATCCTGAATATCATTTGTCCCGCTTCCGCCTTTATAAGCATCATCTGAACGAACATTACCAAACGGCCATAAACTGTACGGAGAATCGTAGTGATCATTTCCTAACTGTGCATAAGCTGCATTCATAAATCCTTCAACCGACTGCGGTGTTACAATATCTTCTTCAGACAACACACCACGCGGATCATTTTCTAAAAAATCGGAACAGGAAGCGAAGAAACCCATCACTGCAAATCCTGCTATATATAGTATTTTTTTCATATTAATATAATATTTGTCTTTTATTGGAATATGGAATCACCATTCTTTCTTATCATTTTCCATTTCGAATCATGGCGATTTCATTTTTAAATCTTTTATTATAAAGTAAAATTAAGACCAGCAGTAAAAGTTGTTGGTTGAGGATATCCAAAACCTGCATTTTCCGGATCTACTCCCGTGAAGCTTTTCGCATCAATGATCAATAAGTTTTGACCGCTGATATAAAACCTGAAACTTTCCATGCTTAATTTTTTCAGTAAATCTTTTGGCAGACTATAGCCAAACTGTAAAACTCTAAGTTTAAGATAACTTCCGTTCTCTACATAATAAGTTGAAAATCTTGATTCCGCATTTCTGTCTACTGTTGTCAATGCCGGAATAGTTGAATTTGGATTATCCAGAGACCAGGCATTCAGCAGGCGTGTTCCTTTATTGGACCCGACATCATCAACACTCCAAAAATCAGTCTGATATTTTGTATTGTTAATCACATCAACATCTGTTGCACCTTCCCAAAAAGTGGTAAAATCAAAGTTTTTATAAGACAAGTTTAAATTAATTCCATACAATAATCCCGGATTTGGATTTCCGATCCACGTGCGGTCTTTATCCGTAATTGTTCCGTCGCCATTTAAGTCTTTGTAACGAATTCTACCAAGTCCTTTTCCTTCCTGAATTGCAGAGTTGTCTACCTGATCCTGACTTGTAAACAATCCGTCAGTAACATATCCGTACATTGAATTAATTGGACGCCCTAAAATATTATTATCCAATCCGTCGCCTCCGTAGTTGTTTTTTACTTCATCCGGCAATTGTGTAATCTTATTTTTGTTTGCCGAAATATTTCCGGAAATATCATATTTCAATCCAAATGAAGTTTCATCATGATAGCCTAAAGAAAACTCCCAACCTTTGTTTTCCATAGAAGCACCGTTTACCCAACGGTTTCCTCCTTCGCCAATAACTCCTAAATAAGGTGGCAATACCAAAATATCATCTGTTTTCTTGATATAATAATCTATAGATCCGCTCAATTTTTGTTTGAATAAACCAAAGTCCAAACCAATATTGGTTTGTGTAGTAGTTTCCCATTTCAAATCATCATTTCCTGATTGCGTTGCGATAAAACCAGACGGAAGCAGTCCATTTCCGTTTCCTGCAATATCATAAGCTGTTCCGTAAGACGTTGCCCAAGTTGGACTTCCGCCCGCGTAACTTGCCAGATAAAGCGAGTAAACTGCCGTATTGCTGATTTCCTGATTTCCGGTTTGTCCCCAGCCCGCTCTTAATTTTAAGTCTGAAAAAACAGGAGCATTATTTTTAATAAAATTTTCGTTGCTGATTCTCCATCCTGCTGAAACTGCCGGAAATGTTCCGAATTGATTGTTTTTTCCAAAACGAGAAGAACCATCACGACGAATTGTAGCCGAAACCAGATAACGATTGTCAAACTCGTAATCTGCTTTTCCAAAATAAGAAAGCAAAGAATATACAGTAGAAGTTCCGCTGGTAAACGATTCGCCTGTTCCTGCATCAGGATACATATAATCCGGCGTTTCGATCAAAAAGTCATTTTTACGCAACGTGTTTGTATCATAAGTATCTTTATACATCTCCGTTCCCGCCATCAAATTCAGATTGCTTTTTCCAAAGTTTAAACTATAAATTGCTGTATTCGTCCAAGTCCATTTATCACTTATTGACTGATCGATAGTTACAGAAGTCTGATCGTTTTGCAGATAACCCGATTTGTAGCTTCTTTGTAACGTGCGTTTTTTGTAAAAACCATAATCCATTCCGAAACTGGTTTTGATATGCAGATTTTTAATAATTTCCAAATCCGCGTAAGCGTTACCAAAAAGACGCAAATAATCGTATTTGTTATCTTTATTATATTCTAAGAGACGAACTGGATTTTGTCTGTCGTTCATTCCTCCAACCGGTCCTCCCCAACCTATTCCGTCTACAGTGTGCACCGGAATAATGGGTAAAGCTCTAAGTGCAGGATCTAAAACACCTGGATCTGTTACTTCGTTGGTACGGTTTAAACTGAAATTTTCTCCGATAACTAATTTGCCATCAAAATATTTATACGAACTGTTCATTCTAGCAGAAATTCTTTCAAAATCAGTCGTTTTTACAACACCTTCATTTCCATAATAACCTAGAGAGAAAACATAATTTCCTTTGTCAGAAGCATTCGAAACAGACAAATCATAAGAATTGGCAATTCCAGTTTGAGAAATTGCGTCATACCAATCTGTATTGGAAGCCTTAAGGGTTTGCTGTGTATCTAAATATTCTGGAACCAAAACTTTATTCAACTGCGGTTTATTGTTATTTACCGACCAGTCAAACTGATAGCGCAAATTATTATTATTCGGATTTAAACCGTCGTTAATATTGGCCTGCCAAAGCGCCTGTCCAAACTGGTTTGCATTTAACACATCTAACTTTCTTGAATAATCAGAAAAGGAAGCATAGGTGCTGAAATTTATTCTCATTTTACCTTCTTTTCCTTTTTTGGTTGTAATGATAATCACACCGTTTGAAGCTCGGGAACCGTAAATACTGGCTGAAGAAGCATCTTTAAGCACCTGAATGGTTTCAATATCATTAGGATTTAATTCATGCATTCCAGATTTTGTTGGCATTCCGTCAATTACATAAAGTGGATCTGTATTGTTTAAAGTTCCAACACCGCGAATCACCACTTTTGTATTTCCTCCGCTTGGCGAACCATCAGACGATACTTTTACTCCTGCAATTCTTCCTTGTAAAGCTTTGATTGGGTTTGGCTCTGGCTGTTTCATGACTTCCTTCATGTTCACAACTGCAACTGCTCCGGTGATATCTGTTTTCTTTTGTTTGGAATAACCGGTTACGACGACCTCATTTAATTGATTGTTGTCGACTTTCAGCGTTACATTGATTGTTTTTTGCCCTTTAACAGAAATTGATTGCGGGGCATATCCTATAAAAGAAACTACAAGCACAGCATCTGAAGCAACATTTGGGAAAGAAAAATTTCCATCAAAATCGGTTGCCGAACTGATATTTGTACCTGAAATAATTACTGTCGCTCCAGGAAGCGGCATTCCGTCATCAGACGAAATTACCGTTCCTTTAATTCCGTTTTCCTGCGCCGTCATCATCAGCATCGGAAAGAAGAAAAATAGAAAATAAATAATCTTACTTTTCATAAAATAATGGTTTTGGTTTATATTTAATTGGTTAATTATGTAGTTAGTATTTCGCTTGCCAGTTTTAAGCAACCGATCTATTTCAGCATAAAGCATAAAAGGTCAGAAAGGAAAATCTTTCGAGTGTTTTCAAGCTTTAGCAGTCATTTCTTCACTAAAGAAAAAGTGTTTTGCTATTCTTTTTTAATGACTTTTAGAAAAATTTAATTCTTGAATTTTAAAATTGTTTATCTCCATTTTTTCTTTCGAAGAAATAGATAAAGCTGTGAATGGTTTGTTTAGAAAAAAGATTTCCGTCATCACTTTTTCGCCATTGTTATAAAAGATTTCGATTGAAGTTTTATCCAAAATAATTTTAAAAGCGGCACTTTTTTGGCTTCCTTCCAAAAACGCCTTACTTACGGTTGAAGCAAACTTATCAGAGAAATCGACTTTACCGGCTTTAGAACGATCAACAAATAAATAATTTTCTTTGTTGTTTAAACCGAAACTTAAAGATTCGCCATTTGCATTAGAAAGTGTAAAAGTGTAATCTTCCTGCTTTAAGTTTTTTAAGTCTAAACTAACAATTGCCTGAGTAAGGTCAATTTTACCATTTTCTATTAAACTTAAAGTTCCCTTACCGTTTGCACTTTTTGTTTTAATTGTTTTAGAAACATAATTATTGATTTCGTTTATGGGTGTGCTAACCAAATTATAATGGTTTCCTTTTTTAACCAGCTTTAACTCACGCGGAATCGTCGTACTACTTCTCCATGTCGTTGTCGGAACCTGTTGTGCATATTCCCAGTTTGACATCCATCCGATGAACAATCTTCTTCCGTCTGAAGTTGGAACATTATTCCACGTCACTCCGGCATAATTATCTTTTCCATAATCTGCCCAGACTGCTTTTTCATTATTTACTCTTTCAGCAAAAGTAGTGTCCATTGTAAATGTTTTTCCGTCAAAATCGCCAACAAAATATTGAACTCCGGAACCTCCGTTTGGCCCGCCCGGATTAAGGTTTACAATTAAAACCCATTTTGTTTCTTTTGTTCCTTCTACTTTTATTTCGAAGAAATCAGGACATTCCCAAACACCACCATGAGCACCAATATTTTTTCCAAATTCAGATGCAAATTCCCAGTTTTTCAGATTGGATGATTTGTAAAAATGTATACGATCTTGAGCTGCCAAAGCCATAATCCATTGTTTGTGCGTTTCATCCCAAGATACTTTTGGATCTCTAAAATCTCTAATTCCAGGGTTTTTCACGACAGGATTTCCTTCCTCAAATTTCTGCCATGTAAAACCATTATCATTAGAAAAAGCAATATCCTGCTGTTCTACATCAATTTTGCCTGCTTTTTCCTTTGTCATATCATGCAACGTATAAATAGCAACAATCGGAGCTGTTTTTCCGGTCCCTAAACCAGATGTGTTTTGCGTGTCGACAACGGCACTTCCTGAAAATATATATTTGTCTTTATCTGGATAAAGCGCAATTGGCTGTTCTTCCCATTTAATTAAATCTTTAGAAATGGCATGTCCCCAATGCATTGGTCCCCATGTATTTCCATCAGGATAATGCTGGTAAAACAAATGATAATACCCATTGGCGAAGAACATTCCGTTAGGATCGTTCATCCAGCCTTTTTTGGGCGTAAAATGAAAATGTGGTCGATACATTTGTTCTTCTGCTATGTTCGATACAGTTACGGCAGCAGTTTGTGCAGTTGCAGAAGACGGTTTTAATCCTACTATCGACAGTAAGACAGCACTATAAAGAGCTAACGGCAGATGTTTCTTTGATTTCATTTTTGTGGTTATTTTTTTTAGTTAGTGTTTCGCTTAAAGCTTCTAAAGAGATTCCTTTTGTTTCCGGCATCAGAAAAATTACAAACAACAATTGCAGTACCATCATCAATGTAAAAATAAGGAATACAACTTCGGGTCCGATTTCTGAGAATAACATTGGAATTAAAGACGGAATAATCGCTGCCAAAACCCAATGCACTGAACTTCCAAATGCCTGTCCGGATGCACGAATATGATTTGGAAAAATTTCTGAAATAAAAACCCAAATGACTGCACCCTGACCAATTGCATGTGAAGCAATAAAAAGGAAAAGGAAAATAGGAACTGATAAACCTCCCCAATTGTAATAGAAAGAAGCCGATACTAATCCGAGTGAAATAATATACCCAACAGAACCAATGTACATTAACAACTTTCTTCCTAATTTGTCGATTAATGCCACACCAATTAAGGTGAAAATAAGATTTGTAACTCCAATTCCGATACTGCTTAACAACGCTGTATTTTGTCCTAAGCCGGCTTCTTCAAAAATTCTTGGCGCATAATATAGAAATGCATTAATTCCTGAAAACTGATTGAAAAATGCAATTAAAAAAGCCAGAATCAATGGAAAACGGTATTTCTTCATGAAAATGTTTTCGTGTTTGGTAACACCATTTTCACGGGAATCATCTATCAAGTCGGCAATATTTGCAGACGGATCAATGGTATATAAAACTTTACGGGCTTCTTCGTCACGATTTTTAGATAATAGCCATCTTGGACTTTCTGGAATTGTCAAAATAAAAAGAATATAGATAATAGAAGGAATTGCCTGAACACCAATCATCCATCTCCAGGCATTTTCGCCAATATCTTTTAAAAAGTAATTAGAGATAAAAGCAATTAAAATTCCTAGTACGATATTGAACTGATATAAAGCTACCAATCTTCCGCGTTTGTCTGCTGGAGCAATTTCTGATACATAAGCTGGAGCAGCAATAGTAGAAGCGCCAACCCCTAAACCACCAATAAATCTGAAAGCAGCAAAAACAAACGGATCATTAGCAAAAGCGGCACCAATTGCTGAAGCGAAATATAAAATCCCAATCCAGAACAACGTTTTTTTACGTCCTATTTTATTTGTTGGGATTCCTCCAAAGATTGCACCAACTACAGTTCCCCATAATGCCATTGCCATAACAACTGAACCATGAAAGGCATCTGACGAGTGCCACAGAAGCTGTAATTGTTTATCAGCTCCAGAAATAACTACGGTATCAAAACCGAAAAGAAAACCTGCCAGTGCAGCAGTAACAGACCAAATCAATATCTTATTCATTGTACATGTATTAAAAACTTGTTGCTAAGATATCTGCAAAAAAAACAACTTATTTTTAATGATGTTACAATTTATTTCTATAAATATTGATAGTTTAGCATTTTAAACCCAAAACGTTTATTTACAAGGTTTTACGCAAATTTAAAATCTTTTACGAAAACCTTGTAGTTTCGATTTTGTTACATAACCTTCAAAATTGATACTTTAAAAGAAACAATTTCAAAGACAAATTAGCTGGACGTTTTATATTCTTTAGGAGAAATTCCAAATTTATTCTTAAAAGCAGTAGAAAAATAGTTTGGTGAAGAGAAACCTAGCGAGTAGGCAATTTCAGAAATATTCATTTCATTTGACTTCAAAAGCTCTGCTGCTTTCTCTAATTTGACATTATTAATATGATCGCTAATATTAATTCCGATAATTGCTTTCACTTTTCTATATAACTGAACTCTAGAAACGCCCAATTTATCTGCCAAATCTTCAACTGAAAACTTTGGGTTCTCGACATTCTTTTTGATCATATCATTCATTTTGGTAATAAATGACTGTTCCTGATTTCCAAACTTAGATTCAGGTTCAACTCTGTAAATATTATTGGTGTAATAATAACGTAGTTTTTCTCTATTGAAAAGCAAGCTCGATAAGGATTGTTTTAGAATTGAAAGACTAAAAGGTTTTGTCAAATACTGGTCTACTCCACTCTGCAAGCCTTTTAAAACTGATTCTTTATTACTTTGCGCCGTTAGAATTATAATTGGAATATGAGAGGAACGAAGATCTTTCTTTAGTTCTTTGCTGATTTCGTAACCATCTTTGTCTATCAAATTAATATCGCAGATAATAATGTCCGGAATAATTTCCAACGCTTTTTCAATTGCATCGCTTCCGTCAGAATTGTAAACTACATATTCATTCGCAAGTTTAGCTTTTAAAAAATTAACTAAATCTACATTGTCTTCTATGATTAAAAGCGAATGTTTTTCAGCATCTGAACTCGTATTTGATTCTTTTACATCAGGTTCTATGTTTAAATTATCGGTAATTAAATTCGGAATACTGGTTAGGCCTTCGACTTTCTGAATAATTTCACCAGGCTGCAAATGACTGTTTCCTTTTAATAACGTAATCACAAATTCGCTGCCTTGCTTTGATTTTAGCTCGATAGTTCCCTGATGCAAAAGCACAAACTCTTTAGACAAATGCAAACCAATTCCGGAGCTATTTTTATTATTATTTGAAGCCCTGAAAAAAGGATTAAAGACGTTAGACAATTCATTTTCCGGTATTCCAATTCCAGAATCTTTAAAACTAATTTTAACTGTGTTGTCGTGATTTTCGATAATCGAAATACTAATTTTTCCATTGTCTGGAGTAAATTTAAAAGCGTTTGAAAGCAAATTAAAATACACCTTATCCATGAGCTCCCTATCAATAAATAACTCTAGATTTTTGTTTTTACATATAAGCTGAAAATCGATATTTCTACGGGCAGCTTCACCTTTAAAATTAATCATCACTTCGTTGGTAAAATCAGAGATTTTAGTATTTGAAGCTCTTAAAGTAAATTTTTGTTCTTCAATTTTTCTAAAATCCAGCAATTGATTTATTAATCTGAGCAGTCGATTTGAGTTTTTATGGATTAGTTTTACTTCATCTATCAATGCGGTTCCTTTGATTTTCTCATTTTCGATTAACGATTCCACATAACTCATTATTAAAGTAATAGGCGTTTTAAATTCATGCGAAAGTCCGGTAAAGAAATTCAGTTTTGCTTCATTGCTTTTAGCTGCAATTTGAGCCATTTCCTGAATTTCATTATTTTGGTCGATTACCGTTTGATTGATTCTTTCTAATTGTTTTTTCTTTTTTGAAATAGAAATCGTTGAATAAATGCTGTAAATCGTTAAACTCAAAATAATCACTAAGAAAAAACTTAGCAATCGAACCAGATTGTTCTGTGAAGCATATTCTCTTTCCTGAACTTTTATCGCTCCCTGCTGCGACTCAATAACTGTTTGTTGCTGATCGACTTTATCCATTTGATTTTCGATAATTTCAGCATTATTCTTGTCTATTACAATTGTATTGAGAATATTATTTTTGGCAATTGCTTCTTTATTGTACATTTTTAAGGCCAATTTCAACGCTTCATTTCCTCCTGTCGGATATAGAATTGAACCGTCTAAAACTCCGCTCTTCACCAATTCTATCCCCCCATTTACTGAATTTAGTCCATCAACACCAATAAATTTGATTTTCTTTTCTAATCCAACAGTTTTAGCAGTTTCCCAGGCGCTTAAAGCCATACGATCATTATGGGCAAAAATATATTCGATGTCAGGGTTTTGCAAAAGGATAGTTTTTAAAGGCTCTTTAACAGATTCTCCTTCCCAATTGCCATGAATAATATTATCGATTCTGAAATGTTTATTTTCATTGATAATCTGTTCAAAACCAAGACTTCGCTCGTATGCTGGTGAAGAACCGTTTGCTCCTGTAATTTCTATAATCTTACCTGACCCTTTACTATGCGAAATAATATATCGGGCAGCAATTCTTCCAATTTCAATATTATCAGCTCCAAGGTAGGCAGTATAGCTTTCTCCCTCGATTTTTCGATCTACAACAAGAACAGGAATTCCTGCCTTTATTGATTTTTCTACAACTCCAGTCAAAGGTTTAGATTGAATTGGAGATACAATAATAACATCAACTTTCTTAGATATAAACCCTTCAATATCTTCTATTTGTTTCTCAATATTGTTATTAGCGTCTTTTATAGTTAAATCTACTTCTGGTCGTAAGGAAGCTTCAATTTTCATTGAGCTGTTCATTTGTTTACGCCAATCATCTGTAGTCATAGCCTGAGAAAATCCAACTTTTATTTTATCGTCCAGTTTTTGTTTGCAGGAAATTAAAATTGATGATGCCAAAAAAAGCAGCAAAATATATTTTACAGTGTGAAACATGAAATTATAAGTTTATGTAAATGAAAGTGAGTTTCGAAAATACCTTCTTAAACTAGTAACTTGCCAAAATAATTAGGAAGGATTATTTTGTTATGACAAGTAAGAAGTGCGTATATGATTGTAAAGATAAAATTAAACTTTTAAGTTTTAACAATGACACCCCATAATTTTCTCATTATTATAATCAACAAATTTTCTTTGCCAGCATTTCAGTAAAGTTCAATGTAAAATCGTGGTAAAAGAGGTTAAAAAAACAACAAACGCAGGAAATACGCGGGTTCTGGGCGTAAGGTTCGAATCCTGCTCTCCTCATCCCTAATAAATGCATACTTAATTACCTACTAATTAGATTAAAGCAGTTTAAAAAGTTTAATATCCCGACCGAATTTTGATTTGAATAATCTCAAAATTATACTAAAAACTAACCCAGTACCAAAATTTCATTTTCAGGAATTTTATAAAAAGCTATTACGTCCTAATAAATTTAAATACTCATTTTTTTAACATTTTTTTTAACGTTTAACCCTTACGATACATACAAACCGTTTACAAATAAAAATTTAAAATAATTATTTTACAATTCACTTGAAAGTAAGCCAATTTCTTTAAATCATTCATAAAATCGTTTGCAAATTGTTCATTAGCCGTCACAAAAAAGCCAAAAGGCGCCAATTGAAGACAATTGGCGCCTTTTATTACCTAACCGAATAACTAAAAAACTTACGCTATCCGGCGGGGCTTCCCCTTTCCAATTCCTAACAGAAAATTTAAACCCCGCCTATACAGATATTAATGTATTCATGATCAGCAGAGTATAATAAATATGCAATTCCCATAACTCAGCAAGGGTCTTCTATTTAATCAATACAATATTGGTTTTAGCATACTGGTTAATTGCAATTTTCACCTGATCAAAACTAGGTGCTGAGAGTCTTGGTTTATAATTTTGAGAAAATCCAAATCCTTCTGTCGGGTAACCAATCATATTTTTATCACATTTTCCGTTATTATTCAAGTCTTGATAAACA
>Ga0182006_1000256_pt1 | contig 49108 bp, 25 predicted proteins | sample Sormic07211104_1_FD_123022 | JGI IMG/M metagenome (GOLD analysis project Ga0182006, IMG submission 123022) | Rhizosphere microbial communities from Sorghum bicolor, Mead, Nebraska, USA - 072115-104_1 MetaG | ecosystem: Host-associated > Plants > Roots > Rhizosphere | place: USA: Nebraska...
ACCGCTCGCGCCGCGCGGCGACTCTGTACCCGACGTGGTGCACCGCGGGGTGGTCTACGTCAGTGGCCAGCTATGTTTTTATGGAACTCACTGGAACTCCATTTACAAACTATCGGGATCGCCAAAAAACATTTTGACTAGGCTCTAGCACGATATTTTCAGGCGGAAAAATTTAAATGTGCCCCCACTTTTGCCCCCATTCGTGCCGAGTGTGCGAGTGATCGCGATTGGCGATCTCCGACGGGCTCCAGTATGGCAGTGGCTGGTATTCAGTGCGCCTCCGTATACTGGATGAGCAACCCGTATCTGGCAAATCCTTGGTTGTTCGGAAGAGGGTATGGGTAATGAGTCGATATCCAAGCGGATAGTCCGGTCAGACCCAGAACCCACCACTTCAATTGACGGCCGAGTCGGCCGGCAGCGAGGACGCTCGGATTGCAATGTGGAGGCGGCGCCTTACCTTCGCTATTCCTGGCCTGTTAAGCCGTTGGGTCAGGTCGCTGATCAGTCGTTCGGCAAGTGCAACTGCACTTCCATGGCGTCATGAAGGAGTCTGACGACCTCGATCACGTCGTCGTTTGCCACACGATAGAACACGATATGGCGTGGGCTTTTGACCGTTCCATGGGTTTGTTTGGCCTGTTGGCGTGAATAGATGAGGTGATAGCTGCGAAGGCCCGGTGCAAGCTCATCGCGGTCGTGGCTGCCAATGCGATAAGGCGTGTCGGCAAGCGCTTGCAGCGCCGCGAGGATCAGCGCCTGGTAGCGCTGGCGTGTTTGATCACCGAACTGCGTCTGGGAGAGCCTGAGAATGTCGACAATGTCGGAGCGCGCCGGGTTGGAATCCGATACTTCGGCATGCTCAGTGTTTCTCTCTCGCGGGGAGGGTTGCCTCCAGGCTCAAGCCCTCGAGGTAGTGCTCCAGATCCCCTTCGTTCACCTGAGTAAAGCGCCCGTGCTCAAGATCCATGATGCCGATCGAGGTCGCCTGACGCAGTGCCTCAATTTTGGCGGTGTCTTCGGCGACGCGTTGTTCCAATAGCCGCAAACCTTCTCGCATCACTTCGCTGGCATTCTGATACCGGCCAGACTGCACTAGGTCCTGGATAACCTGTTCCTGGTGAGGGGTGAGTACAACGTTTCTCGTTGCCATAATGAGCTCCAGCTTTCGGTAAACAGTCATTGGCATATTATGCCATTTTGCTTGCGAGCACATGGTTTGAGGTTTGGATATGACGAACTGCGTCGTACGGGGTCGTTCTTTGCTCCATGCGCACAACGTCAAAAAAAGGCTGACGCAGGGGGGCGTAGTAGACATCTTGATTAGTGTGGAATTGGGCCTTCAGTTTGACCAAGCCTTGTTTGATGGGACGGGCAGGCTCCCCGATCATTTGCAGTGCAGCGGTGGGAGGGCGGAAGTCCCAAGGCACGCGCGATGTAAGTGCACGAACTGGCTTGGTGTGGGTGACAGCGACCAGAAGCAGACCTTAGAAAAAGTATAGAAAATCAGAGGCGATTCATGCGTTGTCGCGGCGACGAAGCTCTGTTGATGATGACGGCTTGTGAAGTCGCCTGGCTGTCCCCATCTTGAGTGCAAGACAATCACAGGCGTGGAATCTAACGTTGAAGCTCAACGATGTAATTAAAGACTGCATAACCCTCAAGCTCGATGGCCGCGCGACTGATGGCGCGATACAAGTCTTCGGCGGCAATTTCCTTTCCGAACAAAAACCGGTATTGCCGATTGAGGTTCGGGACAAGGAAACGTTGCTGTGGATGATGCAAGGGGCAGACGACGTTCATATTTACGTGGCCTCGGGAGTGTTTCATTTCAACGCCCTCTACAAACCGGCCGACAGGTTTCCTGCGGCGAGAATCTATTACCTAAAGACCGAAAACTTGCTAGCCCTCGGCAGCGTGGGCGTATTTCTTGAGAGAAACGGATTAACCCTCAAGCCGATCAACGACGCTGGTTTCTCCAAGCTTATCGACGATCTTGACTATCCTCAGCGCTTCAGCACCTGGCGCCAGGAGCGCGATAGTGAGGCCCGCTCATTTGAAGGGCTTTTTAATGGCCGTCGCAAAAATACGGTGGTGGACGGAGCGATCTGGCTTTCATCCAATGGCAAGTGTTTGGTGTGCGGAGCAGAAACAGATCGGCTGTCAACGACCACGGTACAGGGAGGCTCAGGTCTGTTAATCGGATTGCAACTTTGCTCGACACATGAAGCAGAGGCGCAAGAGCAATCAACGTTGCTGAACTACGTCGCCAAGCATCTGGGTGGCATGGTGATGTTCGACAATTTCCAGCAAGTAAGCGCGAGTGAGGCACTGGAACTGGCGTGCGAAGCCCTCAAAACGGAACTCGACTGCACCGTTGAGAAAGTGCAAGACCAAGCTATCACGGCCCGAAGGCCTTCCGGGGTGGCCGTTATCGTCAGGTACGTATCGCCCATGAATTACGCTTACAACGTTCAAGCGCCCGACGGAACGAATTTGTCGCGAGTCGACTCGGCGAACCATCATAAGGTGCCCTACGGTCCAGACCATCTCCACCCTGATCTGAGAAAGTCCAAGAAGAAGATCGTCGAGTCGAGCTTTACCTATGGGAACGTTGGGATGGATGTGAAGCTGATCAAAAAATTGATCCTGGACGCCGAAACTAAATTGATGGTTTCGAGTGAATGATCTGTACGCTGGCTTCATGCGCGAATCAAGCAGCCCCCCCAGCGGCGTCAATCACCGATTAGTTTCAGGATAATTTCAGAGTCGTCCTGATCGTCTTGATCACCAGGTGGCAGCTCACCTAATTGTGCATCGATGCTCTCCAAGACTTCCGATGCGCCGATGAGTAAGGCTTCTAATTTTTTCTTTCGGTCATTGAGAATGCGCCGACGCTTTGTAGCTGGATTTGGCGCGTTCATCAGATCACTTCTGTCCGCAATGATCCTTATCAAGGTGATATCGAAACCCTCGTCCGCTTCAGCTTTACTGGCGAGTTGTACCCACTCTTTGGATGTGTCGAGTGCTCTCCGCGCCGCTTCGGCTATGCAAAAACTGATGATGACTTTCGATGCTCGGTCGACGGCTTTTGCCATTTCAACGTATGTTTGTACCTCTTCTGATTCTTCATCACTGATGTCCGGGGCACTGGACTTTGAGAAGTATCGAAAGTGAGGTGTGTCCGGGTCTAAGCTTTCCAATGCATCGAAAATCGGCTCCATGCCTGCGAAAGGGCTACGACCATTGGGAAGTACGTGTCGATGCGACCACAAGGCTAAAACTGCCTCACGCACGTGTGCCATTTTTACGGGGCGGGCATCATCATTCGCCGACTCAGCCTCTTGAATAAGTTCGGCGATGTGATGAGTCATCCAGCGACCAAGCGTATCGACTGAACCATCAAATCCCTGCTCCGTGACCAGCTTTTTTCCGAGGGCCATGATCGCTTCAGAGTGTTCGGAAGGTTCCGTCGCCCTTGAGGATGAAAATTCGGTTACTGGGGGTAATGTATTGGAGCTCATCTTCGCCTCGGTTTCGATAATTTTGGTGGCGAGCGTTTCTTTGGATTTCGACCTCAACTACCAGATCCTTGCCTGTGGCTTTCAAAAATTCAATAACAAAGGAAATGGTAGCGTCTAACCGAACACCTGTGGCTTGCTCAGATCTATCATTCTCCTGGAAATACCCCCAAGTATGGGAGCGCATGACAGGCATCGGCGATGAAGGTAGCACCCATTCTCTGCGATCTGCATCAGTCGATATATTCATGAGATCGACGACGAAGGCCGCTGGCTCGGGAACCGGAAAACGTACATTGCCCGCCCATGGATCGCCGTTGTCGATTCCACTTTCATCATGCTGATCTTGTACCCAACCCTTAAGCAGGTATGGTGTGGCATCAAGCTCTAAATCATCACCGGCGCTTGGTATTCGAAAGTCGTGCGGATGTTCGACGGTTTGGATGGCGCGTAAAAGCGACGAAGAAGTAGTCGGCGATACCAAAGCTGAATGAACCGAGATTGTCTCCGAGTGATTCACGTCAACTTCAGTCCAATGACCCCAGATCGTAATCAGACCCGAGCTTGGGTAGAGGCCCCGATCAAAGTCACGGATAGACATTGATTTTAGCCATTCATCAGCCTGACCATGCTCTGGCCCGTCAGTGCGGCTCCCAGGTTCTGGGTCACGTCGGTCGGCCACCCATCGTCCATCCGAGCGTGCGATATCGTGGCGCGTTAACCACTCAGAAAACTTCTCTTCATACCAATCATCGCGGACCTCAACTTGCGGGTGGGTCGATAGGAGGCGGCCGGCAGTCATCATCATTGCGTGATAGGAATGGTAAAAACTCAGATTGTCTACGCGTGGATAGGTGCTATGCCTACAATTGGTATCCTCGTAGCGAAAGAGCTCAGCCTTATTTCTCGCATCGGCGCCCCAGTGAAGTGAGCTTGTGTTACCTAGTTCGTTGCGCAGAGTTTTTCGTGTTTCATTACATACCTGAGACTGTTTCATCCCGAAGCAGCGTCCAAGGGGCGCTAGCCAATACTGATCAAAATCCCCGCCGAAGAAGTCCCGTTGTTCCTCAATGGATTTTTCATCCTCTGAAACGGTGTTCGGCGTTGAAGGGGCGCTTTCCTCAACACGTTCGTATGAACATGCGCATGCATCCGCCAACCGCTGCTGAGTCTCGGGTGGGAGATTGATAAGCCCATGCCCACACAATGTCATCAACGTTCGGGCGGCAAACAGTCGAATGAGTACCTGATGCTGATGTGGATCAGCCTTCACAAGGAAGTAACGAAGGTGCGGGACTAGGGGGGCTGGACGTTCCAGCGCGGCACGTGATGCCGCGATCAACAGCCACTGATGGGCATGCAGGCTGTAAAACTCGAATCGAGCGTCTGCGTATGGCATCTTTGTGTCATTGATGGCATGAGCAAACAGGGCATCGATGACCTGCTTTCGATTCAGTGCACACAGCGCAACCACGGTATGAGCCGCTTCCCACCGCGTTGCTGTTACCGGTGACGCCAGGCCGGCCCATATGTAGCCCGCCATTGCATCTTCCACAGCAGTAGGTGGGACAAGTTGTTGAGACCAAGGGCCATCACCGTCGCTTTCTTCCAATACAGCATCGAACAACTCCAAACCATAAGATAAGGCGTCCAGTGCTTCCCCATCCGTCAGTTTGTCTGCGAGCAGTCCTACGAGGCTAAAGAGGCGCTCCGCCCCCGCGAGCTCCGTTGATTCAGCTATTGCGCCTAAAACTACGTCCAGTAACTCATGCTTATCGATCCCGACCGATTGGTAGGCGAGATCGAAGGGCATTACGTTGTGATACCGGCTAGGAGTGATCTCCATGCAATGCCGTCCATAAACAACCTTTAGCATGGCTTCAAGTGCCTTGCGCAACGAGGGCCTGGCCTTCCAATGAGGGGGCAGCGCTTCCAGAAAACTGCGTATGTCCCACAGGCTAAACTTCGCTGTGTTTGCGAACGCGGTAAGGAAAGAAAATTCTTCGCCGACTTGAATTCGCTCGAAAGTCTTGCTGAAGAACACATCCATGTAGAACGGTGGATCACCATCCCTGAATCTTATATGGGCGGTTGAAATCCCCGTCGATGTGGATAGATCACAGCCGAAAAACACTTCATCCCAATCATGTTTATTTTGCGAGATACGCGCTTGATGGTCAGACTCACTGAGTTGGCTTTTTCCATTGGTCGCCTCATTTGGGGCGGTCCCGCGAGTACGCAGGTTCAAACCCGGTAGTGTCACGGATGCGGAGCTCGCGATGGACTCAAGCGCCGGCCAGCTCGCATCTGGCTGCTTCTCCAATGTCATGTAGCGATATGCAAGATTGAGGGCTGTTTCCTTGGCTTGATTCTCGGTGCAAGCTCCGAGTGCTGCCTCAACCAGCGCTGTTTCTTCCCATTCGGCGCGAAAACCAATCATGGGTAAAGCGTCTAATGGACTAATGTTTTTTCTGGACAGCAGCTTGCGAATCGCGACTTCCAAGATTCTGCCATTAGAGCCAAAGTGACGATCACGCCAGCGACTTGCGATGGTAAGTGAGGAGGAGGGGCACAAACCTACCAAGGCCTCAATCGTGGCGTTCCACGCGAAGTACTTATCCCGGTCTACATAGCTTCGGGTAACTTCAGCGCACCGGGCAAAATTGTAAGCCACCTCCGGTGCCTGGCGCGTTTCATTCGCGGCACGTTCTGCTAACTGGATGAGAGTTTCCCAGCGAGCGAAGTTTTCTTCACCAATCTTGCTCGCTACTTCGACGGCCTCGTTGAAATAACCTTCTGCATCGGTTGGACTGACTGATAGTAACGAGCGGGAGACGTCAACTAACCCTTCCACCAAATGTCGTACGTCGGAGCGTTCGGCGCGATGCAGCGTGGCGGCGTTTTCGGCCATTTCGAATGCGAAATTTTCTGCGCCGGCAACAGTGGCGCAGAGACGCGTAAGACGATTGAGAGTCGGAGTGAATAGCGGGCGCTTTAGAGTCGTCGTCCAATCCATCAGCTCTTTTATGGTGCTGTGGTCAGCCACCCAAGAAGTCAGCAGAATGTCTATCCATAAATTTGCGATTTCATTGGCAGTCTGCGGGTGGTCGCGATATCCATGCGCCCATGATGGCGTAGAGATCGATTTGGCTAGGACGACGGCTTCGATCAACTGTGCTTTCGCCAAGGGGTTTACAAAAGACTGGGCCCATAGGTTGACCCATGGAATCAATGCGCCAATTTCTGCTTCGAACTCCCTCAGCTCTTGCGACTTGCTATGTGACTTCGCGGCCTGCATTTCCTCTTTAAGCGCCGGCGACGCGACATCAATCAACTCCAGAGAATTGTGTGAGAGTGCAGCGTGTAAGGCGCAGGCACGCAGGTATGGCGTTGGGCTGCCGCCGAACCGTGATGACAGATGAGATGGAGCTTGAGAGGGGAGATAACGCGCTAGTAGATCGCGTGCTTCAGCGGCATCGCAAATACTGTGGTGGTACGCGGTCTCGGTTACAGCCAAAACCGCCGATAAAGGAGGTGCTCGATTCGAGTCGCCATGATCAACCTGGATCTGTTGGCGGGTTAGCAACTTGAAGATACGCTTAACAGGCTCAACTGGCAGCCAGCGATTCAGATTCCGAGTCTCTTCTGCCAGCGTAAGCACCAACGGCAGGTCATTGCCTGCTTTTACTGCCAGCTCATCTAGTTCCTTATACCGACCATGATCCAACAGGCACTTCGCGACAATGCGACCTGCCTCATAGGATATCGAACGGGGAGTCCATCTACGCAGGCTGTCAGCAGCGGATTTGGCGCCGTGGATACTGAGGTGCGCGACCACCATCATAGCCCGATCTGTATTTGTGACGGGCTCCTTCTGCCGCTCCTCGGCTGATAATTTTGCCCAATTGCCCAGCCACTCTTCTGCCATGCGCAGACGACTTCTAGCCTCACCTATCAAATCAGCATGGCCCGAAAGAATCGTGGCTTCGTATACATGGTGAGAGCCGATCCAGCCGGAACCGAATGTGCGACGTGAAACAATTTCCTGGACGCCGTTACTGTCCATGAATACTGAAACCATATCTGCGTTCTCTTGCAAGAGAGCACGTTGCCTTTCGTCACCGGCACTTTCACCGCCAGCCTTTAATGCGAGCTTCGCTGCTTCTGGGTAACACCGGACGCGCAAGCTTGCTTTAAGGGCAAACTGGAGACGCTGGAGCTCGATATCACGACGCTCCACTGGCCCGGAATCGGGAAGGCCGCTTGAGGTCAACGCAAGATCCACCAGTTGAGAGAACTGTCCAGCTTCGAGCATCAATTGCGGTAATACGCCTGCTACGTAAGCGCTGGATGAGCTCAGGTCTGAAAGGTGCGCGATGAAGATCCCTAGCTCAGACGCATCTGGTTTAAATCGCTTCCGGAACCAGCTCTCTGCGGGCTCATCGAAAAACTGGATCGTGCCTTCGTTGACAACAAGAGGTCGGCCGAGGTCTAGCGCAAAGCTTCTGACCAAGTCGGGGTTCACGCCTGACATCTCTGCGAGGACTGCGATAGGTATCAGCGGACGTAAAGCGGCGAGGCCGGCGCAAATTAAGTCAATTTGTGATCTCTCAGGATTGCCGGCCGCATCGCGTAGGGTAGCGATGGATTTTTCCAAGAGAGTATCGATGACGCTGTCTACGGTTGTGGGATTCGGCCCTAGCAGACGGAGCATTTCGGGAAGCGTTTTCTGACGAGAAAGCGCGAGTGCTTGAACTCGAGGGTTGTGTGAACTTAAACGATGAAACTCTGCTACATCATGCTCGGAGGCGTCAGCGAACGTTTGGCGCAGGTGCGCCGACGTCTCTTCCAAAGTAAATGCGTTCAACCCAAGCGACAGCGCGCGGGGAGGAGGGTCGAGCATGATCTCCCGGTAAGGCCTGCATAGAGCAACCAGTCTTACTCCTTCAGGTAGAGTTTCACGTAGGAGGTCGCGAATAAACGAGCGAGGCTCTCCTACCTCTTCGGCGGCCATCTGGGCGTTATCAGCGGCGTCGATAATGATGCAAAGCAGCGCGTCTTTATTCTTCGCACGAAGCATTGCTACAGCCTGTCCTACACGGTGCATGAACGCTCGCATGTAGGCGGTACTATCAGCATGTACTGTTGGAATCAGGGGGTGACAAAACCCAAGTGCTGAGAGCTGATTGGCCAATTGCACGAGGGCAGTTCGGTGCCGGTGCCGGTAGCCCGATACGCTGCGATACTGTCCATTTCCGAAGCAGTCATATAGCAATCCAACCGATCCGTTGGGTAGGCTCTGACAGATCCTGGTTGAGAGGACTGATTTCCCAACACCAGCATCAGCGTGCACGATCACAGGTGTGTCAGCCGCATCAATGATAGAGCGGATGACGGCCTGTTCTTGTTGGCGAGGTATCGCCTCGGCAAGTTCTTCAATCAAGCAAGGCGCAGGAAACAGTTGAGCTTCGTCCGTATTCAACACACGGAGCACGTCCATCTTGGTGATGGCAGGGTTAGTCGCACTTTCTGACAGCGCTTTACGGTTCACCAGATCCTTTAGCCTTATGGGGGCATCGACATCCATATCCGGGAGATACCCACTAACGTCTTGGAAAAGGATGTTCCTCTGAGTCCAATAATTATCTTGGCTGCCATCCAATCGAAGCATGCCGCAGAATGAAGCGAGTGCCTCACCATCCAGTGACGTGAAAGCTTTAAGCTTTTTGAGGTTGCCAGGATGTCGGGGCTTCTTCTGTGCAGCTGCATCCTCGACGGCGGCGATGAAATCAGCGTGTATGGTGCGATTTGTGACAAACCAAAACTCAAGCCTCTCATTCAGTGGGACGCCTGGCAGCTTCTGTTGAAGCGCGACGTAACGTTCAGCAAACCCACGGATCGTCTTTTCCAGGCCGCTTGGTTGCCACAATTCATCAACCTGCAGCGTCGAATGCTTGAGCTGCATGTAGCGAATCCGCGTCGCGCTTTCTAGCTCAGTGCTCCCGTAGTATTCGGCGATGTCGATGAGCTGCTCACCCACTTCAACCTGCTCGCCGCCAGGAAACTCTGTGGTTGCCGCACCCTCGATCGTAATGGCTACAAGACCTGATTGCGGTGCGAGTAGCTGCAATGCGCGGCGTGCCGCCCATAGATAATGGAATTGATCGCCATCGCGGCTGGCACGAACGAGCATGCTTTCGGACATTTAGACACTTCCCTGATTCAGTGCTGAGCACGTCGCTGTGTTCGATATTGTAAAGAGGTTGTAAACGTTCGATTTCGGCATACCTGCCCCATCATGGCAATAGCAACACGCGGTGAGTCAAACATTTACACTCCATGCCATTTGCACTATGCGCACCGTGTGTTTTGGCGGGATAGCTTTATCTGTGCTATCCACAATTGGCAAACGTTCCTGTATCGATGATGAGGGTTTGCGGCCGGGCATTGTAAAGAGCAGGCGCAGCTTAAGGACATATCTATTGATGGCTCAAAGCTACTATCATTGTCGATCACTCGACTATCCCCGCTTGTTCTCGTGCGGAGGTTCAGCCACTGACTGAGGAGATCGGATAGCGCGGCCGGGGACAGCAGCGAGTGATTTTTCGCGAAGGGACAGTTGGACCTTCGACTGGGGGCATCCTTTTCAAACCATCCAAAGCATGCCCTCAGATGTGCCCCCCATGTAGCAATCGTCTGGAAGTGAATGGAGCTCCATGGTTGGTGGAAAGGCAAAAATGATCAGATGAACAGCCTATCAGACGACGCCTATAGACTCTCAGGGTCGCCAAAAAACATTTAGCCATGGCTCTAGTACGGCATTTCTGCTTCGCAAAAGCAGAAATGTACCCGCAAAAATACCCCCTGATACCCTCAGTGGGATGCGCTATCGAGACTGGCGATTTCTGACAGCTATCGAGGTGGTGCACACTGGACTTCAGTGTACCTCCATGGCGGGGTAGTCGGAAGCAGGGTGGGGCTGCGCCTTTAGGGGGGCGCTTGTCTCGAGCGGCAGCTATACCCAACCTGACCGTATGATAATGGCAGGAGCACATCGAATAGGGGAGAGGTGGACTTAGCCCTGTGGATCCAGCAGATGAGGCGCGGATCATTTATGAACATTCGTCGATTGTTGCCCTGAACCTGCCGCTCCAGCCAAAGACATGTCCCTCTTTTTCATTACCCCCGGAGCAGGGCATCTTGGCTTGAAGAACACCTCAATCGATGATGGCAACGGCTTGACAGTGATAGTGGCAAAATGCAACGTTCGGGCGGAATTGGATCCAGCCAGCTTTAAAGGCGGATACAAAAAAATGTCCGTTATAGAGGGGCTCGGGTGTGTTACTAGATGCTTTTCTGACCGAATACGATGATAGCCTCGGTAGTGAACTGAATATCGACCCCTTGGGGTTGCAGGTGATCTGGTCCGGGTTCGGCCAGCAGATTTTCCAGAATCGGATCAGTTCTATTTCCAACGACATCCGCAACTTCACCCTGAACCTGTTCAACCACTTCCTGATCAAGAGCCTGGTCGAGGACGACTCGGTCGCGCTGGGCAGCGGGTTGACGAAAACCTACGACGGCAAGCACGACCTTCGTTTTAAGCATGCCTGCCTGGTCTACCTGGAAAACCTCTACGTCTATAGCGTTGTCGCCCGTGAACAGACCGACGGCTTGGAAAGCACTGGCGTGCTGGGGATCAGCAAGGCGCGAAGAGGATGGTTCGACAGTAACGAGAACCCTTCGCTCACCTTCAGCCATGTCCCCGAAGCGCAGGTGCTGGTTCGGCAAACCCTGCTGGGCGTGAGCGGCCGCTACAAGACGCCGTTGGTGGAAATGGGCTTCTTCGACCGTCACTATCGCTACAACCTGCCCTCGGCGACGGTACTGTGGCAAAACGCAGACACGCTGATCAGCAGCACCCCGACGCTCTCACGCCTCTACAATCTCCTGCGTCCTCACCTGGAAGGCCTGTTGGCCAGTCGCGGCCAGCCGAAAATGAGCTTCCAGGACCTACCGACAACGCTTACCCAGGCGCTGGTCGAGGCCTTCCCGTCATCGGCGGAGGTCGGGGCCAGAACACGCGGCTTCTGGTTGTCCACCACCGGCCTGAATCAGGGCGCCTCAGGGGCCCTCTACAACGTGTTGTCCTCGCCCGAACACGAAGGCGCGGCGGCTGCGGTTGTCTTCGAGAAGGCGATGAAGCAGCCGCAACCAGAGGCTGCGCGACGAAAACTCGCGCACGTGCGCTTGCTGGAGCCGCTGCTGAGCGAGCTGGACCTGTTGTTCCACCTGATGCTGGCCGAGAAGTCCCAACCCGTCGACACGGTCCGGCAGCGCTGGAAAGCCCTGGGGCGCAACGCCTCGACCCTGGCCGCCTGCGCCTCGGCCATCAATGCCGACGCCTCCATGGCGACGGTACTTCCCTCCACCGGGCAAGCCCGACTCACAAGCTTGTTGAACGTGGCAGGGCAGGGCAACGCCGACGCGCAGATGGACGCGTTGTTGAGCTATCACGCACTCCTCATGGAAAGCCGCGGCCAGTCGCCGTGGGTGACCCGGGCCGATGGCACGCAGCTCAAGAATCATGTGCGGCCCCGCAGGGAACCGACCCTAGCCGACAGGCCGCCGGGTAGCTGGGTAAATCAGTACTACATTCCCCAGTTCCGGCACTTGCTTGCCGGTTTGCACGGGGTGGCCGCATGAAGCTGATCGAGGCCTTCAGGCAGCAACTGAAAGAAATGGGCGAGCTCAAACGGGTGTGGCTGACCGCGTTCAACGTCAACCTCGGTTTCGTCGAATCCCACCTGCTTCCGGCCGTGCTGAACATGGACCCGCCGCGCAACCGCCTGGACTTCGAAGGCTTCCAGGCACACCTGGTGGAAAAAGACATCGACTTCCGGGTGTTCTGCGACAAGCGCATGCTGGGTGCCGACCAGTACAAACGCACGGCAATCAACGTTCACGGTGTGTCTACTCGTGCCTTGGGCTTTACCGAGCAGACGTTGTTTCACCCCAAGCTCATTTTCCTGGAGAGCAAGCAGGGGGAAATGGTACTGGGCGCTGGCAGCGCGAACCTGACCGTCGGCGGCTGGGGGCGCAATCAGGAGGTGTTCACCTTCCAGCGCGTCTGCAATAACGAGCAGTATCGGCAGATCAAGGTGTTCTTCAATAAGTTGGCCGAGCCTCTTGAACGGGAGTTCAGCTGGCGCACCAAGCCCAAGCTGGCCGAGGGCCCTGAGTGGCAATTCGTGCACAGTTTCGACAAACGCACCTTCCTTGAGCATCTCATGGTGCAGGACCGCATTACCTCGCTGCAGGTCTGGTCCCCCTACCTGGCGGCCAACATGCCCGACTTGCTGGGGCGGCTTCAGGAGCAATCCGGTAATCCCGAGCTGAAGGTGGCACTGGTCGCAGACCGGCTAGAGGGCCGGTTTTTCCGTACGCCCTGGAGCAAGGCCCTGGCGGCCTGCATCGAGACGGGGGCGCTGGCGTTCCACAAGAACCCGTCTGCGCCTGATCCCCTTAGCGAAATCACCCATGCCAAGGCCTGGCTGTGTCGCTCATCCGAGGGCAGCCGCCTGGCGATCGGCTCGTGGAACTTCACCCATGCCGGTACCAGTAGCTTCGAGCAGCGCAATATCGAAGCTGGCATCGTGCTGAACTTCGAGCGCAACGCAGGCATGCTGGGCGCGCACCTTGACGTCACCGAGGCCGATTTTGCCAGCGAACAGTTGTTGGCGGAGGATCGCCTGGAGGTGCCAGACGAGTTGCCTTTCGACCTGCAGGTGCACTACGACTGGAAGCGTGCCTGTTTTTCGGTATCGGGCAACTGGTGCGTAGACAACCCCCGCGAGGGTTATTGGCTGAAATTGCCGGGTGTAAGCGAACCGATACTCCTGCAGTGGCGCACACGGCGCCAGCAGGGCAAGTGGTTGCTGATACCGATCGAGCAGGTGACGCCGGATAACGAGGCCATGCTCGCCGACCATAGCTACGCCATTCTTCTGCGCAAGAAGGGCCCAGCGGTGTTTAGGGGTATCATTGTCGAGACCGACCAGTCGTTCCGGCGCGTACAAGGTTTCGAATCGCTGAAGGACCTGCTCGACAGCCTGGTGGCCGGGGTCGATCCGAACAGCGATAGCAACACAGTGTTGCGCGCCTGCCTGCGCAATAGTGCCGGGCCGGATGAGTACCCGATGTCGCCTTCACATGTCATCGAACAGGACGCGTTGTCTTACTTCCGGTTGTTCCAGGCAATCGAGCAGTATCGCGAGCGTTTGCGCGCAGCTTCCGATATCGAACAATGGGCATTCGTTCATCCGGGCTGCCTTCAGGAACTGGCGGCCAAGGCACGCCAGCAGATTAACGACAGCCCGCCCAGCGTGTTCAACTGGTTCCTCGCCCAGGAGGTCAATTCGCTTCACCCACTGGCCGCCGGGTTGTACCGCAAGGCGGACCACCGTAAGCCTGGGGACGAACTGTGGTCGACACTGCGGGTGCAGACGCCGCGCTTGCCGAAGGAGCTGCAAAGAAAGCTGGCCTATGTTCGCCGCGTACAGAAGGAGTGTGGCTATGCGTGAAATTGATTGGGGTGGCTTGAAGCCGGAACAGGTCGCGAACTGGATCAACTTCGACGCAGGCAATGACGCGTGGCAGTACTCGAACCAGGACATCTCCATGCCCGCCCGGCAAATTGAAGGTGTTGCCGGTTTGTGGAACAAGTTGTCCATGCACAACGTGGCATTGCTGGCCGACGAGGTCGGTATGGGCAAGACGTTCCAGGCATTGGGCGTCATCGCGTTGTTGTGGAAACTGAAGCCCGATGCCAGGGTGCTGGTGATGGCGCCCAGGGAAGACATCTGCTACCAGTGGGCGCGTGAGTATGCCGCGTTCCTGCGCGATCACTACAAAGGCGGTTCGCACCTGACCGGTAATGGGCCTGAAAAAAGCCCGTTGCACGAGGCGCTGATTTACAAGCGGCTTCGTGAACTGAGTGATGCAGTGAGTGAGGGCCGCGGGCAGTTTTACTTCACCACTATCCATTCCCTCAGCAACCTGGTTGAGTGGGAGGACAAGCAAACGGGTGATGTGGCCGCCAAAGCACAAGATGAGGCTGCCAGGATTCATCTTGAGCTCAAATCGTCGCTGGGAAACAAGGGTTTCGACCTGATCGTGGTGGATGAGGCTCATTATTTCCGTAATGCCGATGGCGGTTCTCAACGTGCCAAGGCCGCACGAAAGTTCTTCGGGGAAGTTGGGGGTCGGCTCGGGCAGAAAGTTTTGTTGCTTACCGCCACGCCCAGCCATTCCTCGCTTCGGGATATTGCCTCCATTCTCGGCTATTTCATCGACCCGCCGGCTGATGGGGTACAACCCGCTCCGGATGAGCTGCTGACCCAGTATGCATTGCGCCGTTTGCGCCTAATGCAGGGTGCTGAGGGTTACCGTAACAAATACAACTACCGTCATGAAAAAGCGTTGCCGTCCAGTTTCCAGAACAACCCCGAGGCCGAGATATTTTTCGCGCTGTATCAGAAGAAACTGGTGCAGCAGCAAGGCCAGAAGGGTGGTGGCCGCAGGTTCCTGTACGGTTATCTGGAAGGCTTCGAGTCCATTGGCACGCAGGCAGGTAGCATGGCCAGCACGACTGCACCGCAGGAACAGGAACACTCCGCTCAGGCGTTCTCCGGTGCCCCGGATACCGGGATCCTGACTCAACTTAGCCAGCTGCACCGTGAGCATTTCCAGAGCCACCCAGATCATCCCAAGTACGATACGCTGATGCTTGAATGTCAGCCCAAGGATATCTTTGACACTCGCATATCGTTGCACGAGCACAAGCACTTGGTATTTGTGCGGCGGATCGCTTCGGTGCGGGAGATTACCCAGCGTCTGAACGCGGACAGTGACTTGATGTTGGCGCAGCGTATCGTCCAGGCCTGGCACCCGGAAGGCTGGAAAAAGTTGTTGGAGGGGTGGAGGAAGAAGAACTGGTCACGGGCGTTTTTCAGCCGGTATGTCTACCAGACGGCCTCAGAACCTGAGGACCAGGATCTTTTTCACGATGAAGATCAGGCGCAATTCAGTGAGGGACTGGAGGGTGATGAAAAACTGGCCTCGCACATTGCTGACTTGTTCGTGGTCAAGAAGCAAGGGAGGGATCGTAGTACCGACTGCTCGAACTTCAGTTTGCGTTTGCGCAAGCCTGAAAGTCTATTCTCGTTGTTGCTGGAGCCAGCCAGTGACTATCGCGAAGGCGGATATACCGGATATGACCGCAAGCGCGTAGGCGAGCGTGATCGGGACGACTATGGCGGGGCGGCACTGCGGACGCGTCTTGCGCTGCAGGGTGAACGCGTGCCGCCAGTAAGTGAGCAGTACGAAGAGCCGATGCCGACCCTGTGGGGCCTGATGTATAAAGGGTTGCCCGATACTACACGTCGTCGGCTAGAGGCGTGGCTGGACCTTGGACCACAGGGCCGAGCGATTGCAGAAAATTTCGCCAACTATGTAAAGGCTGGTTTCCTGTTTGCCAGCCCGGTCATCATTGAACTCTACAGTTGGTTCACGGAGTTTCGTGGTAAGAATAAGGGAGGCGATGCACAAAGTCGTTATCTGGATTTCATCGATTGGCTTAGACCGCGTCTGAACGATTCGCTGCTTCGGCAGTACTTCATTGCAGCCCTAGATTCCTTCGAGCAGATATGTGGAAAGATCACGGCCCATGGGCTGGCCGACTGGAAAAAGGACTGGCGCATCCTGACTAGCTTGCAAAGCCCTGCCTGGTACGCCAGTAGTCATTCCGGTGATCGCCGGCGGTTGATTCTCGGTTTTAACAGTCCGTTCTACCCCAACGTGCTGGTGGCGACTTCGGTCTTTCAGGAAGGTGTGAATCTGCATCTTCAATGCAGCAAGGTGCACCATTACGGAATTGCATGGACACCCGGTGACAACGAGCAGCGAGTCGGACGTGTGGACAGGTTGTTCGGCCGGGTGAACCGGCAATTGCAGGAGAAGGGCGAGGCTGAGCTGGCAATCCACTATCCCTATCTCGCGCAGTCGTTCGACCAGGAGCAACTGGCTTCATTCGTGCTTCTCAAACACGCGGTCGAGGCGCGCATGGATGCCTGCCGACATACGTCGTTCGATCATGAAATCGACTTGCGCCATGTTGCCGATGACTGGAGGCGATACCTGCGAACGCCAGTGAAGGGGATGAATTCGGCGGACCCGTTCCCTGCGTGTTTTGGAACTGGGTCGTTTCCATTGGAGGCCTATGATCCGAGTGAGTGAGGTTGGGAAGGTAATTGCTGAGCTAGTCCGACGGACACAGCATGTCCAATCAGCACGGCCTTCCCGTTACTCCCGCGTACGAAGTCTTCCAATGCCTATTGTCGACCATAAATTCACCAAACCCGAGCAGCTTCGCCTGGGTTTGCGCTGATTATGCGTCCTGATTGTCAGAAATTCTGGTTATGTGAATCGCGTTCGCACCATCGTCGCCGGTCAGATACAGGCGCAAGGCAAAAAGCAGGTCCGGGGTATGATCACCTTCGGGTTTATCGATATTGATCTGTACCCTGCAAGACAAAGCGACAGTCGATTGTGCCACGAGCTCGCTCACCCGTTCGACGCTGCGGGCCAAAGCCTTGGTTATCTGCTGATGGGGCTGGAGTAACATTCTCAGTTGCATTTGCACGGCATCACGCGTGCGAAGCACACCCAACAGGAGTTCGAGTAACTCGGTGGTTGCGCGCATCCAGTTGACGGCAGCTCTATCGTCATTGGCACTTTTCTTCGCAGGACATGGATTGATTTGACCCAACGCTAAGTTGAGAGACGTCAACACCATTGTCATTTGAGTCGCATCGAACTGCTCAACGAAGTACCGGTCTCGCCAGATCGCACAAGCAAAGGTGCGCAGGACGCTTTCCGTGATGTTTTGCATGAGGCCCGAGAAAAGCGCTCGCTGCCAGGGTTGATCCAGGCGTCCCAGGGCGAAGCCAATAGCTTGTGGGTTGCGAATGCCGCCGTTCTCAAGCAGCCCGGACAGTTGCTGTACGAATCCACTTGGGGCGTCCTTGTGCATGCAACACATCATCACGAGAATCACGTTTTTCACCGACGCTGGAAAATCGTTCTTCTGCAGCAGAGAAACGAGGTAGTCGATATTTGTGCGGGCTGCTTCGGCAAAAACACCGGGGCAGTCGACATCGTCGATGGAGCGACCATCGCGCCATGTCTGGATGATGGGGTAATACACGGATTTTCGGATTTGGGTAACGAGGTTCTTGCTGGTCGTTTCGTCGAATTGCTTGAGTCGTTCTACTTCCTCGTGATGCTCACCTGCGACCCGACGGCCAGAGCATTTGCCGCCCTGCTCGTGGCATTCGAATGAAATGGTGTCGCCAACGCCGAAGTCTGTGTACGCATGGTCGTCCAGAATATTTTCCTGATGAACGAAGACTCGTTCTTGAGTGGTGCTGGTGGTGGCGAACGTGAAATAGCCTCCGTTCTTGTCAGGGCGCCATTCCCTGTTGATCACAGCCTTCGTCCTGGCTCTGGGGCGGATGTAGATATCCTGGTCCAGTCGTGCGATCGCGCGAGTTATCCAGTCGAGCAGGTCAGTGGTTTCACTGCTGCCGAGTTTTGGCACATGGCGCAGATCGGCCCAGGCCATCGGAGTGGGATACTCCGGAGCAGGGGCGTCGGTCACGACTTGAACCCTGCTACGCCTCCACGTGGCTCGCACCTGCGCAAAGTCGCCATTGCGCGGCATGAAGGTGAGCTGATATGGGGCGTCCGCACCGTATTCGAACGTCAAGTGGAGCATACAGTCGATACTTTTCTTCAATGGAAACGCGGGAGAATCCAGGCGGGCCGAGTAGCCGAGGTCTTCGCTGCTGTCGCCAAGGAAGAGCGGGAACTGATAGAACGACTTCCCTGCCGGGAGGGTGAAATCTTCCTTTACGTCGATGCTGACTGGCCTGCCCCGGATCGGTGTGACTGTAGTGCCACGGGATACAAGGTGGAAGCGCTGATGACGTCCGTCCTTGAGCACTTTGATCGACAGTTCAGGTATCTGGTCGCGCCACAGGGGGATTTCTCCGGCACGCTGTTGCAGAGCATGGAAATGAAGGCCTCCGGATACCGGGCTTTCCGTCACGTTGATGTAGAAGGCGAAACCGCCGATACGCGGGTCCTGTTTCAGCACCGAGGTGTCGAGGGTGGGTGGTCTGGCCGCGATGGCTGGCGGATGCCATCGGTCCTGGTCGTCGATGGAGGTCATGGCGCAGACGGGTTCCGACTCCTGCGCCGGGGTGTCCGAAACGATCACCGAAGGATGCCGCTCCCAGAAAAAACCTCTCGTTTCCGGGAGCTTGTCCTCGAGCGCCGCATCGAACCTGGCGACCAGTCGCGTGACGCAGGTCGTGCCGCCGACGTTGTCGATCACGACGACCGGAAAGCCAGGCTTCACTTTCGCGTAGTCCACGTGTTGAAAAGCGGCGGCAATACTGCGGGGCAGGGGCACCGCGTCCCTGTAGCGAGCGTTGAGAGTGCGCCGGGTGATGTCGAGTTCGAAATCATTGAGGGCATCGGGTACGAGCCAGATCAGCGTGTCGTGCCTGAACAGCTCGTGCAGTCTACCGATGAAGGCACGTGCAGCGCGCTCCAGGTGCTCGGGTGCGGCCCGGGAGAAAAACAGATCCGACGGGAACAGGGTCGTCACCTGTGGATGCCGATAAATCGCGTCGGTGGTAAACAGGTCGAGTGCTACCTCGTCATCCTCGCCTTGCCATTGTTGCCATGCAAAAGAACCCGGCAGGTGCCTGGCCTTTTTGTCCGCGGCATAGCGTGGGAGTGAGCTCGCCAGATCGACGCACACCGGTGTATGGATTTCGATCCTGGCGTCACGCTTGATCTTTTGCTTTACCGAGTGCATCGCGACGCTGTTGAACCAGGGACGGATCTCGAAGGTCTCGAAGTCGAAGAAAACCGGCATGTCCGCCAGGCAGTGACGGCCCTCGCTCCATATCCGGCTGTAGGTGATCCAGCGATGCCGGGTCTGGCGACGCGCGTGGGCCTCGGACAGGTCACGAGCAGTGTCATCCTCCAGGGTCTGCAGCCAACGCCAGGCGTCCCATACCCGTCGGTAATCGCGATGTGACAAAAGCGTGTTGTTGGGCGGCAGGTTCTCCCAGCGGCCGATGTCCCGCGCTTCGCCGGAGCGCAGCCAGGACAGAATCGTCAGCAGCAGGTCGTTCTGTTGTTCATGGCGCTCGTCGCACAGTTCCAGGTGTTGCGCGAGATGCACTATGCAGGCCTTGAACAGGCGGTTTTCCGGCAGGTCGACGGACTGGAAGCGCCGAACGCCTTGCAGATAGGGGTTGCCTGCGAGCTTTTCCCGCAGGTTGCGCCCCGGGCGATTGCTCAGTTTGATGAAACTGGTGGCATCGAGTTCGCGCACTGCATGGGCGGGCAGCAAAGCGTGCTCCCGGCGAGGTGCCTCGTTGAGTCCGCGGACAAGCCGATCCACCGCTGCACGGCAGTGTTCGGTGATGCGCCACAGGCGATCGCGGCACGGGGATCCCGTCTCGGGCGGTGAGTACCCTTCGATCCTGGCCAGAAACCTCGACAGTGATTGCGGCAACGCCTGCCCGCTCCGGGGGTCGAAGTCGACGGCATGGCAGAACCAGTCCGACTGTTCGAGCACCTCGCTGATGGCGGCGCTGTCGTGCGCCTTGTTGCGGCGTACGGAGTCAAGACTCGGCAGTTGTTCACTGGTCATGGCCGGCGAATCTCCCTTTCCTGGCGTTCTCCTCCAACGTCTTGCGTAGTTCGTTTCGTTTCTCCGGGGATTTCAGGTTCCAGACCCTGCGGCGCTCGTCTGGATCCGTCAGGCTTGTGTTGAACAGTGATGGCGGATCTTCCTGGGTGCTCGAGGCTGGGGAGGCAGGGTGGCCGAGTTGTGTTGGCGCTGTTGGCAAACCAGGCGCATTGAGATAATTCGCCGATTGCCAGATGAACTGGCCGTAGCCAAGTTCGCAGGCAATATCGAAGTCCTCGGCGAGGTTGAACGGACGGCCAGCGATGCCCCTGTCCAACTGGTGGCGGATCTTGTCGAGGCAGTCGGTCTTGCTCTTGCCGCGGGTGTCGATGCCGCGGAGCTTGGGCATGACCTTCTGTACCAACTGGTCTTCGAACGCAGTATGCATCGCGTCGGCAAGTCGGGATGGGGAGTTGTCATTTTTGGCCGCCCGGACCTCCGGGTAGTTGGCCATGTAGTACTCGATGGATTGCCAAACCCGATGACCAAGTGCCCGGCCAGACACGCAGAGTGCTCCATTCAACGCCTCTATGAAGGCCATGTACGGCTTGACTTCGTCTTCCGAGAAGCTGCTGCCTTCTGCCAGCCAGCTTTGCCAGGCGGATTTGTGCAGCGCCGGGCCGCGATTGCGCTCATCAAGCGGCAGCAATTTCAGGCGGCGTTTCAATTCAGTCGGCCGCGGGAAATTGACGATGATGGAGCGGTCCAGCACCTTGTCGGAAAGAGACTTGGTGGTTTCATCCTGGTTCATCGTTCCTGTCCACAGCACATTCCGGCCCAGCGGCAGTTTGTAGGCTGGCATGCCTGCGCCGACCTTCACCGGCAGCCAGGGCACGTCGTTGCCCTTCCTGCCGCGGCGCAGTTCGAGCTTGCTCAGGAACTCGGCAAAGTACAGCTCCGGATGGGCAAGGTTCATCTCGTCGAGCAGTACCAGGCACATGGTCTCGGACAAACCAGGGTAGTCCTCGCTCCATGGCTTCTGGCTCTGCGCGAGGAAGTTCAGCACCGGCTGGGCGTCGAACTTGTTGTCGATCGAGTTGAAGAAGCCGAGCATGGATTCCTGCGAGTCCCAGTTCGGCTGGACCGACAGCGGCTCGAAGAAAATGCCGCCGAAGTGAGCGTAGAGGCGCGGCAGTTCGGACTTGCCGGTGCCGGAGACACCCGAGAGCACGGTCAGGGGCGACCACTCTGCGGTCTTCAGGGCCGTGTGGAAGGCGTTGAGGATCCGTGGGTTGAAACTCAGGCCGTAGTGGCTGCACGCATTGCCGATACCTTTGAGCCAGGTCAGCTCGTCGATCTGCGCCTTCACCGGCAGCCTGGCTCGGTCCACGGCAAAATGTGGCCGTTCGATTTCCTTGTGCCGCGCCTCGACCTCGGCAGGGCGTTCATAAGCGGCCCGCAACCGGTCGAGTTCGACTTGCGCTTCGTTTGCCGCGCCTTCGAAGATCGAAGCCTTTTGCATCAATGACTGGTTTTCCGCAGTGAGCTCGGAGTTCTTCCGCCGTAGCTGACCGACCTGCTCATACTCCGCTTCCCTGCTCGCAATCTGTCGCTCAAGCTCATCCGCCCGGGCTTTGTGAGCCTTGGTTTCGCTTTCAAGTGCGCGGGTTCTGTCGCGCATCTCCTCGGTGGGCCGGTTGGCGAGCTCTTCGCGCAGGCGCTTGAGTTCATCGGTCTGGCTGTTCAGGTCTCGCAGGATCTCGGACGGGTCCGTGTCGCCGAGCTGGCGTTTCAGCAGCTCGAACACGCCCAGCAGGTCGGCCTGTGTGGCAACGGTTTCACGCAGGCGCCGGTTGTCCTCCATGCAGGACTGCTTCTGCATTTCCAGCGACCGGCGCTCTTCCTCCAGGTTGCTCTCGAGTTCGTCCGCGAATTGTTCGCTACGCCGCCTGGCGTGCTGCTCGAGCCGCTGCTCCTTGCGTTCCAGGTTGCGCTCGGCGGCTTCTAGTTCCATCGCTCGCCCGTGCACTTCGCCCTGCAGGGCGGTCAACGCACCCTTCTGCCTTGCCAGTTCGGACACTTCTGCATCCAGTCGCGCGCGGGCCTCGTCCTGTTGCCTGGTCCAGGCCTCACGCTGCCTGCTGAGTTCGTCGCGGATGCGCTCGCGTTCGGCGTCGCCGGCGGCGGACACTTCCGACAGGCGCCTGGCCCGGAGATTGGCAAGCTCTTCTTCCAAAGCCGATAGCTGCTGCTCCCGGATTTCCGAAATCCGACGCTCGCCCTCGGCGCGTTTTTGGCGTAGTTCCGCGTTCAAGGCGACGCGCTCTTCGTCATGGCTCGCTGCGCGTTGCTGTTCGGCGACCTTGAGCTGTTCTACCCGCTGGCTGAGTTCGGTAGCTTTTCTGGAGAGGGCCTCGCGCTGGGAATCTAGCCGCTGCTTGTCTTCCTCCAGGGCGTGCTGGCTCTTGGCAATGGCGGTTTCGCGGAGCGCGATCTCGGTGTCGCGCAGTAACTGGGCGGCGGCATCCTGCTTCTCGACGTCATCCCTGTTATCGGAGTGCTCCATTTCCTATACCTCGATCAGTGCTTTGATGATTTTGTACGATGCATCGCGCAGCTTCGCGACATCCGTGCTTGCCAGTGGCAGGGGTTCATTACCGTGCCCGCGTCTGGCGATGAGTGCAGCTACATCATCGACAAAGGACGGTTGGGTCGCCGCGATCGACTTCAGGGTCTGCTCATCGGCCATCAGCAGGAAGGCGATCATGCAGGACCCTAGCGACTGTCCGCTGCCTTGCAGCGTCTGGCGTACAACCGAAGCCCTCACGGTGTGCAGGCTTGACGGCAGTCGATGGCACAGGCCGGCCGCGATGGCCCTGTCTTGCGCTGTCTCGATCAGCAGCGCATCTGCCATGTCCGGTGGCAGCCAATGGTTCAGCGACAGCTCGAGGACGGACTGCATAGCAGCATAGAGGTCGCGGGCGAACGCCAGGGCATCGTCTCCCTCCTGCCAGGAGAGAAAGACCCGTTCCGCATGGACGAGCCGCTCTTTCACGTTCGTCCCGAGGCGATTGAATGCGCCGAAGCCAAACTCGTCCTGGATGCCAGCGCGGGCATCCAGCAACACGTCCGTATAGGCGTCAGGGTTGCTGCTGGCGGTCGGCTCGCGGGAGAAGGTCACCTCCGGCAGCATGGTCTCGATGATCTCGCGAACCAGCGGTTCTGCCAGCAACTCCGATTCCGGGGCGTCGGCACCGCCTTTCCCATGCCCCTTCTCGTCACGTGCCTTCTTGATTTCAAGCAGGTGGCTGATGAGTGCGGGATCGCGCACGGCCAGGCGTCGAAAAGGATGAGAATCATCCTCCTGCGCGCGAAGGATGCTCAGGGCGAGCAGCGTTTCCAGCTCTGCCTTCCCCTCCTGGAAGTCCCGTAGCTTGCCCTCTCGAACAGGCCTGAAACCAGCTCCCGGTGGCAGCAGCCCGACCTCGCTGGCCGCGAGGCCAAGCAGTTGTGCGTGCTCCGCCTGCGGAGTGAATTTCAAGCGCTGGATATCACCTTCGAAGGGGCGCCTGGCACAGGCATGGAATAACGACCACTCCACGGCGGCATAGAGCTGGGCGATCGAGCGGAACGCAGCGTTCGGCAGCAGCCGCAAGTTGCTGAGGAGCTTGGGGTAGCGCAACTGGTTGGAAGGCGTGTCGAAGGGTTCTTTTGCAGGCCGATCGGGGGATGGCGAGCGTGGCTGACGCAGCGCTGCCTTCCACTTGCCCAGCCAGTCCGCCGTTCGTTCGTCCTGCTCGAGCAACTGTTCGAATGCCCGTTCAAGTATCAGTGAAAACCCGTTGCCGAAGGGGTCTGCGATGCGGAACTCGCCATCTCGTCTCTGAATGGCGATAGGGCAGTCCAGGTAGTACTGTTCCGGCTTGTCCATGATTACGATCTTGTGCAGTGCGGGCAATTGCTGCCCCTTCCCGAAAACTGCGGATCTGCGTTGCATCGCTCGCGCCACATTGATCACATCGCGCTGGGTGAGCGGTGCGGATCCGGTACTGACGGGTCGGATCCTGTAGGCGGCCTGCTTCTGTTCCTGCTTGCACAACGGCTGGTTCTCCAGCAGTTGCATGAAGGGCAGAACCTGCCCGCTGACCCGTTCGCGAAACAGCAGCGCGGTCACGAATGCCGGGCTGTCGGCCTCTCTTGCCGTGTTGCTGCCGGACGTTTCGAGGACGCTGTTGAAATCGTCGATCAACCCTCTGTCCCGAAGGCGCAACAGAATGCTTTCGACCAGGTCGCGCGGAATGCACGTGTTCTCGGCCAGCGCCTGTGAGGTCATCTTCCCGAGGGCGAGCAGACTGAGGATGACCTGCTCGAACGGGTTGAGGCTCAGGCCGTCTTCGTCAGGCCTGGGCAGGGTGATCCGGTAGGCATCGACGGGCCAGGACAGATTGCGGCGTCGGCCGACAATTGCCCCGAAGGGATCAGGGGTGCCGTAATCCAGAAGTTTCAGCATTCCAGTACGACTCCTTGTTCGCGGCAGAGCCTATGGAAATCAACGAGCCCGGGAATGAACTCGGCTGCAAGATCGCCTTCCAGCAGGCTCGGGTCGCCGACCACCACCAGCAGTTTCTTCTGGCGGCTCATCGAGACATTTAGTCGGTTGTAGAGGCAAAGGTGACCGAACAGTGATTGCGCCTGTTTTTCGCGCTCATCGGTAGCGGGTTTCCACGACTGCGGCACGCTCCTCACCGTCGACAGGAACACCACGTCGAATTCCATGCCCTGGAACGAGTCAACCGTGCCGATACGCAGTCGCTTGTCATTGTCGCAAAGCGAGCCGAGCTGCTGCCTGATGTACTCGGCTTGCGCCTTGTAGAAGGAAATCACCCCGAAAGTCAGGTCCTTGCCTGCCTGGCAATTCATCCATGCGAGTAGTTGCTGGACGATTACCGTGGCCTCGGTCGGGCGAATCCAGCTTGTCCCGCTGCGTCGGTGCTTGCCTTTCTCTACGGGGACCTCCAGCCACGCGGCGGGTTTGCCGCCGGTGCCGGGGAGGGCGTGGGCAAAATCAACTGCAGGTCTTCCGGAGCCGAACTTCTCGGAGGGGTCGAAGCGCTCGTAGAAGTTGCGGCTGATGAAGTCGCCCAACAGCTCATGCATGCGGTACTGCCTGTCCAGCGTGACCCGGCGAGTGATTTTGTCGCTTTCCTCCAGGGTTTTCAGGCGTTCCGAGAACAGGTAGTGGAACATCGATTTCTTCAGCCAGTCGGTTTCTGACGGGCCGTGTTCGCCGTCTTCCATCCGGCGTGCGACCTCGTCATCGATGATATGCGGCAGCTGGCGGTGGTCGCCGACCAGGATGATTCGCTTGCCCTGTGCCATCGGCACCATCAGGTCGCGTGGCGAAACGCGAGCGGCTTCGTCGACGATCACATACTCGTATTCCAGACGCTGTTGGTTCAGGTTGGTGTCGCTTCCCTTGATGCCTTTCTGGAATTGCATCCTCCGGTTGACACTTTGCTGGCACGTCGCGGCGAAGGCGAAGCTGTAGTCGGATACAGCCTCCAGCATGGCGCGAGGATTGTTGTCGAGCTGGGCAAGAAACTCGGCCAGCGCGGCGGACTTCCTGTCCCGGCCCGAGTGTTTCTTGAGTTTGATCTGCTCGATTGCCAGGCCTGCCAGTACGACCATCTCGTCGTTGGCTTTTTCGATGCGGAAAACCGGGGGGGCGCTGAAGCGGGCGAGCAGCGTCCTCTTCAGTGTTGCCAACTTCTGCAGGAACGGCGGAAGGCCATTTTCGTTACGCCACAGGCTGGCATCGTCGAGCAACGCAAGGTCCTCGCTGTCCAGCACCTCACCGAGATCGGCCAGCGCATCGGCGGCGCGCTCGGGACCGTCGTCGGCGAAGCTTTCCGGCCGGCAGCGAAGGCGACGCACGATGTCGAGCCACTGGTGGCTGGCATCATTGAGTTTTTCTTCCAGGCCCATTTTCTTCTGCAGGTTTTCAGCCTGACGTACCCGCTCTTCGCCCAGGATGGCAATGCCGAGAGCTGCGATACTGGAGGCGAGGCTGGCGCCGAGTACCCGTGTCGGTGTCTGGAGGTATTGCAGGTACAGGTGCCTGATTTCCGTTTCCTGCTCGATTTCGGCGATCTGCGGGTTGCGGTCACGCAATTTGGCGGCGAGATTTCCACACCACTCATCGAGCCGCTCCTCGAAGAGGCTGGCGTCATCCGTGATTGCATTGGAGCGCTTGCCGAATTTCGGAACAGGAAGGCTGTTTAGCGAAAGGCGCTCGATCATGTTCTCGACCGCGTCGTGCTGGAACCCTGTCAGCAGCACCTGGCCCTTGATGGCGATGCCACGCTTGTCCGCCATTTCGTTCAAGCGCTCCAGGATGGCCGCGATGACCGTGGTCTTGCCGGTTCCGGGAGGTCCCTGGATAAGGGCGATGTCCGGGGTTTCCAAGGCACAGCTGATGGCATCCAGCTGTTTTGGCGTGGGTGTGTTCTTGAAGACCTTGTTCAGGACGAACGCCGTCAGCGGCTTGACAGGTGACGGCCTGCGGGTCTGGGTGATGACGCCTTTTTCCTCGATCAGCAGGCCGAGCTGGGGATTGGCGGCCCGGCCTTCGAGAATCGTCCGGCGCGCCACCAGGCGGCGCTTGATCTGGGCAACCTCGCCTGCGAGGGAGAGGATGAGCATGCCCGACTTTTCCGGCAGCCTTTCAGTCTTGAGCTTGAGCGTGTTCGATGCCTTGTCGAATTCGCCCACTCCGTAATGCCTGGTTCTGACTTGTGGGTCCTCCTGGGGTGGCGCGGGCTCCCGTTCCGCCGTGTGCTCGATGCTGCTGGCGAAGTCCTTGAAGCGCAGGGCGGGATCCAGCAGGTAGCCCGGGAGTTCCTCTACCCACCGGAGTTCGCCGACCTGGCCTTTGTCCAGGGCCTTGAGAGCGGCCTCGGAGGCTTGGGTCACGCGTACGGCCACGGTTCCGTCCCTGTTCTCGACGCTGCCGGCGACGTGCAATACTCCCACCAGGCGCGCCTTGTCCAGCAGCAGCTCGCCTTCGAGATCGCCGAACTCGTCCCATTTCCTCAAATAACTGACGTGGTCCTGCGTCAAGGCAGTCATCTGGGCTTTGGCAAGGAGACGGATATGTCCGGTCCGGCTCCAGTCTGCGAAGTGAAGCTTGCCCTTGACCAGGCGTAGTGCCCGGTCCGGATGCTTGCGGGCCTTGGTCAACCGGGTGGTGAGGAAAATCGACTTGCCCTGGGGCAAGGGCGTCTCTGTCGCTACGAAGCGCAATCCGTCCCCGCTGATGCAGAACGAGTTGCTGCGGGTTGGTTGCTGGCTTCGAGCGGGCTGTACGTCGCTGGGCGCTGGGTCCTGGCCGGCTTGCGATTCCGGGTTGGGAACCAGGTCGTCAGCGTCTGCTACTTCCTCTTCCTGGACGGGGTCGGGCTTGAGCATCTCGTCGATGGCCGGACCTGCGGTCAGGAAAAAGAAGTCGCTGTCGCCTTGTCGAAAGCAGAAGTGGCGCTCCAGCAGCTTGTAGAGTTGTTCACCCTTGGGGCCGTTCCTGCGGCGCTCGAGGTCTGCAAATGTTCGTTCTGCATAGTCGTCCACGCCGATTTCCAGTTCACCCATCTCCAGGCACGGGCCGGAGAAAAAGGCGATCTGCAGTTCCATGCTGCCGTCGGCAGCACGATTGGCCAGTTGCGCGAGCAGTGCGCGGCCAATGGCGAGTTCGGCGTTCAGCCGCCGGTTATCGATAGGTGTGACGGTCTGCACCGCGATCATTGCGTCCTTGAGACGCAGGTCGAACTCATTGGGGCGCGAGAGATCGTTCTCGATCGAATAGACGGCCTGGTCGCGCCACTCTGCCGAGCCGTGGCCAACCGGTCGGACGCGGATGGTAAGGATATCGGCTGGTATGTCCTGGAACTTCATTGCACGCCCGCCTCGAAGGTGAAGGTCAAGCTATCGGGGAAAGCAGGGGTGCCTCGGACAGGACGCGCCGTCCTGGCGGTGAAGTCGAGGTCGACTTCGTACGCCTGCGTCTCGTTATGCTCGAATGAAAAAGGATGGAAAAGACGGTGCGGCAGGGCGAAATGCCGGGCGGTGGCGGGAATCACGATCTCGCCCCGCGATGTCCGGGCGCAGGCGAACGGTGGACGGGGTGCTTGGCAATAAGGGCATTCGGTGTGTTCGTCGAACAGGTAGCTCATCGTGCAGACATCGCAGTGCAGCGAGCGGTCGAGCGTCTTTTTCAGTTCCAGTGCCCAGAAGGCCATGGTTGGACGGCGATGCGGCTGTAGTCTTCCTGCCCCGAAGGTTTCCTGGAAGAGCCGGCGAAGCCCGGCCGTCGCGACCAGCTCACGCGGTAGCCCCCCAACTCCAGCGTTGGAGTCGTCCTGCGTGTCATCGATAAAGGGCAGGTAACCCGCGTACGCCTGTTCGTCCAGGTCAGCAGTCTGGCCATCGACCTCTGGCTCGGAGTCCCAGCCGCTGTCATCTTCCTCGGGTTCGAGCACGGTCTTGCCGATGAACGGATGGCAGAGGGCAAGGGTCTTGAAGGCCATCACCGCAAATGCCCAGCAGTCCGAGCGCGGGCGCGAGGTATCGGTGCCCCGCACCACTTCCGGTGCGCCATAGGCCGGCGTATAGACCGAGATGCCTCCACTGGTCATTTCAAATCGCAGGTTGTCGGCATCGATGAGCCAGACATCGTTCGATTGCGCACCGAGGAAAGCGTTGTTGCTGGAGATGTCGCCGTAGACCATCCCCGAGCAGTGCAGGCGGGCGAGGATGGCAGCGCACTCCGACAGTGCGAGCAGGCGACGGCGGGTCGAGCCCGTACGAGCGTAATGGACCAGACGCAACGCCAGATCCTTGTCAGGGACGTCCGCCAGCCACCCAGGAAGGATGAGCTGCTGCTCTTCGAGATCCTTTTTCGTCTTGCCGTCGAGATCGAAGACGCTGAAGGGCGTCATGTCGTTGAGCAGGCGCATCACGTACCCTGGCTGATCCCGCAGGATAGCCAGCGGCAACGACAGTGGAATGCGCGGCGGCAGTGGCAGCAGGCGGATGTTCTGGAAGCGGTGACGCAGGTCGCTGCTGGTGTCCGGCTCACCCTGGGGATTGAGCGGTTGCTTGATGGCCAGGTCCGCGTCCTTGGTGCGGAACACGACGCCTTGGCCACCCCTGGCGAGCTCATCGGCAAGCGTGTGGTGATTACCGTATTCGTCGCACAGGGGCGTTGTCCCTTCAGTCTTGTCCATGGGTAATCTCCTCGCGACAGAGACAGGTGATGGTCTTGTCGTCGCTGTGCTTTGGGGTAGGCCATTTTTCGAGCATCGCTTGAAGACACTGGTTGGCGGTGACCGCGGCCATCGAACGGTGCGCGTCGATCACGCCGGTCACGAAGCCGGGAATGTCCTCCACATCGTCCGCCACGCCGTCGGAGCAGAGCAGGATGGCCAGGCAATCCCGCTCCGGCAGCGAAGCGAACTGCCAGTCCCGCTCGGACACGCGCTGGGAAAGTGCTGCCGTGATGTTGGAAAAGCCTCGCGACTTGTCGTCCGCCAGGGACATCACCGAACCATCCGATCTGATTGCGGCGACCAGGCCATCGCCCAGCATTCCCAAGTGGATCACGCCGTTTCCCGCCCGGAAGGCGACCAGGCACGTGGCGGCGCAATCACGGGGTTCGAGTGGTGCGACGAGGGACAGCCAGTTCGACGTGATGCGCTGCAGCAGGGACGCCGGGTTGGCTTCGGTGTGGGAGCGGCAAGCCTGTGTTACAGCCTGGCAGGCCGCCTTGCTGCCGAAACTGGAAAACGGCTTCGAGCCGAGGCCGTCCGAAACCACGATGCCGTCTCCCCATTCGCGGTGGAAGGCTGCCCATGCGTCCTGGTTGGGGAGGCCGGCAGCCAGGTGCGCGGGGCCTGGAACGCTGGCGCCGAAGCTCTTCCACAACGTCATGCCGAGGGCGCTTCCAGCCATCCGTCCAGCGCTGCGAACAGGTCCTCGGCAAGGAAAACGTCCGGACCCTTGAGCTGCGGATTGGCGTCCGCACCAGTCTTGATAACGCGTACCGAGTCGTCGCGAAGCCCCGCCCGCCACTGTTTCAGGTACCGGGCCTCGGTACTGGACCAGAAACCGTCGGTCAGCAGCAGTATTTTTCCGTCCGGTGAATCACCCAGCAGACGGGTCAGCGCGGTTGCGCTGGATTTGCCGCGGCACACCAGCATGTGTTCCGGGTAGTCGTCGGTCATGCTCCAGTCGCTGAAGACGGCTTCGCTTCCCCAGGCACACAACTTGACCTGTTCCTGTCCTCCCGCCAGATGCATCCAGTGGGCGATGGTCATGACCGCCGTCCTTGTGATGAATGGCTTGCCCCCCTCGCTCATGCTGCCGGAGGTGTCGCACACCAGGAAGAGCGTCATGCAGGCTCCCCGGCCAGCCTGGCGCGCGCGGCGATCCCGCTCATCAAACCATCGAGCTGTTCCAGGAAGGAGCCTCCGCAACAAAGTGCCAGCTTCGCGTCGCTGATTTTCTTGCGCACCGAGTCCGACCTTGGGGGGAAGCAGCAGGCGACGATGCCGCGACCTTCGACACCACCATAGAAGCGGACAAGGTTCTGCAACTTCATCACTTGCTCTTGCGTGACCTTGCCCGCCTTGCATTCGACGATGTAGAGCGAATGCCCGTCGGTGAAGGTGACGTCGAGCTCGTTGTGTTGCACGTCGCGATGAAATGAGCCGTCCTGGTTGAGTTGCAGGGTTAGGTTGATTCGCAGGTCCCGAATGACGCCGCGCTCCTCGTAGGGCTTGCATTGCAGGTAGACGAACTCTTCGAACCAGCCACCGGACAGGTATTTGGCGAAACCCGCCCAGTGATTGAAGTGCAGGTTCAGGCCGTTGCCGACAACCGATGCTTCGGCTTCCCGAGTGAAGGCGAAGACGAACCCGTGGCATTCGATGCGGAACGGTGCCAGTGGCTCACCTCTTTGCAGGCTTCTTTCGTGTTCGTTGTTGTATCTGCACAGGGCGGTGTAGGCATCAGCGACCTTGCTGCGGTATTTCCACAGTGTTTTGGTCAGGCGGCGGCGGTCTGCCGATAGCTCGTCCTCGGGCTCGACGGTAGACACTTTCAGCCCATCGCCATTGAGCAGCAGGAAGGTTTCTATTGAGTCGATGGGGCGGATGGCTTCCCGACGCAGGCTATCGACATAGGTCACGCGCTGGTTGCGGCTGTCGAAGTAGAAGGGCGCGGCCCCCAGCGCCCGGGCTGCGGACAGTGCGCCCGCGAACATCAGCTTCGTACCGCCGGTAAGGTTCACACCGATACGTGCGCCAGGCGGCAAGGTCCTGGCGTGGACGATGATCCTTTCCTGCACGTCCTTGGCGTCCCACGGGTCGACCGGGAGTTCGGAGAAGTCCGCTTCCTGGATGAACGCGCGCATGCAGGTCGCCGGGAAGTCCTGGGAGTTCACGAACACATGCCGGTCGGAGGCGAACTGGCGGATGCCCAGCAGCGATGGCATGCGTTGCTCGCCGAACAGATGATAGGTCACAGCGAACCCTTCGTGGGCATTGCCGATCGCCGCCTGGCTGGCGCCGTGGCGCTCCAGCCATTCGGCAGGCAGGGCAATGGCTTCCGGTGGCTTGCCGACAACGGGAGAGACGATGAGGCGTTTCTTCAGGTGAGGATGGGCCAGGGCTGCCAGTGCCCACATGAACGCCATGACCGGAGTGCCAGGGCTCAGGTACAGCGTCACGAGTTTCTCGCCGGCGGCCTTGGCGACGAAATCCAGGGCGCGCATGGCACAGGCGTAGATGCCTTCGGAGTCGTTCAGTTCGCGGAGCGTTTCGCTCTTCAGCGAAATGCGCGCCTGCCTGCCGAACCTCGGCAGTTGCGCCTCCAGCCAGCGGGCGAAGTGCGCATGGGCGGCGGGCGTATTGGCGAAAGTGGAGACGAAATCGTTGGTCACGGCGCGATCCTGTTGCTGGTTGGCAGCACAGATCGCCGCCAGCCGTGTCGCCAGGTCCGCACAGGAGGGGGGCGATGCGTCATCCTGGAGGTCGTTTCGTGTGTAGCCAAGAATGACGATTTCGCTGTAGTCCTCCGCCGCCAGCGCTGCGGCGATCGGACCTTCCGTGCTTTCGAATCCCAGCGATGCGCGAAAATCGGTGATGCCATACCAGGTGAGTAGAAACTTCTTCATAGGGAACTCTTGGCAACGTAGGGGCGGAACCAGGTGGTCTCACCGGTCATGCGGTTCACCAGAACGGCCCGGTTGGGCTTGTCGAGACCTTTGAACTTGCCGATTCCGGTGGAGATGAGCGAGCCGGCGTCGTCTTCGGTCATGCAATACGCCAGGCGCTGTTCAAAGCACGAAAAGAGGTCCTTGCATGCCGTTGCGCAGCGCTGCCAGCGCTCGACGAAGGCGAACACGAACACCCCCTGGCGGGGACCATCCTCGGCGATCCGCTTGAGCAGATCGCCGGGAGAGGGCGGCTCACCTGGCTTGGGGGCCTTGAAGGCGGTAGGTGGGTGCAACAGTTTTTCCGAGTCGAGACCGTCGATGATCAAGGCGACACGGCGGCTACCGATAACGTCGGCTATCGTTTGCAACGGGAGTGCCGCGATGTCGTCGAACACTTGCACGGGACCGCCAGGCGCGTATGTCCCGGAGGTGAATTGGCATTTCGCAGTAACGCCGCGGGCGTTGAAGTAGATGATCTCGTCGAAACGGCTGGATGCCACCAGACTGGACAGCGTTGCGTTGAGCAAGCCGTCGTGGATGGCATCGTTGTAGCCGCTGAACAGGACATTGAAGGCCGGGCGCTGGATGATCGGAACCGTGAGCATGTCGGTGTCGAACGTCAGCTGTTGCCCGAGGAGCAGGACGTCGTCTCGCGCACAGACCTTCTGGTAGGTACTGGCGCAGGGCGGCTCAGGCAGGCTGGCGCCATTGAAGATCCGGGTCTTGTCCGCCATGCCCTGGCGCGCGGCGTGCTGCGCCAGCGTGCTAATGTGTTCGCGGCAAGTGTCGCTGTCTGCCAGGGGTATCAGGAACTTGACGTTGCCGGACCTGGCCCCGTTGGCGTTGTTGATGATGCCCTCGGGCGGGCTCTGCAGCTCTGCCGCGGCCCAGTTGTTCGCGCCCAGGATCATCGCCGAGTCTTCCTGGCCGCAGGCCAGGGCGATGCGGCAGCCCAACTGGGTGATGATGCTGCCCAGGGACATGGCGTTGATACCCTTGAGGGTCTGGGTCGCGAGCAGGACATGAATGCCGAATGAGCGCCCCTGCTTCAACAGTTGCGACAGGAATTGTTCTGCCGCCTCCGCTACCGACCGTGTGCCGGCGAAGAGCACCTGGAACTCGTCGATGACCAGGAGCACCCTGGGTAGCTGCTCACCTGTGCTGGCGCGGAAACTGGCGAAGTCAGAGACCTTGTTCTCCTTGAACATGCGCCCGCGCCTCTGCAATTCACCCACCAGGTGGCGAAGGACTGTGATGCCGTATTCGGGATCGCTTTCCGTGGCGACCAGTCGGGCATGGGGAAGGGGCGGGTCGGCATAGACACTGAATTCCGTCGATTCCTTGTAGTCCAGCAGATAAAGGTCGACTTCCGCCGGTGAATAGCGCTGACACAGGGAGTGGATCAGGACGTGCAGCAGGTTCGACTTGCCTGACCCGGTCTTACCAGCGAGCAGTGCATGGTGTTCGGATGTTGTGGCACCGAGGACGAAGGAAGCGGGCGCGCCCGCGGTTGACCAGCCGATCGGGATGTCGAAGCCTGTGCAGGTCCTGGCGCCCTTGGAGAAACCGGACCAGAGATCCTTCATCGACCGGCTGAAGCGCGCCTGCCGGGCACACTCTTCGGCGATCGCCGAAAGGTAGGGGCCTAGCTGTTCCTGCCTAGGCCATTGCTCGGTCTTGCAGCTCGATGAAAGGCCGTTGCGCGCGACGGACGAGGTCGCGAACAGGGCGTCGAACGCTGCGACAGCCTGTGTTGCGGTTGCGCGGAATTTCTCGTAGCGCTGGTCCTGCAGGCGGTGCTCGTTGATCGCGATGATCGGCAGGACGCCGCAGCGCGGGCCGCTCTCGCACAATCGTTGGAGGAACCACAGACTTTTTTCGGACAGTTGCTCTGGCGCATCGAACAGCACCAGCACTTTGTACGCAAGACGGCAGTCGGGGTTCTTCGCGTTGTACGCCGACCAGTTCGCGGACTCGTCATTGAAGCGATGCTGGAGCAGTTCCTCGATGTCATCCGTCAGCCGGCCGAGCGCAGTCTCGATCTCGTCCGCGCGCGTCAGCACCCGTTGTGCCGGTACCAGTTGCTCGACCTTGAGCAGGGGCAGGAACGGCTCGACTGATTGTCCCAGTCGTAGCGGATCGATGAACGTTAACTCCAGCTGCGCCGTGGGCAGGGCAGAAAGCAAGCGCAACAGCAGGCCGGATATCCACTGAGCATGGCCCGTGTGGCCTCGGGAAAACGCCAAGGCGCTGGAGAACGGGAAGGGGATGGCGTTTGGCGTCGAACAGCAGAGGTCCTCGAAGCCCAGTTGCCGGGAGCCGAGGTACAGACGCGCAGGCATTTCTGTGACCGCCCATGACGTCGTAGGGACCAGGTCCGTCAACGCTGGCTGTTCGCGGCGAAGCCGCTCACCCGAACGCATCGCGTCCGTGGCGATACCTTCCCATTGCTGCACGAACGCCGATCGCCAGGCCGTTGTCCGCTGTGCGCGGCTGGCGTTCGTCTGTCGTTCTTCATCTGCCAGCCGCCGCAAGGCCTCTGCCGTCGAGGCAGCCAGGGGCGTTTGCAAGTCTTTGCGCAGCCCCTGAAGGGTTTGCTCTCTTCTGCTCGCGGCGGCATTGAACTCACGGTCGATGCGGGCCAGGCCTTCCTGATAGTCAGCGATGGCTTGCATGACCCTGGAGACGATCTGGTCCGGATGCTCGGACGACCCCTTCATACATCACGCTCCCCACGTGAAGTTCCGACGTTTTGCGCTTCTTCGAGGATGCCGTCGATGGCCGTGACCTGACGCTGGTAGTCTTCGCTGAAACTGCGCAGGCAGGCGATGTTCTCCTGGATCGGGGAGAGCACTTCGTTGGCGATGGAGGTGCCGAATCCATCCCGCACCCCAGCGTTGAACCTGTTTGCACAGGCCGCCATCAGACCCATGACATCGTCAAACATCGACATCTCCCGACTCATCGTCCATGGGGATTTCCAGGATATGCGCATCGCTGGAGATGCCTGGAAACAACGACGTACAACGTTTGCCCGGCAGCAGGTAGCGGGATTCGAAGTCGGGATCCTCGCGCCTGATCTCGCTCAGGAACCTCTGCCACCGCTCCTCGGACAGGTCGATCGAACGGCAGCCTTCGGTCAAGTTCAGCAAGTGCGCCGTGGCCTCGTCCACGTCATCCATGTCACCGTTATCGACCGCGCGTTGCAACTGTTCCACTCCTGCCCGAACCTGTTCAAGGATGGCAGGCTTCACTATGGCGAATCGCACTTTCATGGCTGTCCCTCCTGGCTCTGGCGGATGAAATCAAGACAGGACCGGTCTATCTCGTTCTTGCTCGGCAGCATGCCTATCAGAGGCGAGCCCGCCTCGCGCAAGGCATCGCGCAATTCTTTTTCTTTCTCGGACGAAAGGTCCTTGATGTCCCGCGAGCAGAGCGTGCATTGGGCATCCGCTTGCTTGTGTCCTTCGGCCTGGAACACCATGTGGTCCTTCTGCGCGAAGAGGTACTGGGCCTTGCCGCATTTCACCTCCAACGCCAGCGAGCCACCCACCGGTGCCCCCATGCCCGGCCCACGCCCCAGTACGACTGGGACGCGCAGGTCGGTTATCAGCAGGTCGGTCTTGGTGTAGCGGCCGTTGTCGCCAACGAACGTCCGCCCTTGTGTCTCGATGCGACCACCCAGTGGCGCCAGGGCGTGGCGAACCAGTTGCTCACCGAATTCGCCGCACAGCTCGATGCGGACCTTGCGCACGACCCCGTTGCGCTCGACATCGCCTTTCGTGGCAACCCATTGCTCGCGGAACCTGTCGACCTTCGCCCGATACTCGGGATTTCGTTCGTACAGGTACTCTTGGAGCATCTGCCGATGCTCCGCCGACAGGTTCATTCGATCCCGCAGTACATCTGGTGTGACGACGCCACCCTGTTTTACCGGGTCCCACTTCAGCCAGGAGTGGAAGTCCGCAGCGACGGGATGGGTCGCCAGGTAGGCTTCCAGCGCTTGCTGGGCCGCAGAAAGGCGTGTAACGCCGAGATCAATGGCCTGGCCGACGCCGAGAAGCCGTGCATTGCACTCCTGCTGCGCTTGCGCCAGTGCCTGCGCGGCCATCGAGGCCGCTTGCCTGGTCATTTCCAGGCGACGTTCCATGGCCATGCGGTTCTCCATGGCCCGTTCGTGATCGACCCGTGCCTGCTCCAGTGCGTTGCAGGCGTGGTCCACTTCGGCTCTGGCCTGCTCAGCGCAGTCGTGCTCCCAGGAGCAATCAGGATTCGCCCCGTCTTCGGCGAGCGGTTGGGCGATGCAACTGGACAGCGAGCTCTCGGCAGCGTCGAGACTGGCGTATGCAGTGTCCACGGCCTGTCGGGCATCCTCGTAGGCCTGGCTGGCGTCCAGCTCCACCTGCATGGCGTTGTCCAGCAAGCCCTCGCTGTGCTGTGAGGCGTTTCGAGCGTCTTCGTACTTGTGCTCTGCCAAGGCAACCTGTGCTCGGCAGGATAACTCCAGGGCCTCATGGATGGCCTGCAGATCGCGTACGAGGTCTTCGAGATTTTCCACTTGCCCTATGGATACGAGTGCCATTGCCCTTGCGACGTCCTCAGCTCTGAAGGTAATCGCGCAGGCGTGACGCCAGGGCGATCAAGTAGGGCACCTGCTCAGTCGCATTCGCGTTGAACTGGTGGAGTTGCTGGACGAGCATGTTGAACTCGTCTTCGAACTGCGAGCGCTTCTCGTCCTGCCAGGTGTCACCGAGCGACAGGAATGCGCCATCCAGGGTGCCAACACTGTCGTTCAGCGCGTCGGTGAATCTTTGCAGTGCATACGCAAAGCGCTCTAGTTCTTCCGGATCGCCAATTGCCTGTGCCATTACCAGTAGCCTCCATCATCTGCATCTGGTGCCGTCGGCACCGCTGACTCCTGTCGGGCGCCAATGGTCGTTGGCTGGACATCGATCGAGCTCGCTGGCGGTATGGCGTTAGGTGCCTGCGATTTGGTGCGGAGGGTCACCGACATGGTCACGAACTTGAAGAAGTCTTTCATTTGCCGGGCATTTTCTGCGTAGAAAAGCGGGTTTTGCGTGCCCTCGATGAATGCTCCAAGAACCGCCTTGTCGGCATCGGCACCGATGGCCATGGCCATACGATCGCATTTCGCGGAGCGTCCTTCGTTTACGAAATCACGCAACGCGCCTTTCCAGCCATCGTTCGGTTGTCCGTCCGAGACCAGCACCACGGTCGGGCGATAAGCGCGCGATGGCACAACGTCCTTGTCTTCAATCATTGCCTTGGCCATTTCAAGCGCGACACCCAGCGGGGTCATGCCGCCGGCTGCAAGTGTCTGCCACTGAATATTGTTGGCACTGGCCAGGGGTTGATGCAGCGTGACCTCTGAGCCGAACGTGATGATCGAGACCCAGATTTCGGTCTCGCTGGTCTCGTTGCCACGGAACACGTCGAGCATGTCGCGCACCGCTTCATTCATGTTGTCGATCTTTTCTCCGCCCATGCTGCCGCTGACATCAAGCAAAAGGATAACGGGCAGTGGCTTGGCTTTTGGAGCCGTAAATTTCGATGGGTCAAAGGGAGTGTTCATGCGCGATACTCCTTGGAAATGATGATGAATAGGCCGGTGTGCAGGCCGAGCTGGTCGCACGAGTTCATTGAAAAACGGAAAGTGCTAACGAAGAGTGGAAAGGACGCATAGGGGCTGATGGCCGCCAGTGATGTCGGGAAGGCTTAGAGAAAGGAGTAAGGGGGCTAAAGGAGGAGAAACAGCCCGGGCAGCGTGTGACCATCTGGCGCATAAGACTTCCTTGTTCTTAACCGTCGTCTATCGACATCAGGTTGCGAGAGATTAGGCCATGTTACCCATATAGATAGCAAAGCGCCACTTCTCTGCGGAACACAAGCACGTGGTAGATAACGAGTCCTAGGCACTGTACGAAAAGAGGTGTCGCAAGCACCGCCGGCAGCAGGCCAATGTGACCATTGCTGCATAACTTGTTGCGAGTTTGCAGTAGCGATTTGCCAGGCGGCGGTGCTCCTTCGTAAGGTGTGTTCGCCGGCTCCTTACGGTTGAACATGGTGGCATGGTCCATTGAAGGAGTGACGCCATGGTCAGTGGAGTTGATTTGACCCGAGCCTGTCTCAGTTTATTTTAAATGGCCGGCGTAAGCCGGCCCTACATTACGGGGCTATCAGGTAACGGAAAGGAAAACCTGGGTGTTCTCATCGCTGGCAGCTACAACTCTGCACCGGATATGTTCCAGAATTTCCTCTCCAAGTTGACTCGTTGCGAAGTCGAACTTGAGCATATAGGACTTCTCGCTACGGTCGGCCTCCCAATACGAAAGTCCCTGATCAAGCTGGACCGTCAGTTTTTTGCCGGAGCGGAGTTGCAGGTGCAACTGGCGGAAGTGCGGCAAGGACGGAAGGCTGAGCACCTCGCCACTAAGGCCGAAGTATTCCAATGCTTGGCAGATGGCATCGTCGCGCTCGCGAGATGAGTGCCAGTCATGCCGGCATTGCCATGGCGCCCGGTTGTCATCCTTTTGGTACTGGCGACCCTGGATGCGGATGGCGAAGTTGGTAGCACTGACTCGTCCAAGCTCATGAATCACGTTGACCAACTGATTCACGACCAGCGGGCTGCATACATATCGATCACTGTAGACCAGCTCTGTAATAGGGTCATCGCCTGATAGTGCCTCATCTAGGATGCTACCTGCCTCATTTCTGAGATGTTCCCAGAAGCGCTTGGCAAAGCCGCTGAGCGAACCATCCAACTGACCTCCGATCTCAACCTTGATCAGGCCGGGGGTTGTGGTCGGCATCAGGTCAGATGCATTCAGTATTCGATCTGATGGCAGCGCGGGTGGTGCTCCCCGAACAATCCGCGCACCAGCCGCAGCCAGATCCCAAGTATGGCCCGGGATAGTCAGGTGCACATTGTCGCAGGCCCAGGCGGTGTTGCATCGCGGCCCCTGCAGGGTGATGTTCAGCGCTAGAGCACCAAGATCCGGCATGACCTCATGGAGGCAGATCTGGATGCCGCTGAAGGTGAGTCTTACAAGCCATTCCTTCTGGTCAGCTGGCAGGGCTGCATAGGTGCTATCCAGTATGTGCAATTGCACCTGATGCCCGGCTGCTTCCCAGCTTTGCAGTTGATGTCGCAGACGGCGTGCGACGGCCAGATCCCAGTCTTCGGCTGGAGCCGAGAGATAAACAGCAAGGGTCTTCGCAGTGTCGTCCTGGGTGAGAGCCTGCTCGACGGCTTCCTGTAGGGTGGAAATTTCCGCCCGGCTTTGCGGGCCGAAGACCGCGAGCTCGGTTGGCAGTGCCAGCCCGGCAAGCCAGGCCTGATTGATCCATGCCAGTGCGGCATGGCGATCGAGGCGATCAGCCTCAAAGCGAGTGTCGAAGCTGAGTAAGCAACGCTGGCAGGCATGCGTGCAGTTGCAGCTGTCGAGACGGCTGATAACCCGCTGCCACAGGCTGGACTCATTCAGTCGCTCTGCTGCCTGTGTGGTGTACCCACCGCTACGCAGGTCGAAGACTCGGATGGCACTGGTAGGATAGCCATCAACCCTGATCGGGCGGCAGTCACAACCCAACTCCTCAGTTTGCACGCCCAGTTCCGCTGCGATCGCTTCCCGAAGTGCTACCGCAATCGAATAACCAGAGACATCATCGTACAAGAGCTCACCGCTGGAGGGATTGCGTAGTACCAACTCAAGCGCATCGGTGAGACTGTCATGGCCTAGGTGGATACCTTGCTTGATTTTCCAGTTGTTGTGGCTGCCGGGGCAGATATTCTCCCCATCGTCACTCTTCCCGCCGCGCAGGCGTTTGTGTTCCGCCTTCTGCCGGAAGATGGCTGGCAGATGATGTTCGTTGGCTGGAGCAGCCGTATCGGGATGGCTTAGCATGGGCTCTGCTTTCCCGCACTCAAGACAGATGGCGAAACCCTTCTGGCTGGCTCCTGAGGTGTAGTGGAACAGGTGGGCCTGCTGACTGAAGCGGAACTGACCGAATGCCGGGTTGGCCAGGCAGATCCAGTTAGCAGGTACATTCAGCCACGGAGCCTGGACAGGCACATATTGCAGCTGGCTAATGTCATTGTGCGGTTCGTCGAAGAAGTCCACGGCAAAGCCTGCAGGCACCAGATACTCCCGGATATCCTCCCGTCCGATAGGGGCACCGCATTCCTGGCAGTTGATTTCCAGTCCTGGGTTGATTGCGGTGTCGCTGGCCCCACAATGACGGCAGAACCAAGCTTTTTTGAAGAGCTGCAGCTCCTTAACGTTTTCGGCAGATGCCGGGGCGTGCCAGTTCAGTGTGATGCCGGATGATTTGTAGACCAGACCGTCCATGACCAGTTCGGCTCCTGGTGCATATTCGCGTAGCCCGGTGATACGGTCTCGAGATGCCAGCGAGCGATAGCGGGCGCGGTTGTCCTCGCGTTTGTCAGTTTCTTCCTGCTTCAGGGTCTGCATACAGCGATTGTCGAAGCTGACGATGTCCGTCGGGAAGCCATACCCGGGCAGGAAGCGCCGGTTAGCCAGCTCGCTGAGTAAGTATTCCTTCTCGATACGACTGAGCTGGGCTTCCATGGCGCGGGAGGCTGCGGCTTTCTTGTCGTCAATCTGCTGCAGTTGCGCGTAGCTGGCCGAGTGCTCCTGTTGCCATGCCTGCGTGATTCCGCTCAGGTTGGTGCTGGTGCGCTTAAGCAATGCAGGCTGCGGAGTTGAATCAAGTATGCTGCGACAAGTGATGTCTTTGAGGGCCTGAGCCACCAGTGGCTCCACTTTGCTTGCCTGATTGTTGCACCACAGACAGAAACGAGTCGCCAGCGACATGGGCATTTCGCCTTCGAGGAAGAACGTACCAGCAGTCATCGACTTGATTTCCTGGGCTGTGACAACGTGCTTCAGCCAGTGCGAGAGCAACCAGGCATTGACGTGACGCTGGATCAGATCGGGGCTTTGCAGAGACACCTTGGGCATGCGCATGGGGGTGTTGAAGGGCCAGAGTGGGCTATTGAAAACGCTCTGGTCATGCGGGGTATTCTTGCAGACGGCCAAGGCCAGAGAGCGTCCTTCGCGGCGGCGGCCTGCACGGCCAGCCCGCTGCAGGTAGTTGGCTGGGTGCGGTGGGACGTTATTCATGGCCACCACGCTAATGCCGCCGATGTCTACCCCCATCTCCATTGTGGTCGAACAGCTAAGCAGGTTCAGCTTGCCTGTCTTGAACAGGGCTTCGTAAACATCCAGTTTGCTTTTGGATTGTTGGGCCGAGTGCTCGGCTGCACGGAAATAGTTTCCGCCCTCAATGACCAGATCCATAACGTCCGACCAGAGAGCAGCTTTACGAAGCTTCTGAATATCAGGATGCTGATTTAGCCATCCGCGGATCGCCAGCAGTCCATCATCGCCGGAAATATGCAGAAGGGCTTCCGGTGGGCGGGGCAAGGTGTAGGGCAACACATTTACGACCATGTTACGGTCGGTACGGGGGGTGTAAGGGCTGAGCTGCTCAAACGGCGTGTCGATAAAGCGCCGAGATACAGGGCAGAGATAGACCTCGTTGGGCAGACGAAAGCTCACGTCCTTGAGATCAAGCTGATAGCCGTCGCCGGACGAAATCAGCAGCTTCGTCTGCTGGGTAAGTGCATGCCAGGCCTCCCTCAGGATCGAGTCAATTTGATCCCTGTGTGTAGACGTGGAGTAGTTGAAAGCCTTGCAGAGCATCAGGATTGCGCGTGATTGAATGCCATTGACGGTATTGACTGCCGGCCAGCGCGTGTAACGCCGGGAAAGCTTGTCCGCCTTGCCATCGAAAATCGGCTCTACTACCCACTTGGGACTGATTTTGGCGCCGATCAGCGATTGCCACCGCTTGTCGATATTCAGAGCGGTGTTTTCACGAACGAAGAAGTCCAACAGCACCTTCAGATAAGAGCGCCAGGACTCGACCGTCTGGTGCGCAGGCCAGGCCATGGGCTTGCTGCTGATGCTTGCCAGCTTGGGATAGCAAACCTGCACCAGTCCCAGTGTTTCCAGGCTATTGGCACGTTTTGGTCGGCGATAGAACTCGCGTGCGAGAAGCATACTGGCTAGGGCGATGCTGTCTTGCTTGCCAAAAGTCTTCGGGGCGAGGCTGTGATAATAGTCCAGCATGGCCATCTGCAGCTCCGGCGTGCCGGCCAGATGGTTGACCATATCGGTCCAGCTGATTTCTGCACCTTTGGCGTACTCAGCCTGCTTTTCCAGCAACTGTTGTAAGTACTTTTGCTCGAAGCGCCCCAATTTCTCCGCTGCCTCAAGTTCCAGCAACTCATGGAGTTCGTGCTGTTCCTCCCATGATAGAGTGCAGGCGGGCTGCGCTTGCAAAAGGCGGTGATAAACCAGTCCTCGAACTCTGTTGCGCTCGGAGTCCTGCTGCAGCTTGACCGCAATACGAGCGGTACCTTGGCGGCTATCAGTGAAGGAGATTAGCTTGCGGCCCTGGAACGGCTTGCCTGTCGGCATCGAGTCTGGCGTGCAGAACTCCAGCAGGGTTCCAATCACTGTGCTCAGGGTGAAGGGGGTGCCAATACGTGCGGGGCGCAATAGGCTGCGCCCTTGAATGGTTGCACCACAGCATGGGCATTCATTTTTGTTGCTGCTGAACAGCTGCAGCCCGATGTATCCGTCCTTGGGGCCGTCGAACATCAGCTTCTGGCTGGTAGGATCCAGAAACTCCGGGTAGCTGTAGTTGACTGGTCGGTTGGTTATCAGGGTTTGGGTTAGTGAGATGCGGTCTTCAGTCGGATCATTTGTATCGGCAGTTTCCTCGTCCAAGGAGAATTCATCGACCTGCTGTTGTGATGGGTCGATCAGTTTCCCATGGCTGGTAGCAACAGCCTGCAAGAAACTCTCGTTGCACTCTTCACAGGAAACTAGCGGCATGAGCGGCGCGCCGCAGTTGCAATGGGTTCGCTCCTCCGTATACACCACGCCAAATGGCCAGTCGACATGGTTGAGTGCGGTGCTGGCCTTGTGTGTACAGTTACGGTCCACGCATGCTCGGATCGCTGGGATCACGTTATGGAAGAGATGGGCACGTAATGGCAGGAAGGAAATGCCAGCGGCATTCTTGGTGCCTGACATCAAATCTAGCCAGGCCAGCAGTTGGACAGGACTTAGATCGGACTCCCGGGTCATCCCTTTTAGGCTTTGTGGTTTCACTTGTCCCGCAGGAATGAACAAGGAACGTAGACGCCTGGCTGTCGGGCTGGACTCGAGGCGCTGGTAGCGCGGAGCGGATTGTTCCTGCTCGGCATCGATGGCTGCAATGGCGGCAGGCTGGTCATGCTTGGCATCGGGCGTCACATCCAACAGGCCGGGGATATCCCTATGGCCCTGCACTACCTCTACCTGTTCCGGAGCAACTCCGCCTATGTCAGCGAGGAATTTGCGCAGGCTTTCGATGGTCTTTTCATCCGAGCCAAAGGTGGCCGAAGTCGCAACAAAACGCACATCCTTCGCTTCAACCTTGAAGGCAAGCATCACACGCCGTAGCAATAGTGCCATCTCGGCAGCCTGGGACCCGATATGGGTGTGCGCCTCGTCAAGAATGATCCACCGCAGTTTGCCCGCAGATTTCTTCAGGATGGGCTCATCGTCTTTGCGTATGAGCATATATTCCAGCATGGTGGCATTGGTTACGAGCATCTGTGGCGGACGTTCGCGCAGGCTCTTACGGTCGATTACCTGACCTTTGTACTGCTGGTCCGAAGCCTTACGTTCATTTTCCAAGGCGCCGGTGTACAGACAGTGTCGAATCTGGCCGCCAAAACCATCGGTCCAGGCATCCAAGCGGTTTTGCTGCGAGTTTATCAGCGCGTTCAGCGGGTAGATAAACAGGGCGCGAACACCTTCTATGTCTTCACCAGCCTCGATCTCTTTTGCCAAATGGTTGAGGACGGGCACCAGAAAGCATTCGGTCTTGCCCGAACCGGTGCCGCTGGTCACCACCAGAGATTTCCGCTCCGGACTGTTGAGGATTTTCCAGGCCGCCAATTGATGGGTGAATAGATGGCGGTCTCCGGGGAAGGAGTACTCCTGGGCAAGATCCTTGGGCGGGGAAGCCATGGCCTCGGCAAGTCGTCGGTGCAGCAAGCTGCCTCCTGCCAGAGAACTCATGGTTTCATCGCTTTCATCCCAGCCAAAGGTTGGCTCGAAAACCGGATCCGCAAGCCAGGCACCCGGAGTTCCGGGAGATGCGGTCAGCTGATCATGTAGGAACTGACGCAGATGGGGATTGCCAAGGCTGAGCAGGCCCTGGGCCGCACGTTCGCTGCGGGTGCTGAGGTTGGTGGTCAGGGCGGAAAAATAATTCTTTTGATAGAGCATGGGATTCATCACTTCTGGATCGAGTCGACTTCTGCCATGACCAGGCCTAGCTGATAGGCCAAATCAAACCAGACCGTATCGAACTGGCGAGCGTTTCTGAGACTGAACAGGCGCGTTGGGTCGGCTTGCCATTGTTGGCCACGACCGGCATGGGTATCGAAGGCAGCCATGAAAGGCAGCATCACTACGGCCAACTTGAAGTCGTTGGCAGGAAGCTTGCTGCGGCGGAGTAGTATTTGGCCGTGAGTAGTTTTCAAGAATGCCCCGATATCTGTATTCCCTGCGCCAGGATATTGATGGGTTTCAGCAGGATTACGGTGGAACATCTGCTGCATGGCAGATTTCTCTCCATCGTCAAAAAGTCGATCTAACCAAATTCCCGTGAGCATTGAGGGATTTCTCAGGAAGAACCCAACATCCGGACTTTCGAGATCGAAGTAGCGGTGAAAGCCCTGCTCGAAAATGAATCGCAGTGCGGGTTGCCAGCGGGACAGGTACTGGCTCTTGCTCTGGATGTCGTTGCGAATGACCGACAAGAGGCGGGCATCGCTGGCGGCAAACTGCTTGCGAATTTTCGCGAAGGTGTCAAACCAGTGGTTTGGTGCGATAAGCAACCACTCGAAGGGCAACTCGGAGGGTAGGCGTTCAGCCAGGCGGGTGGAGAAACCGTCCAGCAGCAGTGTTGCCATGGCAAGAGCCTGCGGCTCACGTATCAGCGCCTGGCAAATATCCAAGCTGGCCAGCGGCAGGTGGTGCAGTCGGTCCAACAGCAGCTCCAACCTTTGCCAATCCGCGGCCTGCGGATCAGCGGTCATCGAGTGTAGGGCCGATCTGAGCAGGAGCATGCGCTCTTTATCATCCGCCTCGCAGAGCGCCTGGGTCAGCGGGGTAAATGCCTTCGAAAGGTCGCTTGTGGTCGGAGGGACAACGGTCGGGCGACTGTGCAACAGTGAGTCGTCGGGGGTGTACAGCAGCCAGGGGCCTACTACATCTGTCGGCAGTCTAACTAGCCAGCTGCCGGTGAACACTTGCTCGGAGAAATGTAGTGGCAGTTTGACCGGCTCATGGTCTGGCTTCGCCAGTGGCAAACCCAGCATCAGGCCTTCGGCCTGGGTCTGTTCAAGCAGAAGATCGCGACCTCCATCGCTCAGGGACGCCATCTCTCTTTGGCTGTGTAGGCGGATACGTGTCGAATAGCGTCCTACTTGCAGGCGCGCACGTGTCTGGTGAGCATGCATCAGCTCCAACTGGACAGCATGATCGAGTCCTGGGCGACAGGAAAGCATCTGCTGGATCGCCGGGATCAGCTCGAACAGGCGAATTTCGCGAATCCCGGTGTAGCGAATTTCCTGGGACAGAGTGGAGCGGGCGTCGATTCCACTGGACGTTAGGCGAACCTGCCAGTGTTCAGCGCCCTGTGACGAAATCAGTACAGCGCGACAACCAATCAACTCCTCAATGGTCAAGGCCTGATTCGGCTTGAGAGGGGTACTGTTGCGCAGCAGAGTGATCCCATTGCCAGGGAATGGCAGCGTGATTCTTTGCTCGCCATCGGGCCATTGCAGGCATAGCGACACCGAGGTTTTGGGCCGGGCGCTCGAACTTTTTAGTATGAGAATCAGGTCTTTGCCATCATGGCGGCTTTTCAGCTCAATCTCTACGTTCTCGCAGCGTACGGGCAAGTCAGGCCAGTTGGTGAGACGAATACTTCCTTCAAGGGCGCAGGCACCTGGCACGTAGGTGATGGACGCGCCCTCTGGGAGGAGCACGGCACGGGTGTTTAGCAGGCGCTGGCCATTCCTGCGCCAAATTAGCCGACATAGCCCCGGTGACTGGGCCTGGGCGAGCGGTAATTCCTTGCCTTGCGTGCGAACAAACAGCTCATGGGCAGGTGCGAAGTTGGATAAGCCTGCACCTTGTTCTACTCGAAGGCGCGGTGTGCCGTGGTACAGCAGGCCCGGTATGGAGAGTGCCTCCAAGCTGTTGCCTTGCCAGTAGGCTTCAGGGTGGTGGGGAGCGTTGGCGCTTATGGTGACAATGAAAGGTTGTTTGCGGTAAGTGAGCCGGGTTGTGCCGGCCGGAAGTTCCATCAGCATTTGCCCATCGGAAAGGCAATCGTGAAGCTCGCGAACCTCGCCATCCTCTGTAAACACTATGGTTTTTGCCGGCATGACTGCCAGCGCCGATTCTCCCTTGACCAGCACATCGCCTTGAGCGAGCAATCGAGCAAATGGATAGGCATTCTCGAATATCAACGGCTCGTCTGGGCTCAGCGCTTCGCCTCCAGGCAGGTCGGCGATGTGCAGTGTCGCGCCCCAGCGGCTGACGATCAATTGCGCGGCCTCATGTAGGTTGTGAATGGCCGGCAGTTGCCTGGCTATCAGCTGATACTCGTCATCCCTGAGCAGGGCTTCGCCTACCAGGTATTCCCGCTCGCCGATGCGTAGCAGCATCTGGAAGTGTGGTGGCAGTCGATCAGAAGCCAGGCCCAGTGATGCGGCAATCTGATCTCGTTTGGCTTGTGCCTGCATTGCAAAGGTAAGCTCGTAGACGGGTTTGGAGCCGTCGGAACTGAAGCGTAGGCCACGCTGAATCTGGAAAGGGGGACGTCTGGAATTGGGCGTGATGGTGACAATGCCCCGGACCAGACCCTTGATGAGGCTGGCTGCGGCCTGACTGTCGAGCGCGATGGGAAAGAGCTCTTCCCACTGAGGGCATTCCTCCTGCAGCTTTGCAATCGGATCATCGGCACCTTGCAGGGCATAGGTCCTGCGGATATGAAGCACCGCCTTAACCAGATTGTCCAGCAACTCATAAACCGGCGCCTGCTGGTAGCAGGCGGGCAAAAGCGCTGCCTGGGCCTCGATCGCCTGACGTAGTTGCTCATCGTGCAGGCCGTAGCCCAGCGCCTGCTCGGTGACCATGCGCAGCAGGCCGGATAGCGCGCCCTGCGCCGATTCGACCAGGCGCATGGGCAAACCGCCATTCACCGCGACCAGGCCAATGAAACGCTTACCTTCATCCTTTATGTCGGTCTGCAGACGCCACAAGCAGCGCCCATCAATGACCAGCTTGCGAGTCTTGTCGTGGGTCATTACCCGCTGGCCGGCGGCCTCGCACAGCGGCCCCCAGCGCCATGCGCCACCGGGATATTCTCGTTTCCACCACTCAGCGGCGAACAGCAGCCAAGCTTGAGGGTAGCAAGGATTGATGTTTTGCCCTGCGGGAAGCTTCTGCAGGAGTTGGCGGAGTAACTCAAACTCTTCAAAAGAAGTTTTGTAAGCGAAAAGGGGGCGTCCATCTGGCTCTTTCAGCCCACGACCGGACAGAAAGTCCGAGATCCATTGATCAAGTGGCACGTAGAATTCCCTTTTTCGTGAGCAATGCACCACGGGTGCTTGCGCTGACAGGATTTTGATCAAGATTGATGATTGTGAATGTCCCATGAATCAGCGTCCACGCGCGTTCCTTAGATAGCAATTCACTATCCTCTTCCATGTCTGCAACTGATCCTTAGATCATGAACCATTCTGATGGCTAAGGGCTGCCATCAAGCATAATCCGGGATCCAATCTGAAGGGAAGGTCGAGAACCAGAAACGGTCGTGGACGCTGCACGAACCGGCTGTTCGCTGGCACGCTACGCAGGGCAAACGGGCAATAGCAATCATGAGTCTGATCTAGCGTGCGTAGAAAAGGGCCATGATCCATATGGCTGCCTGAAGGATATGCTGCAGTGGCTGCCGACGTAGCCGGCGAGTGAGATCGGCCAACTGCTGCGGCATCAGGGGACTTGGCACCAGCAGCGCCCCAGGTGCTCCAGGCTTCTATGGGGCTGATCGCCGATCGAGTGTGCGGTGACGATGCAGATAGGGATACTGGACGCATTGAATATTAGAGACCTGCTTTATGGTGCTTCGCGCGATGAGCTGATCCGCGATGATGTTATCGGCAACGCACGAATCGCCCCTAGTTTCCTAGGAACTCTCACATTTATAGTCTCGACCTGCGGATCATAAGCTCTCAGGCAAGCCGAAGAACATCTGAATCCGCGACCGCAACCAACGCTCCCCCGGGTCGTTGTCCTGGGAGCCGCGCCAGGCCATGTGCAGTTCGAAGCTGCGCACCGGTATCGGTGGGTCTTCGGCGCGCAC
>Ga0182006_1000259_pt1 | contig 48611 bp, 30 predicted proteins | sample Sormic07211104_1_FD_123022 | JGI IMG/M metagenome (GOLD analysis project Ga0182006, IMG submission 123022) | Rhizosphere microbial communities from Sorghum bicolor, Mead, Nebraska, USA - 072115-104_1 MetaG | ecosystem: Host-associated > Plants > Roots > Rhizosphere | place: USA: Nebraska...
ACCTGCCAGGTCTCGACGTTGGCGCTGAGCTTGCTGTTGACGCCGGCATTGATGGCGTAATCGAGGATGCCCTGATTGCCGGTCAGTGCCAGCACAGGCGACGGTACGACGGTAATGGCTACACCGATGGTCGGCTCTTTGGCGTCCCAGAATTGTTTGTCCAGCGGCACCGGCGGTTGCACATGGGCACAACCGGTGAGGGTCAGTACGGCGAGCAGGGCCAGCGCGGCCCATTGACGTGTAGCGCGAAAAACCATGGATCAAGTCCCTATGTCTGAAAACGTTCCTGCGCCTTATCGGCAACAACGCGGCAAACAATAGTGGCACATTGATATATTTTTGGCGACAAGATGCCGGCGCGCTTACAGCATATTGTTCTGCAACGCTGGATCAACCTGCGCCCAATGCGAAGTGTCCTCACGATGCGCCTGCAAATATGGCAGCACCGCCGCCAGCAACGGCTCCTTGAACGCTTCCTGAAAGCGATGCGCCAGTCCCGGAATCAGTCTCAGCTGACTGCCCTGAATGTGCGCCGCGAGATGTACGCCGTGCATCACCGGCAACAGCGGATCAGCCGTGCCGTGCACCACCAGGGTCGGCACGCGCAGCTGATTGAGCAACGCCACCCGGCTTGGCTCGGCGAGGATCGCCATGATCTGGCGCTTGACGCCTTCGGGGTTGAACGCACGGTCGTAGGACAGCGCCGCCTGTTGCAGCAACGCCTGGCGATCATCGGTCACCGCCGGGCTGCCCAGTGCCGCGAGCAGATCGGCCTGTTGCTCCAGCGCCACTTCGCGGTTCGGCGCGCCCCGGCGCGAGAGCAATTGCACCAGCGCCGCACTCGGTGCCGGCAGGCCTTCGGCGCCGGAGGTGGTCATGATCAGCGTCAGGCTTTCGACCCGCTGCGGCGCCATCGCCGCCATGTGCTGGGCGATCATCCCGCCCATGCTCGCGCCGAGCACATGGAATTGCTCGACCTTCAGCGCGCTCATCAAACCCAGCGCGTCGTCGGCCATGTCAGTCAGGCTGTACGGTGCCGAAACCGGCAGACCGAGCTTGTAGCGCAGCACTTCGAAAGTCAGATTGGCTTCGACCGGCGCCTGCCGCCAGGTCGACAGGCCGACGTCGCGGTTGTCATAGCGGATCACCCGAAAACCCTGCTGACACAGCGCGACCACCACTTCGTCCGGCCAATGGATCAACTGCCCACCCAGGCCCATGACCAGCAACAGCGCCGGGTCCGACGCGCGACCGATACTCTGATAGGCAAGACTGACCTGCGCGAGCTCGGCGTGCTCGGTCGGCACGTTGACGTCACAGCGCCCGGCTGCCCACGAGCCGGACCCGAACAAAAGCGCGGCCAACGCGGCCGCGACTGAAAGAAATCTCTTGAACATGAAAAACACCAAAACGCAGCACCCCAGTAGAGCGCGAGTCTGATGAAGTTCGTGCGAGCGCGCTGCCACACTTCCATGACAGTTTGATGAAGAGTGCCGAGCGGTCATCCAGTCCTGGCAGACGATATCTATGTACCGCCATGGTCCGGCTCGATTTCTCTTGAATGACCCGCACAGGAGCGGATGCCCCGCTCCCCCTTGCGAGTCATCCACCATGCTCGATCCCCTTACTCTCGATCTGCCGCCCTTGCCCCCGGAGGCGTTCGCGACATCCCTGCCGCTGCCAAATACCATCGACGAAAGTCAGTTGCTGCAGGCCAATCAGCGCTGGCGCGACAGCAGCGATGGCTTGCGCGACCTGTTTGCCGCCAGCCCGGCCCTGCGCGATACGATCAACGCATCGCTGCGACAGCACCTGCAACTGGACGGCGAAAAAACCGGCTTCGGTTTCACGGCTACCCCAACCCGGGCGGAACATTTCGTCAGCCTCACCGACGCCTGTGCCTTTGTCGTGCAACAGCCCTACCTCGAACCCTCGCTGGATCAGCGCTGCCATGTCATCGGTTTGCAGCCGGGCCACCCGCTATACGGTTTGCGGCCGCTGCAACTGCTCGAGAAACTCAAGCCGCTCGACCCGCAGCAATCCCATGCCACCCGCTGGGCGGAGTTTTGGGAAGCGCGAGCGCCCGGCACAGCGGGGTCACGCCGCACACGTGCAACCGAGCTGTACCGTGCGCATTTCGAAGCGAGCGTTTGCGCGGCCTTCGCCAGACAAGTGATCAATGCCCAACAGCTCGGCGTTCTGCAAGAAGTCGTTGATTCAGCGTCCACACCACTGACGTACAGGGGCCAGCCCGTTCACCTGGAAAAACCGGCACTGGTGCTGAGTAACCACAGCCGAGTCAAACTGCCGGGAGCACTGGTCATCAGCGTGGGCGATCGGGCCAGCGCCAGACCACTGGTCTACCTGCCCTGCCGCCCAATGTGCATCCAGGCTTTCGAAAATCGTGCGGACATGGAAGCGTGGCTGGCCGGCCAGGTGCAGATTCCCACCGGCCTGCCGCGCGATATTCAGCGCTTCGATTACAGCGCAGCGCCGGATCCGATGGTCAACGGCGCCAGCGATCTGTTCGCCGACCGGCACCACGCGCAACTCAGCGCCCTGCGCAATACCAACCGCGGCAAAACCGGGCTCGGTGAACACGGTGCACAAGCGCTGGTGCATGTTGATCTGATTGACCATCAGCGCGCTAACGCCATCATCCTCGCGGCGCCGGCCAAAGCGCCGGAGGCAATCGAGAGCGACGAGCATCCGCTGTTCGGCAGCCTGTCCGCCGGGATCCCGCTCGCCGTACGACACGCCGCGCTCAAGCGCGAACGCGATGCGCTCGATCAATTGCTGGACAACGACCGCGATGGCACGCGCTTTCAACAATGCGAGGACGCACTGAAAGCGCTGGAGACTGCCGAGCAAGCCTGCGAAAACGCCAGCACCTCGCTGCTCGATGAGGCCGCCGCTTCTGACACGACGTTCGCTGCGATTTATCAGGCGCACAAGGATGGCCTCTGCGCCGAGGCCAGGCTGCAAGCGCTACTCGGACACATCGACAGCGACGAGCACGATCTGCTCAAAGCCGTGCTGGCCAACCCTGTCGCCAGCGCACGCGGCGCAGATTGGGTCGCAGCCAGCCTGACCCTGTCGCTCAACGCAACCGACGCCGGGGCCACCAGCATCCAGCGTGAAACGCTCAAGGGCGCACTGGTATTCACGCGACGAGCTTCGCTGGCAAACGGCGTGTCCGATGCAAGTCTGCTGCTTTACTGCCCCGGTACCGACGGCGGACTGCAGCGCTTTGCTGATCGCCAGGCATTGGCACGCGACTTGTTCAAGATCGAGGAGCAGGACAGCGAACCGGCCTTGCAACTCAATGTCATCGCCTCGGACCCGCTGCATCACTGCCTCAATGAACTGATCGCCGATTGCGACATGCGCGCGGCCAGGCTGCGCGACAAACCCGAGCACGCCGATGCCCTGGAAATTCTGCGTCAGGATTGCCGAGTCGCCGTGCAAGTGCCTGTCAGCGCGGCCAGAAGCCTGATGTTCGATCATGCACGGGAGCAGGAACGCAGCGGCACCCTCGCCACGCAGCTTCCGGGCTGGCTGGTGCATTTGCCCAAAAGCGAGCGCAACGGGCTCAAGGACAACGTCAAGGCGTACATCGCAGCGATGCGCAAAAGCCATGCGCAAATGACATTGGCGCTGGAGCCGCGTGACGACTTCACGCGCAAACATCTGTACGCGCGACTGCGTAGGGACTTCGCGACTGAAGGCTATTTCTCCATAGCGGTCGAGTTGCCCGATTCGGCCACAGTCGAAACGGTTGTCGAAGCAAGCCCCGCCGGCCCTCGCCGCAAGACTGTCATCGTGCCTGGCCGCACGCGCAGCAAAATGTCGCTGGAAGATCTCGCCCAACTCAATATCGACAATGTTCAGTCGGTGCTCAATGACTCGCTGTCGCAGCGCCTGATCTTCATGCGCCTGGACATCAAAGCCGCGCGCAGACAGGATCGCAGCCGCCTGCTCAATGGCATCAACCTGAATTATCTGCGCAAAGTCCTGCCGGAACTCGACTTGCCCAAGGCGTATGAGCGCCGGATTCACGAAGCATTTCATGGCGCGCCCGGCGAAGCGCTGTTCGTCAGGCAGCATCGGCGCGAAAGCCTGATCGAACCCTGGCGCCTGCTGCTGAAGATCCAGAGTGACAACGCGCGAGCGCAGAAACACCTCGACCGCGATGGGGTCGAGATGGTCAACATTGCAATCGACGCCAGCACAGCAGACGCCTGGCTCGCCCAGGGCAAGCGCATCGTGCTGCTGCCGGTCGCGCTTAAAACCGGCGGCAAAGACACCCCACGGGAAGGCCCCGTGACCTTGTCCGGCGTGACCTTCATTGAAGAGCAGATCAGCGGCACAACCCTGCTGTACCTGCCGGACAGCCCGGATCACAGATTTTTCCGCCGTTACGACAGTCTTGAATCGGCGCGTAAAGGGCTGTTCACACTGTGCGCAGGTGACCATTGGATCGAGTACCTGGCGGGCAAGGCCCTGCACGGCGATGTTCGCGCACATACCAGCCGCATCGGTCAGGCGGTGGAAAAAAGCTTCGATGCCATTATCGACGTCGGCGCGCGTTGGCCGGCGAGCACTTCGCTGGCTGCGCACCTGCTCGACGCGCACATGGGGCGTTTGATCGAAGCCCATCGCGGCAGCTCGCGTTCCAACGATGAGCTGTTCTTCGAGCGCTACGCACTGAAGGGGCCACGTGCGTTCAATTACCTGAAAATGGCGATTGGCATGGTGCCCTTCGTCGGCTCCATCCTCGCGCTGTATGACGCATGGAGTGCAGCCAATCACGCCGCAGCGGCTTTTTTGCGCGGCGAGGTGGCGGAGGGTCTGGCGGAAATCGAGACGATGTTTCTCTCGTTGATCGACGCCTTCATGGATCTGCTTCCGGGCGAAGCGGTGGCCTCGACCTTTTCGCGCACGACCCGCGCGCTGACACGTGCGCGCCAGCTGCGTACGCTGCTGAGCGACGTTTCGGCGTTGCACGGCAAAACCCAGCGTCAGGCCAGGCATGCGCTCGCCCGCTTTCAGGATTACGACTACGAACAACCGCTGTCCCTGACCGGCATCGAACCCGCCAGCCGTGGTCTCTACCGTGGTGTCTATCGCCATGCCGACGGCGATTTCATTCAACGTCAGGGACGCATCTACCAGGTTGAACTGGGCACTGGCTCGCGCAACTGGCGCCTGTTCGGCAATTCCCGCAAGACCTACAAACAACCGATCGCGCTGGATGAAAGCGGCCAGTGGGACACCTGGTACGGCGTCTATGGAACCGCCAGCGCGGATGGCTTGCGCGGCGGCGGCAACGTCGCCGGACATCTGGCCGATGCGCTGGACCCATACTGGCCGCCGGTGATTCGCCAGCGCTTGCCGCGCTGGTGGGCAGAGCGCACGTTTCGTCGGCATCGGCAGCTGGAATTCGAAACTGAACGCCTGGCTAATGTCATCGATAGCAAGGTCCAGGCGCACAAGAGCGCGATCCTGGCTTTCCAGAACGCCAGCCGCGCCAACCAGCGTGCACTTTTACCGGCAGCCGAAGCTGCATGCCTAGAAGATATCCGCCTCTCTGTTCAACGTTACGAGGCTTTGGCACAGCTGAAACCGCTCACCAGTGGCAACAAACAAGCCTCCGTCAGCCGCGTGCAAAGCTCCCTCGCCTTACGGCTGACTTCGCGATATGCCATACGCTCCGGCCTGGTGTCAGCAGCCACGGTCATGGTGTTGGAAGACATCAGGCGGTTGAGTAACAGGATCAGTGCTTTGCCGCCGAGCGCACGGTCGCAACGACTGGCGTTGCGTATACAGATTCGAGGTCTGCAGATCGATTACGTAAAAAAATTCGAGGAGCTGGAAAACATAAGGCAGCAGCTCAATCAGTGGTACGAGCGAATCACCCTGAGGTCCGACAAGGCCGGCAGGATCGAAAGTGTCGACCTGATCAATCGCCAACACAGCGATGCCCGCCTGCTCTTTCACAAAACTTACATGCGCCTGGAACTGGTCAAGGATTACAGCTATGACAATGACGTTTCCTGGATGTACTTTCGCGAGCGCACAGAGGAAATCTGGCAGCAGGCCAGGCAGGCCGTGACCACTCAGTACGATCTGCCAAACCTGCAAACCACCGCGCAAAATCGCAGCCGGATGCTTGAGCAATGCCTGGATGTCTACACCCGCTTCCGGCGGCACATGACGATCTGGATGACGGACTATCCAGAGCATTTTCATCTGGACGCCATCGAGCCGCTGCTGGGCAATCTGGAGCACATGGCAAGTCGTGCCCGCCGAGGCGTAATCGATCCACCGGCACCGAGAACTCCCGGCCAGCCCGCGCAGCGTGTCTTTACTACAGAGGACGGCAACCTGCTGTATGGCACCGAACGCTTCGATACCCGGTCGCAGCGTCGGGTTTATGAACGTCGACTCAGAGATGGTGAAGTGCAGATCTGGGAGCAAGGCGCCGACGGCCGCTCACGTCAGATCGGCCCTCAGGCGCCACCCCCCCAGGCGCCGTCTGTAAGCCTTGCCGCGCTGGTCAATGATGCCCGGCAGCGCCTGGACAGGATCCCCGCCTACCGGACCACCGTGCAGAGCAACGCCGACCGCGGCATGCTGCCGGTCGATCTGCAACACATGATGGACAGCCAGGCCGCTGAGCTGAACCTCCGGGCCGAGCGTATCGCCGCCAGATCTGCGCAGCATCCGCTCATCCAGCAATTACGCGATGAAGCTGCCGAGCTGATCGTTGCCGGACGCGCCATACGTACCGAACATTCACTCACCAGCCAGAAGCCCACCGATGGCATGCTCGACGACCTGATCGGTCAAGGCGCGGTAGAAATCCGCAGAACGCAACCGCTCAGATTGCTCGGCAGGCGTGCCGGACACCCGGACTACATGCAGGAATACGAAATCTGGAACCTTACGAGCGAACCCCAGCAGTTGCTGTGGTACGCGCACTTCCACTACCGCGACGCGACGCCGGTGTTCAACCGCTTCGAAACCGCGCATTTGAAATTGCCGCAGCACCGCTTCCTGACCCATGCCGATGATGCGACGTTGCCCTATGCGAAAATCGGCAAGCAATCGGTGGTTCTCGGGCATTTCGAGCGGGTTTGACTTTAGACGCCCGACCTTGCTCAGCGCCAGCCATGGCGGTGAGCAGGATCGAATCGTCCGGCCCCAAAAGCGCAATAGTCGACAACAGATTTACCATGAGACAAACTCAACGGATCTTCGTTTATTACAAGTTTTGTTCATGGAGCCCCGCCGGTGCTTGAAATCCGTCACCTGAAAACCCTGCATGCCCTGCGCGAGGCCGACAGTCTGGTCGATGCCGCTGATCGCCTGCATCTGACGCAATCCGCTTTGTCGCATCAATTCAAAGAGCTGGAAGAGCGCATGGGCATGCAGTTGTTCGTGCGCAAGACCAAACCGGTGCGTTTCACCAGTGCCGGTTTGCGCCTGCTGCAGTTGGCCGACGCCACTCTGCCGCTGTTGCGCGCCGCTGAACGGGACATCGGTCGCCTGGCTGGTGGCACCGCCGGGCGCCTGCACATGGCTATCGAATGCCACAGCTGCTTTCAGTGGCTGATGCCGACCATCGACCAGTTCCGCGATGCCTGGCCGGAAGTCGAGCTGGACCTGGCTTCGGGTTTCGCTTTCGCCCCGCTGCCGGCACTGGCCCGTGGTGATCTGGATCTGGTGGTGACCTCCGATCCGCTGGAAATAGCCGGCATCACTTACGTGCCGCTGTTCACCTACGAAGCCATGCTCGCGGTGGCCAATCAGCATGCGCTGGCGAGCAAGCCGTACATCGTTCCCGAAGACCTGCTGACGGAAACGCTGATCACCTACCCGGTCGAGCGTGATCGCCTGGACATCTTCACCCGCTTCCTCGAACCGGCCGACATTGAACCGGCGCAGGTGCGTACTTCGGAGCTGACGGTGATGATGATGCAACTGGTAGCCAGCGGCCGTGGCGTCTGCGGCATGCCGCACTGGGCGCTGCATGAGTACAGCTCGCGTGGCTATGTGAAGGGCAAACGGTTGGGTGAAAAGGGCTTGTTCGCGACGCTGTACGCGGCGATTCGCACCGACATGCTCGACGCGCCGTACATGCGCGACTTCCTGCTGACCGCCAAGGACACCTCGTTTTCGACCCTCGATGGGGTCAGTGCCGTACGCTGACTCTCCAGAGCAAGAGATCTCCCTGTGGGAGCGAGCCTGCTCGCGAAAGCGGTGCATGATTCAGCGATGATGTCGGCTGGACGGACGCCTTCGCGAGCAGGCTCGCTCCCACAAGGATTGTCGTGGTGGGTCAGAGTTCGCGCCACATGTGGATCTTGTCGAAGTAGTCTTCGCCTACCCGCACGGCCAGCGGTTCGAGGCCGTACTGAATGAAGCCGCAACGCTGGTACAACTGAAAAGCCGCGCCATTGCCGGCGGTGACGGTGAGCTGCAGCAGTTTCAGCGCCGGATGCTTTTGCGCTTCGGCCAATGCCGCCTGCACCAGATCAAAGCCCAGCCCCCGGCGACGAAAATCCGCAGAGACATACATGCCGAACAGCGTGGCCTTGTGTCGTGCCTTCTCGCGCGGTTCGAAAGCCAGGCCGACAATCCCGGCCAATGCCGCGGCATCGAATGCTCCCAACACCACATCGAGTTTGCTGGTCAGCCGCGCCTCCCACCAGCTCAACGGCATCACCGCGCGTTCGCGCACGCTGGAAGTGAAGGCCTGCGGATGCCGGTCATAGGCTTCAAGCATCAGCTCGCGGTAAGCCAGGGCATGGCTGGCATCCAGCCGTTCGATCCACATGTCAGGCGGCCCGCCGCTGTTCGAGCATCAGCCGTACCGCAAGGCCACCGAGGACCAGGCCCATGAAATACCGCTGCAACGCCAGCCAGGTCGGGTTGCGTACGAACCACGAGGCGAGGCCTGCGGCGAACAGCGCGATCAACAGATTGACGCAGAAACTGACGCTGATCTGGGTCAGGCCGAGAATGATGCTCTGGGTGAAAACCGAGCCATGTTCCGGGCTGATGAATTGCGGAAACACCGACAGATAGAACACGGCGATTTTCGGGTTCAGTGCGCTGGTGAGAAAACCCATGGTGATCAGCTTGCGCGACGAGTCCGGCGGCAATTGCTGCGCTTCGAACGGCGAACGTGCGCCGGGTTTCAGCGCTTGCCAGGCCAGCCACAGCAGGTACAACGCGCCGGCCCATTTCAACACTTCATAAGCCATCGGCACGGCGAGAAACACCGCCGTCAAACCCGCAGCCGCGGCGAACATATGCACGAAGAACCCGCCAACCACGCCAAGCAACGAAGTCACCCCGGCGCGGCGCCCCTGACAGATCGACCGCGAGATCAGATAGATCATGTTCGGCCCCGGCGTCAGCACCATCAGCAATGCGGCGGCGGCGAAGATCAGCAGGTCTTGCAACGGGATCATGGCAAAGTCCTTTGCGGGAATGATCAGGCGAGTGCAGTCAGTGAACGGCGATAAAACGGCAGGATGTGCTCGCGTGTCAATGGCGCCAGCTCGAGCGCCGGATCAGTGGCCGGATCGACCCAGATCACCTCTTCGATTTCCGCCGCCGGGCAGACGTCAGTGTCGACGGTCAGTTGAAAGATTTCCGCATGGACGATGAAGCCTGGCTCGTTGGCGGCGGGGGCGGAAAAACTGTTGAGGAAGATCGCCTGCGCCGGGTCGATCTGCAGCCCGAGTTCCTCTTCCAGCTCTCGGGCCAACGCATGCACTGGCAACTCGTGGGCTTCGATCTTGCCACCCGGTTGCATGAACGCCGTGGTGCCGCGCTTGCGCACCAGCAGAGTCTGGCCTTGCGGGTTGAGCAGCAGCGCAGCGGCGATATGAATGGTCGACATAGAGGAATCCCTTGGCGCAAAAGCGCCAAGGATCCCATGCCCGTCAGAGGTAAGCCAAGCGCGACACTCAGGTTGCTTCCTGGAAGTCCAGTTCCGGCGGCTGCCGGCGGAAACCACCCGTCAATACGGCAAGGTAAACCACGCCAATCGCCAACCAGCTCAGCCCCAGCCACACCGCCAGATGATCAAGACTGACCATCAGCCACAGGTCGGCGACCAGGCCGATCAACGGGCAGAGCAGAAACAGCAGCAGCTCGCGCGGGCCTTTTTTCTCGCCGCCGTTCCAGTAATGGAAGATCACCGACAGGTTGACCAGGCTGAACGCAAGGAACGCGCCGAAGTTGATGAACGAGGTCGAGGTGGTCACGTCGAGTTTCAGCGCCAGCAGCGCCACCGCCGCGCACAACAGAATGCTGTTGACCGGCGTGCCGAAGCGCGCGTGCAAGGTGCCGAAAAACGACTTCGGCAAGACGCCGTCGCGGCCCATGGCAAACAGCAGGCGCGAACCGCTGGCCTGCGCCGACAGCCCCGAGGCGAACTGGCCGACGATCAGGCCGATCAGGAAAATCGACACGAACAGATCGCCACCGATGTTGCGCGCGATTTCGTAGGCGGCCGAGTCGACACTGTCGAACTGGAACGATGGATGGGCGATCTGCACAAAGTACGAAACGCCGACGAAGATCAGGCCGCCGATCAAAGTGATCAGCATGATCGCCCGGGGAATGGTGCGGCGTGGATCGCGGGTTTCTTCGGTCAGGGTACTGACCGCGTCAAAGCCGAGGAAGGAATAGCAGGCGATCGCCGCGCCGCTCATGATCAGCGGCATCTGCATATCGCCGTTGAAGAACGGTTTGATCGACCACAGCGGCGTACTCGCATCGCCGCCGATGTAGTGCACGCACAGCACGACGAATGCGATCAGCACGAGGAACTGCACCAGCATCAGCAAAGCGTTGATGCCGTTGGCCAGCTTTAGGCCAACAATGTTGATCGCACTGGTAATGCCAATGAACGCCAGCACCCAGATCCACTGCGGGATCGACGGAAACGCCGAGGCCAGATAGGCCGCACCGATCAGCCAGATCGCCATGGGCAGAAACAGGTAATCGAGCAACACCGCCCAACCGGCAATGAAACCGAGTTTCGGGCTGATTGCCTTGCGCACGTAGCTGTACGCCGAGCCGGCGACCGGGAAAGCGGCGGCCATGCGTCCGTAACTCATGGCGGTGAAGAACATTGCCACCAGCGCAGCAAGGTAAGCGGCCGGAACCATGCCGGCGGTGGACTGGGCGAGGATGCCGAAAGTGCCGAGGACAATGATCGGCGTCATGTAGGCGATGCCGAACAGCACCACCGACCCTAGCGAAAGGGTGCGTTGCAAACGAGCCATGGGCGACTTACTCCGAATGTTATTGGATTTATGGCAGAGCCGGGTTCGGCGAAAATTTCGGGTGTGGCTATGTTGTTTTTATGTTGTCCGAGTGGGCTTTTTCGCGAGCAGGCTCGCTCCCACAGGGATTTGGCATGTGCAAAAATTGTGTTCATCACCTATGAACTGTGGGAGCGGGCTTGCCCGCGAAGGCGTCAGCCCGAACGGCACAGCATTCGGATCAACCTGCAGGAATCAGCAACTCGCGCAAACCAGAAGCCTGCTCCACCACCTCACCCGGCAACTTCAAACGCTGATCATCCAGATAGCGATAATCCTTGCGCGCAATTTCCAGTTGAGCGAAATCCAGCTGGACCCTGAACTGCCCTTCTTCGCGGGCAGCCTCGAACAGCAGCGTCCCCAGCGGATCGACCAGCGCGCTGCCGCCGGCGAACACCAGGCCGTCATCCCCTGCATCAACGCGATTGACCATCAGCGCAAACGCCTGGTTTTCCTGGGCGCGAGCCATGATCGCGGTGCGGTGGGTCGGGCCGTACGGGTCCATATTGCCGTTGGTGACGATGAGCAACTCCACGCCCAGTTGCGCCAGGGCGCGGGCGGTTTCCGGGAACTCGATGTCGTAGCAGATCAACAGGCCGACACGTATGCCGTTCCACACGCAGGTGGCGTAACGGTCGCCGGCTTCGAACACGCCGCGATCCGAAGCCCACAAATGGGTCTTGCGGTATTTCAGGGCGATGCCTTCGGGAGTGATCAGCAGCGTGGTGTTGTAGAAGCGGCCGTTGTCGTTCTCGGCCATGCCGATCACCACAGCGATGTCACGCTCACGCGCTGCTGCGAGCACGGCGCTGACGGTCGGGCCGTCGAGCGGTTCGGCGATCTGCGCCACGGTTTCGGCGTTGGGGAAGCCCATCAGGTGGGTTTCCGGGAACACGATCATCTGCGTGTCGGCCGCGCAGGCAGCAATCGCCGCCAGTGCGCGCTTGAGGTTATAAGCCGTGTCGTTGTCACGGCCCGCCAATTGGGCGAGTTCTACTTTCATGGGTACCCCTTGTTATCTGCGCCGGCCTTGAAAGATTGCCCGGTGCCTGTCTGTGGGCCAGTATGCGCAGCAAGCAACCGGCCAGGGAATCACGCGGCCGGGGTAACCCGATAGGGGTAGATCGATGACACTTTCGTTGAATGACATCACTTGGCACCGGGCCGTCGGGCAATTGATCGACGCGCTCGACAAGCCCAATTTCTGGGCGCAACTGGTGCGTCTGCTCGAGCAGTACGTGGCCTTCGATAGCTGGGTGGTGCTGCTGTTCAGCGCCGACCAGCATCCGCAAGTGTTCGCCGAATGCCCTGGCGAGGATGGCAGCCCGGACCCGTTGTTCCAGGATTATCTGCGCGGTCTGTATCTGCTCGATCCGTTCTACATCGCCTGCCGCGAGCAGTCGCGCACCGGCCTGTATCGCCTGTCGGAGGTTGCGCCGGAGCATTTCGAGCTGACCGAGTACTACCAGCGATACTTTCGTCTGAATGTGGTGGCCGACGAAATCCAGTTCAATTGCCAGCTCGAAGGCGAGCGCACGCTGTGCCTGTCGCTGGGCAGTGAAAAACGTTTCACTGGCGAACAGATCGCTTTGCTGTCTTTGATTCAACCATGGGTGCTGGGCCTGTTGCGCCAACGTCTGCCGTACGAAATCAACGAAACCGTGGCCCTCGCCGCCACACCTGCGCAAGCAGACTGGCGGGTGCAACTGGAAGCATCGGTGCAACAGCTCAAGGGCGCGCAACTGACCGCGCGGGAACTCGATGTCGGGCGTTTGATGCTCAGCGGTTGTTCCAGCAAGGAAATCGCCCGTAAGCTGGAAATCTCCGTGGAAACCGTGAAAGTCCATAAGAAACACATGTACAGCAAGCTGGGGATCAAATCCCAGTCCGAGCTGTTTTCGATTTTTCTACAGGCGCAGAACGCCTGAAACAGTGTGATTCACGCTTTTTGTGGGAGCGAGCCTGCTCGCGAATGCGTCGGGTCAGAAAATAATTTTTCTACTGACAGGTCGCTTTCGCGAGCCGGCTCGCTCCCACAGGGATGTGTGCCGTTGCACAAAATTGAGTCCGAACCAAGGAAACCGTATGAGCCTGTCGCTGCTGAGCCGCTACGCCTTCTTTGCCGTCTGTGTGATTTTCACCCTCGCCAGCCTGCCCTTTCTCGAACATGACTGGCTGTGGCCGATCACCGCCGTCACTGCGGTGCTGAGCCTGCTCGGCGTGTTCGACCTGTTGCAGACGCGCCATGCAGTGCGCCGCAATTATCCGATTCTGGGCAACATCCGTTATCTGGTCGAAGGTATCCGCCCGGAGATTCGCCAGTATCTGCTCGAATCCGACAGCGACGCCCTGCCCTTTTCCCGCGCCCAGCGTTCGCTGGTGTACTCGCGAGCGAAAAACGAAACCGCCGACAAACCGTTCGGCACGCTGATCGACGTCTACCAGTCCGGCTTCGAATTCATCGGCCACTCGATGCGCCCGGCGCCGTTGAGTGACCCGAATGGTTTCCGCGTCACTGTCGGCGGGCCGCAGTGCACGCAGCCGTACTCGGCGTCGATCTTCAATATCTCGGCGATGAGCTTCGGCTCGCTCAGCGCCAATGCCATCCGCGCCTTGAATCAGGGTGCCAAGCTTGGCAACTTCGCCCACGACACCGGTGAAGGCAGCATCAGCCCGTATCACCGCGAACACGGCGGCGACCTGACCTGGGAACTGGGCAGCGGCTACTTCGGCTGCCGCACCAGCGACGGCCGTTTCGACCCGGAGCGCTTCGCCGTGCAGGCGCAGAATCCGCAAGTGCGCATGATCGAAATCAAGATGAGCCAGGGCGCCAAACCCGGCCACGGCGGCATCCTGCCCAAGCACAAGGTCACCAAGGAGATTGCCGAGACCCGCGGCATTCTGATGGGCGAAGACTGCGTTTCGCCGTCGCGTCACAGTGCGTTTTCCACGCCGATCGAGATGATGCAGTTCATCCAGCAACTGCGTGAGCTGTCCGGCGGCAAACCGGTGGGCTTCAAGTTCTGCCTCGGCCATCCGTGGGAATTCATGGGCATCGCCAAGGCCATGCTGGAAACCGGCATCCTTCCCGATTTCATCGTCGTCGATGGCAAGGAAGGTGGTACTGGCGCGGCGCCGGTCGAGTTCACCGACCACATCGGCGTGCCGATGCGCGAAGGTCTGCTGTTCGTCCATAACACCCTGGTCGGCCTGAACCTGCGCGACAAGATCAAACTCGGTGCGAGCGGCAAGATCGTCAGCGCCTTCGACATCGCCAGCGTGCTGGCCATCGGGGCCGACTGGGCCAACTCGGCGCGCGGCTTCATGTTCGCTATCGGCTGTATCCAGTCGCAAAGCTGCCACACCAACAAATGCCCGACCGGCGTCGCTACGCAGGACGCCCTGCGCCAGCGTGCCCTGGTGGTGCCGGACAAGGCCGAGCGCGTGTACAACTTCCATCGCAGCACGCTCAAAGCGCTGGCGGAAATGCTCGCTGCGGCCGGTCTCGATCATCCATCGCAACTGTCCGCCAAGCATCTGGTGCGGCGCATGTCGGCGACCGAGATCAAACTGTTTTCGCAGCTGCATGTGTTTTTGAAACCCGGGGAATTGCTCACTGGCGAAGTGAATGGCGAGTTCTATTCACGGATGTGGCAGATGGCGCGGGCGGACAGTTTTGAACCTTCGGAAGTGGCTGTCGCGTAACTGCAAAGCGCCAATCCGCACGACGGATTGGCGCTCGACATTGTTACTTCACGCGGCAGTAGCACCTTCAACAACCGGCACTGGCCTGATGACTGTTTTGATCACTTCGGGGTTGGCGTAGACGTTGACCAAGGTGTCCGGCTTCGTTATCCAGCCAGGTTGCGCCGATGAATATCTCAAGATCGCTGCAACGCCGTCGCTGGCCTGGAAATGCAACTTCCACGACTTGGCAGAGCGGTCGTATTTCATGAACGCAAAACCCAACAGCCGCGAGTCCGCCTGACCGGTTGCATCCACACGCAGCCCATAGTCGGGGTATTCCATGGACGCGCTGAGACCCAGACCATGCTCATGCGTGGCGAGGCCATTGTATTGAGCGAGTTCCTTGCCCCCCTCGACATGCCTGACCCGCAGGCGAGTGGCGTCCAGTTGATCGACCACCAGCGAGCAGCCACTGAAGCCAGACGTAAACAAATGATCGGGCTCGCCCCACTTGGGATGGATTGGGATATCGACATAGCCTCCCTGCGCGGCCCAGTGACCCACCACGGCATCTGACGACTGCGGAGGCTTGTCAATTTTCGGGTCATGGATTTTCAACGCATTGAATTGCGTCCGGACCGAGTTGGCCGGCTGAACGCGCTCCATGACAAAGACGAAACTTGCCCCGCCTTCCTGATTGACCAGTTCTGCCGCGATCTCGGCGCTGTAATTGACGCGCCCCGGTTGCAACAAGTCGGCGACCACCGGGAACCGGCTTAACTGCGCCGGCGACAAGGCTTCATGAATGCCGGTGCGCTGCAGCGAATAACGCATCAGGGAGGGCAGACCACAATCGTACCCCAGGTGCGCAACCTCACTTCTGGTAACGACTTCGATGACCGGCTCCCATAAACCGTTGGGTAGCCGCTGACGCATAAATGCCGAGCCCGGACGCAGCGGATTGCTTGAGGTGTACACAAGCTGATGGCTGAGATGGGTACTTTCATCGACAATCGCCCCCACCGGCACGTCTGTCGCACCTTGCGGCAGCTCACCGCCACGCAGCGAAACCGGCTGCCATTGATCCGGCGCAACTTGCCAGAGTCTGGCGCCGTGCGTGCGGTTGGTCGCCGGGTCAACAATCACCACGTCGGTGAAATCGTCTGCCAGATTGAAATCATTCCTGATTCCATACACCGCTTCCTTTCCAGCGGCGTCGATATTGCGGATATAAAAGCGTTGGCCGTCCGCGCTGCGGAAAATACCCTGGGCATTGCTCTCGAGACCGGCGAGTACCGAGGGCTTGATGGCGAAGCGGTTGAAATCGCTGTTAGTGAATCCGTTCACTCCAAGGATTTCAGGCTTGGGCCGGAAATCGCCCGGTGCGCCGTAAAGCCGATTGTTCAGCGGGTTGTAGTGATACCACTGCTGGTCTTGCAGCACGCCGATGCCGTCGACACTTTGCTGGTTTATCTTCCAGGTACCTGCCAATGCGGGCCCGTGTTCTTTGCGCAATAACCGCAATAACTCGCTGGGGTCTGACACTCTGCGCAATGCCATGATCTGCCGCAGGCCTTGCTCGCCGAGAAATCTGAGGCCTTGACCAAGCAGCCGGGTCGCCCCCACGCCCACGTCACGCAGGGCGATCAACGGATTGAGTTCAGTGATGACCACCGCACCGATTATTCTCGCCGCCTTGAGTGTCTTGCTGATGGCTGACGCCGTGGAAACACCAATCCTGGCCAGTTTTCCGGCAACACTTGCACCGGCAGTAACGAAGCCCAATACATCAAAAAACAGGTCCACTGCGCCGTCGGCATAGTTGCCGTTGACGAAGTTGGTGATCGCTGACTTGAACGGGATCATGTCGACCACGAAATCGATAACCCGCTGTACTGCCGCGTTTTCCCGGTCTTGCGTGGTCTGGCCCTGTGCTGCCTTGAGGATGTCCTCGCTGTCCAGATCCAGTTGTTGGACAAAGGCTTCAGCAATCAGCTCGGTTCGCTCACTGGAGTAACTGGCCGGCACTGACGAACTGCTTGCGCTTTGCGCCAGGAGCTTCGCGGCTTTCGACTCGTCAGCCAGCGTGAGTGGCTCGATGGTGTACTGAATACTCGGAACAAATGCATCAGTGCGCTCGGTTGCTTCCGCTGGATCGTAGATGACGGTGTTGATGACTCCTTTTTTCAAATCGATTTCATATAGCTTCGCTTCCTGGCCAAGGCCAACCTTGACCCTCAGCGCGCCGCCTGTCGAGATCAGGTTTCTGCCGAAGAAACCCAGACTCAAACGATAGGTTTTGTGCTGGTAAAAAGAGACGTGACCGTATTCCAGATTCTTTCTGTCTTGCAGCGGCAGTTCGGCTATCAAATGTTTGACGAACAACCGTGCGCCTTGCTTGAGGTTGCTGATCGCATTTTCAAATTGAGCGTTGAAGGCGTCTGCCGCACCAAGTTGCAACGGCGCATTGATCTGACCAAGTAGCGGTTGCAAGCGCGGATCGCGAGTCGTCCATTGATAATAGGGAGGCCCTCCCATCATGACGATATCGAGCAGGGAATATCGGCCATTAAGGGTCGGATACAGATAGTGCCCGTCGACAGCGGCTACAGCGGGCTGTTGCAGGAGACGCTCTTCGAAGGGTATATCGCCGGAGAACGTCTTCTTGAGTCTGTCCAGCGCAATAGCCTTGCGACTTGGCAGTTCGCTGTTCAACAGGATCGAGGTGTTGAGGCGGTCGGTCAATTGTCGGTTGAACTGGGTCTTGACGTGTTCCAGCTCGTCGCGAGTGTAATGTTCATCGTCGTTCTTTTGCATGACGCCGTTGACCACGCCCCATTCTGCCAGCGCGGCGGCGTGAACTTGCGGAGCTATTTGCGAGTCGATCAACGCCGCGCTGTCGGCGCTGGCCATGACTTGAGCAAAGGTCATGTACGCGACTTTGCCGGGTGTGTGGGCCTCGATCGTTCGCGCCGCGACTGCCAGGTTGAACCATGCCGTGGTGCCGTATTTCAGATTGGCGGGCAACTTCTCGATGAGAAATTCTGGTGCCTTGCGAACCAACAACAGCGCGGCTGTCAATCCGGCCAGCCTGCGGCTGCTCAAACGCTGCTTGATCAAGTAATCCGCAAAATTGTTGAATACCTGCAAAGCGGGCTTGCCCCACAGGTTTTCCCCGGTCAGGTCGAAACCGGCAACTTTGAAGCGCGATGGTTGATCAATATCGCCCTGATGCAGACTCAAATGGATGCCGGCCATTGCATATTCGCTGGCACTGACATCCGTGGCGATCCCGTTCAAGCGGGTCTGGATCGCTCGCCCCAGCGCCTGCCCACGCGGGCTGTTGATGAGGTGCGCCAATGCCGAGGGCGGATCATTCAGCGCCTCGTTTGAAAGTGGCGAGTCAACGTCAAGGTAGTCCAGCACTCCGGCACCCGGTATCGAAATTCTGTCCAGGCTATCCAGATAAACAGCGGTTGCTTGCAAGGCTTCTTTTTGTTGCACGACCGTCAATGGAACTGGCCAGGATAACGCTCCTGCAAAGTCACCCAGTGCACGGTGACTGACTTTCTCGAGTTCCAGACGGGCGAGGATTTTTTCCATCTGAGTATTTTCAGATGTCGATACTTCACTGATTACGTCTACATTGGATTCAGACATTTATTATTCCGCGACAGGGATAAAGTTGGAATCCAAGTAAGCAACGAAAGACCCAAGAACATGAAGTTGGAAAGTATTACCAATTAAACACGGAACTCTGACCCCCCCACCCGAACAGACAAGCACGCATGATTTTCAACGCGTATCGACCACCGGCTCGCAATCGAATGCGTCCTTTCGCTTATATAAAGCAATTGAATTATCTTGATACTGCAGACTTTCCACGACCATCAAACCCAACTGACCGGAATAATCATGAACTTGTTTCAGATCAATCACGTAGAAACAAGGTGGCGGAGCATCCACCATTAACCTGGCCTCCAAAACTTCATAAGGTACCGGACGCACAGATGACCCCAAGACCTTGAAATAGCCAGCGTAAATCGCACCGGCATAAACAGGGACATTTCTAGCCTCGTCAATAATTTTTTTCACCGGAGAGCGCAGATCATGTTCCATGCGCAATCTGCTGTAGTCGGGAGAGGATGAGTAATAAGACACAGATAGCACACAAACAAACGTCAGTAATATCCAGCGAATTGATCCATCGCGTACGAGAGCAAATCCGCAGGATACGAAAATCACAATCACAGGTGCAAAAATCGCCATATTCTTGAACGACAATACAGGCGTGAAGAATGACGAACGTACCCACACCAGGGTAAAACCCAATAGCCACCACACCAATAATATCTTCAACGAGTCTTTTTCATCTTTGAGCAGCAAAAATCTACCCAGCGCCACAACCACAAACATCCCGCAAATCAACGCAACCGTGAGACTTCCGAAAAGCAGGCCGAACCACTCAAGAAAAAAATTCTCTTCCGGCCGTTGTATCCAGGTGTCGGTTCTTTTGAAATTCAGGAGCATGTAAGACAGCACCGGAGTCAGAGAGAAAACCACGGCTGATGCTGCTACGCCCCCCGCAACAAACAAGCGTCTTTCCAGGCCCGTTCGAATCGAAAAATAAAGCAGTAGCGCAAACTGGGTCATTACCGGAAAGACGCCGAAATAGTGGGTATTCACAAGCAATGATGCGCAAACGGTGTAAAGAACTGCGGTATTGAAACTCTTTTTTTCAACAAACCTGAAAAACAATAAAAACGACACAACTGCTAAAAGAATCAACAGACTGTAAGATCTTGCCTCTCGCGACAAAGCTATCAAGAAAAAGTTGACCGAACTCAATAGTGCAGCTATCAAGCCTGCCTGCTGATTGAAGAGCTTTCTTCCCAAGCAATACATCGCTGGAAGCATTGCCACGCCCAAAACAACCGAAAGACTCGCCCGGGCCATTCTCCGTAACCGAAAACCCGAAAAACCAGCCAGAGCAATATCTGGTAAAAGGGTGGATGAACATCTTGAACAGTCTGATAAAAAACCTCACTCAGACTATTTTCCGGATCACTCACACCGACGCTAAAGACCTCGTCGTACCACAAACTTCTGCCCAACAAGTCGTAGATTCGCAAGACTGTCCCGAAGGCCACGGCTAGCCACAACGTCACCAGCCGCAACGAAACTGTCGCCGCAATCGCATCTGGCACCTCGATTGCACCTGACACCAGCAGCGCCACCATCACCGTTTCGGCACTGCCAAGCCCGCCGGGCATGAAACTCAGCGCCCCCGCCAGCATGGCCACGGCATAAATGAATGTCGCAGACAGCAGGCCTATATCCGCTCCCATCGCCTGCAGAATCCAGTAAAAACCCAATGCTTCGAGTTCCCAGGCCAGCACGCTCAATAGCGTTGCACCCAGAAGACGCCGTGGTGTGTGGCAGCGACGAGACTCATGCAGCACCTGAACGGCATGGCGCAGCAACCGGGAGAATCTGTTGCGGTGCTGTTCGATGCGATGATCGATCGCGCTGACAAGACCTGGCGAGAACATCAGTCTGGCGCCACCTGTCAGCATTCATGCGCCGCAAGCAGGGGTACAAAAATCAGCAGGTTCTTCATCCACTGATGAATGCGCAAGGCTCTGTACAAACTGCTGAAATACGTAACGCGAGAGTCAACGACCTTGACTACGTTATTCAAGTGCCGGGTGGCGCGCTCGACGCCCGCTAACGGGTTAACGATATAAGCCCGCCTCGCCGAGTGCCAGATCGGCAAATCGTCCAGCGAATTACCGATGTAATCGAACCCTTTTTCCCCATATAACGTCACCAGCGCATCACGTTTGTTCGTCCCCGAAAGATTCTGCTCAAGGGTCGTACCCAATACGTCATCAAAGACCTTCAGATGCTCGGCGATACGTCTTGCCAATGTGTGATGACTGGCCGTGGCCAGAACAATTCTCCGGCCGGTGTTGCGCTGTTCCTCAATCATGCGCAGGACGTGCGCATCAAAAGGCAACGTGCCGATATCGATGTCAGCTGACTGTGCCAGGCGATCCTTCAAGTACGCTTTGCCGTGCCAAAGCCAGGGCAGAAGTTGCAGGCATCGCAACGGCTTGTCGCGTACCAGCGACATCAGGCTTTCGAACAGCAAATCAGACTTGAGGAGGGTTCCGTCCAGGTCAACTACAAAGGGTGCAGTCGTAGCGCAAGACCCTGGAGGTGGCGGCAAATCAGGCAGAGAGACGGTCATGCCCGTCGCCCTCGAAAAAGGACAAAGCGGAAAACGCAGTACCCCAACCCAATATTCAACAGCGAAAACGATGCGACCGTCACCAGCCCGGGTAGACGCCAGGCATCCCCGATGGCTCCTGCGCCAAAGCTCACGATGCCCATCAGGCCGATGAACATCAGATAGAGAAACACCGGCGTTTCCCTCTCGAAAATGTAGAGCACGTTGAGATAGAACGAGAACGCCGCGCCTACGCAGAATGCCGCGAAATTGCTCGCAGCCTGGTGCAGGCCGGCCGCAATACAAAGGACAAAAAATATCTGCCAATGGATGAGCGCATCGGCCATTCCGATGACGGTAGTTGCAAAGAGTCCTTTCATGGTACTTGCCAGCCGTTTCCGAAGGGCGGACCTCCAAGCTAGGCCAGTGATTGCGAGCGGTCTACTGTCAGAAATTACAGGTAGAGGGCTTTATCCGACCAATGGTTGCCTGGTCATTCCCCGGCTTGGCCCTTCGCGCGCGGCTTCCAGCAGGCGACCGTAATCGCCGGGCCCTTGAAACCAAAAAGCCCCGATCTCTCGATCAGGGCCTGGATAGTTCTACGGCAACGCTTCAGGAAACCGAACGCACCGTTTCTTGCGATGACTGGGTCGGCTGCAACTTGAACACATGGAACAACACCGTCAGCAACACCAGGAACGCAGGTCCTACATACAGCGCCACGCGGGTATCGGGGAAGTAAGCCATCAGGCCAACCACCAGCACCAGAAACGCCAACGCAAAGTACGAGCTGACCGGGTACAGCCACATCTTGTACTTGAGGCCGGCCCGCTCGCTGGCGCACAGGCCTTTGCGAAATTTCAGCTGGGCGAGGAGGATCATCACCCAGGTCCAGATCGCACCGAAGGTCGCGATCGAGGTGACCCAGACGAAGACTTTTTCCGGCACCAGATAATTGAGCATTACGCCCAGCAGCAACACCGCAATCGACAGCAGCAGCGCACGACGGGGCACGCCGTTATTCGAGGTCTTGGCGAAACCGGCCGGGGCCTGGCCGTTCTGCGCCAGGCTGTAGAGCATGCGGCCGGTGCTGAAGATCCCGCCATTGCACGACGACAGCGCCGCAGTGATCACCACGAAGTTAATGATGCCCGCAGCGGTCTTGATGCCCAGGCGCTCGAAGGTCATCACGAACGGGCTGCCCTGGGTGCCGATTTCATTCCATGGGTAGATCGACAGGATGACGAACAGCGCGCCGACGTAGAACAGCAGGATCCGCCAGAACACCGAGCCGATGGCGTCAGGAATGGTCTTCTGCGGGTTTTTCGCCTCACCGGCAGTCAGGCCGATCATCTCGACACCGAGGTAGGCGAACATGACCATTTGCAGCGACATCAGCACACCGGTAACGCCATTGGGCATGAACCCGCCATGCACCCACAGGTTGGAAATACCCAACGCCACGCCGTCATTGCCGAAACCAAAAGCAATGATGCCGACGCCGCCAATGACCATGGCGATGATGGTGACGATCTTGATCAGGGCGAACCAGAATTCGAATTCACCGAAGGCTTTCACTGCGATGAGGTTGATCGAGCCCATGCTGATCAGCGCCGCCAGTGCCCAGATCCAGCGTGGCACATCGGGAAACCAGATGCCCATGTACACGGCGACGGCGGTGATTTCCGCGACGCAGGTCACCAGCCACAGAAACCAGTAGTTCCAGCCGGTGAGAAAACCTGCCAGCGGGCCGAGATAATCCTGCGCGTAACGGCTGAACGATCCGGCCACCGGGTTGTGCACCGCCATCTCACCGAGGGCGCGCATGATCACCAGGATCGCCAGACCACCAAGAATGTAAGACAGCATGATTGCCGGGCCGGCCATTTCGATGGCTTTGGCCGAACCGAGAAACAGACCGACGCCGATACAGGCACCGAGCGCCATCAGGCGAATATGCCGTTCGCCGAGTTCGCGTTTGAGCGGACCGCCCTGAGCGGTGTCGCCGTGAGGCAGATGATTGCCGACTGGCATAGGGGTACAACCTCGTCTTGTTATTGGATATGACCACCGGGTTTCGAAGCGTCGGCCGATAGGCCTTGGCTGGGCAGGAAACCGCGTCGGCTTCGTGGGCAGACGCGTCTTTCAGGGCAGGCCTGAAAGATCAGCGGGGCGTGCAGTATAAAAACCTTGGTGCAGGTCTTTTCACTCTATAAACCACAAGATTCAGCGGGACTTGTCGCAAATATGCCAATTGACCGAGGCGATCAACTGGCAAGTGTAGGAAAACTCGCCACTAAAAATCGCGGCGAGTATTGCACAGGGTGGGTGCTGCGTCACATCAGCCAGCGGACGCACCGGCTATGGTCGTTACCGGTCGGGTCACGACTTTGCAGACTTTCGAATTGGAGCAAAGCGCCACGAGTGTATCCGGCCACCTTCCCCAGGCGGGCTTCGCCGACGAATGCCGCGCGAGCGTCGCGGCTCCCTGACTGGCCTGGAAATGAAGTTTCCAGACGCTTGCCGTGCGGTCATATTTCATGAAGGCGAACCCCGTGAGGATGGCGTCTGCCTTGCCCTCGTCGTCTATCCGCAATCCATAATCGTGAAACTCCATGGACATACTCATTCCCCAACCATGCTCCTCTCTGGCAAGGCCGTTGTACTGGGCCAGCTCCTTCGCGCCTTCAACGTGTCTGACTCGCAGCCGGTTGGCGTCCATCTGATCGGCCACGAGCGCACAGCCGCCGAACTCAGCCGTGAAGAGATGATCCGGTTCGTCCCATTTGGGGTGAATCGGTATATCGACATAGCCGCCCTGTGGCGCCCAGTAGCCACGCACGGCATTAGCCTGCTCGGGGAGCAGGTCGACTTTAGGGTCATGAATTTTCAGTGCATTGATTTCAGCTGCGAGTGAATCCGCCGGCTTGATACGTTCCATGACAAAGAAGAAATCCGCGCCGCCCTCCTTGCGTTGGACCCGCGTAGCGATCTCGGCGCTGTAGTTTGCTTTGCTCGGCTGCATTAACCCGGTCGTCACCGATAACCGACTCAGTTCCGGCGTGGACAGGGCCTGATGAATGCTGGTGCGCTGGAACATATAAGGCACTTGCGATACCTGGCCCCAATCGCCCGTAAGGTGCGCCGTTTGTCGATTGTTGACGGATTCTATACGCGGATCCCACAAGCCATTGGTGAGTCGTTCCCGGGTGAACACCGAGCCTTGATTCAATGGGTTGGTCGAGGTATGCACAGTCCGGGCGGCGATAGCGGCCGTTTCATCGACTACGGCGCCGGCGGGGAAATCCGCTGCATCTGCGGGAAGATTGCCGCCGCGCAGTGACAGGGTTTGCCATTGGTCCGGCGCGACTTGCCGAAGCCTCCCGCCGTGGGCACGGTTGGTCACGCGATCGACAATCGTTACATCGGTGATATCGCCGGTCAGCCCAAAATCATTGCTGATCCTGAATATGGCTTCTTTACCGGTTGCATCAATGTTGCGGATGTAAAATCGCTCGCCGTCGGCACTTCGGAAAATACCTCGGGCATTGGCTTCAAGTCCGGCAATGCTCGAAGATTTAACCGCAAGGTGGCCCAGTTCGGCATTGGAAAAACCTCCCGCCCCGCTGGGTCGGAACTCGACCGGGGTACCGTAAAGCCGATGAGTATCGTTGTTGTATCGGTACCATTTACCGTCCTTCAGCACGCCCACGCCTTCGAAACTGTCTGCACCGACTTTGAAACTGCCGACCGCAGCAGGGCCGTGCTTTTTATTCAGACCGATCAAAAAGCCGTAATCTGGCGCCGCGCCCGGGAGTTTGTTGAATTGCCGCAGAGTCGACGCGCCTAGGTGTTTGAGGCCTTTGTAGAGCAGTTGCCCGCCTGCCACGATTGCGCTGAGCGGGTTGAGTTCGCTTAACACGAGCATACCGATGATCTTCGCGGCCTTGAGCGCCTTGCTGATGGCCGACGCTGTCCTGGTCACCACTTGCGCCAACTTCGCCGCGGCACTCACGCCGGCCGTGACAAAACCCAGTACATCAAGAAACAGATCGATTGCACCGTCTATGTATTTACCGTCGATGAAATTGCTGATTGCCGATTTGAATGGGATCAGATTGAGCAGAAAATCCACACGAGCCTTCACCACGGCAAGCTCGCCGTCATACGTCGTCTGGCCCTTGGCGGCCTTGAGAATGTCCTCGCTGTCGTAGTCAAGATGTTCGACAAAAACATCGGCGATGGCGCGCGTCCTTTCGCTGGAATAGCTGACAGGCACCGGTACCGTCCATGCCTGAGAAAGTCTGCGCTCGAACTTGGCGGCGAGTATCGGATCAGCCACAGGAAAAACCGCAGTGGCATATACGATGCTGCGCACATGCAAGTCGTACCGATCAGTTTGCGTAGCGGGGTCGGTATCTTTTCTGCTGATCGAACCGGCGGCCAGATCAAGGTAATAAATGCTGACTTCCTTATCGGCACCCCGCTCGACTCGCAGCGTCAACCCGGTGCTTGTGGATTGCAGATTTCTGCCCCAGAACTGGGTGCTCAATCTGAATGTCTTGTCTTGATAAAAAGTGAGCTTGCCGTATTCGAGATTTTCCCTGTCTTCAAGCGGCAGCGCGGATATCAAATGTCGGACCTTCAAGCGTGCACCTTCCTTGAGGTTCGCTAGCGTGGCCTTGAACTCTTTATTGAAAGTACTGCGTACACGCAAATCGAGCTCGTTGATTTCATGAATACGATACTTCAACAGCGAATCACTGGTTTTCCACTGCCAGGAACCATCCATCATCGCTACGTCCAGCAGCGAGTACATGCCGACAGGGCCCAGAGTTTCAGCGGGTACCGGTGCAAGATGGGCGAGCAATTTTGCCGAACTGTCCCACTCAAGAACCCGCTTCTCAAACGGATAGTTCTTGCCAAATTGTTTTACAAGCCCGGCCAGGGCGATCTCTTTACGACTCGGAAAGTTGCTCTTGAGTAAAATCGGCGTATTCAGCCGGTCGACCAACTGCGCATCGAAGCTGGTATTCAATGTATCGAGTTGCGCCTGGGTGTAGGTTGCGTCCGCTTGTCTTTCCACCAGACCCTGGACAACGCCCCAATCGATAAGCGCAAGTGTCTGCGCGTAACGGGTAACGTGCGAATCAACCAGCGCAACATTTTGAGCATCGAGCATGACTTGCGCAAAGGTCATGTTGGCGACCTTGCCGGGTGTATGCGCTTCGATGATCGATGCGGCAACGGCAAGGTTGAACCATGCAGGAGCTCCATACCTGACATCGTCCGGGATGTTCTTGATGAGGAACACGGCAGCGCTCCTGATCAACAATGCATAGGCGCCCAGGCCGGCCACTTCGGGTGCGCAGCCGCGCTCTTTTACCAAGTAGTCACGAAGCTGGCCGGAGATGGCGGAAATCGGTTTGCCCCAGCGCTGTCGACTGGCCAGATCAAAACCGGCAACGCTGTTGCGATGAGTATTTTCAGTGGAAGGCGGATCAAGATCGAGCTGTAAAGCCGCCAAAGCATATTCATTGATGCTGACTTCAGTGGAAATGCCCCGCAGGTGCGTTTGCACCGCCAGCCCTAATGCCTGTCCTTCAGCACTGGCAACAAGTGCATGCAGAGCCTGGGCCGGGTCTGCCATTGCCCCTGGAGTCAGTGGGTGAATAGCATTCAAATAACCCAGCACCGATTGCCCCGCTGCCCATTTATCCCCCTTCGCCACTTTGAATATCTTGGTTGCATTGAGCACGGCTGATTGTTCAGTGAGGCTCAAAGGTATTGGCCAGGACAGAGCGCCGCCAAAATCGCCCAAGGCATGCGGCATGATTTGTTCAGGTTTGAGTTCATCTGGAACCGTCTTTTCTGCATTGTCAGCAGATATCAAAACAGCACCGGGCATAAAACGATTTGCCTGCATCGCAGAATCTTCCTTGATTAATAACGAGGCAAAAGTAAACAACACAACAAGTTAGTTGAGTATTCAATAAGCGTAACCACCTATATGCATTACCAAATAAAAACAACATGCACTTACAGCTGGAAAAACCCGGCATTAAACAAACTTTCATAGCATCGTCCGTGCGTTTCCTTGTCAGGGAAAAGCTTGCCTGGTGCCTCTCGGCAGCTGCACGCCGGTTCGTCGATCGGCGCGCCTTGCACAATTCCCTTCACCATCGCCAACCACCGTCTAAGCTTCAGACAAGTCCGATCAATCTGCGTGAATGGATCAGTCGACTATGGGTGCTTTGTGGCAAACCGATTCGAGTAAAACCGTGGTTCCGACTGAACGTGTGGATGAAGCGCCTGTCCCTGAAAAACCTCGCCGCAACCGGCACGGGTGGAAGGCTTTCTGGTTGCTGTTTTTGATCATTGCGGTGGTGGTGGGACTCGCCGCGTCCAAGGAAATGCGCACTTCGCGGTTCCAGGCGCGGGAACTGAGCCAGTACGCGGCTTCACTGACCTATACGCTTGAACCCGGCGCCAGCGAAGCGATTCGCTATCCGGGTAATGGCCCCTTCGATCTGCGTCTGGGTTACAGCTCGCTCGATGAATTCCTGCCACGCCTGCTCAAGCGCAATTATGTGATCACCGAGCAGACGCGCTTCTCCCCTGCCCTGCTCGGTTACACCGACAAAGGCCTGTTCGTGCCGTATTCGGAAAAGATTCAGGCCGGGCTGTCGATCACCGATTGCCGAGGCGCGCCGTTGTATCGATACAACTATCCGCAACAGCTTTATGCAGACTTCGCGGCGATTCCACCGGTGGTGGTCAGCAGTCTGCTGTTCATCGAAAACCGTTTTCTCCTCGACCCGAAACAACCGCTGGCCAACCCGGCGGTGGACTGGCCGCGCTTCGGCATGGCCGCGTGGTCGCAAGTGGCGAAGTTGCTGCACCTGCCCGGGCAATCCGCCGGCGGCAGCACCCTGGCGACGCAACTGGAAAAGTATCGCCATTCGCCTGACGGCCTGACCGTATCCGGCGCGGAGAAGATCCGCCAGATGATTTCCGCCAGCGTGCGCGCCTATCAGGATGGCCCGCAGACTCTTGGCGCGCGGCAGAACATCGTGCGTGACTACCTCAACAGCGTGCCGCTCTCGGCGGTGCCCGGCCATGGCGAAGTGCACGGCATGGCCGAAGGTTTGCGGGTCTGGTACGGCAGTGATTTCAACAAGGCCAACGAACAGTTGAACAGCCCGGCAACCGACCCGCAGACCATGGCCGCCAAAGGCCTGGCGCTGCGCGAAATGCTCTCGCTGATGATCGCCCAGCGCCGCCCTTCGCATTACCTGACCAAGGGCCGCGACGAACTGGCCAGCCTCACCGACAGCCACCTGCGCCTGCTCAAGCAGAACGGCGTGATCGACAGCGCCCTGGCCGACGCCGCGCTGGCGAGTACCGTGTCGTATCGCGACTGGCAGACCCAACCAACGATGCAGCCGATCGAAACCAACAAAGGCATCAGCGTCGCCCGCAGTCGTCTGGCGAGCATGCTCAACCGGCCGCTGTACGACCTTGATCGCCTCGACCTCTCGGCGACCAGCACCCTGCAAGGCGACCTGCAAACCCAGGCCACCGCCTACCTGAAAAAACTTGCCGACCCGGCCTACGCCGCCGAAATCGGCCTGCTCGGCGAGCGCTTGCTGACGCCGACCAGCACCACGCAAGTGCGCTATAGCTTTACCCTGTTCGAACTGACCCCGGACGGCTCGCGAGTGCGCGTGCAGACCGACAGCACCGATCAGCCGTTCGACATCAACGAAGGCAGCAAACTCGAACTCGGCTCCACGGCGAAAATGCGCGTGCTGACCACCTACCTGCAAATCCTCGCCGAGCTGCACGAAAAATACGCTGCGCTGAGCGTGCCTGAACTGAAGAAAGTCGAAGTGCCCGATCAGGACCGGCTCAGCCGCTGGGTCATCGACTACCTGATTCAGAACAAGGATCACGACCTGTCGAAACTGCTCGGCGCCGCCCTGGACCGCAAATATTCAGCGAGCCCGGGCGAGGCGTTTTTCACCGGTGGCGGCTTGCACACCTTCCATAACTTTCGCAAAGAGGACAACGGTCGCCTGCCAACCCTGCGCGATTCGCTGCGCGAGTCGATCAACCTGCCGTTCATTCGGCTGATGCGCGACATCGTGCGCTACACCACCTACTCAGGGCCCAACGCCGAATTGCTCAAGGATGATCGCGACCCGCGGCGTCAGGAATACCTGGCCAGTTTTGCCGACCGCGAAGGCACTTCGTTCCTGCTCAAGTTCTGGAAGAAGTACAGGAACAAGGACACCCAGGCGCGTCTCGATACCTTCCTCGACAGCATGCGCCCGACGCCGATTCGCATGGCGGCCGTGCATCGTTACCTGCTGCCGGAGGCCAGCCAGGAAGATTTCAACCGGTTCGTGCGCTCACACCTCAAGGGCACCAGACTCAACGAAAAACTCACCGACGAGCGTCTGATCCGCCTCTACGATTCCTATGGTCCCGGCAGTTACGATTTGCCCGACCAGGGTTTCATCGCCAAGGTGCACCCGCTGGACCTGTGGATGATCGGCTACCTGCTGCATCACCCGGAAGCGACCTTCAGCGAGATCGTCAAGGCCAGCCATTTCGAGCGTCAGGAAGTCTACAGCTGGCTGTTCAAGAGCCGGCACAAAGGCGCGCGCGACAGCCGCATTCGCACCATGCTCGAGATCGAAGCGTTCCTCGATATTCACCAGCGCTGGCAGAAAGTCGGATACCCGTTCGATCACCTGGTGCCGTCGCTGGCCACCGCCATCGGCAGCTCCGGCGACCGCCCCGCCGCCCTTGCCGAGTTGATCGGCACCATCCTCAATGACGGCGTGCGCATGCCGACCCTGCGCATCGACAGCCTGCATTTCGCTGCCGGCACACCTTACGAAACCAGAGTGGTCAACGATCCGCATGTCGGCAAACGGGTGATGCCGGTGGAAGTCGCCAGAGCCATGCGCGAAGCGCTGTCGCAAGTGGTCGACGCCGGTACGGCGAAACGTGTTTCCGGCAGTTTCAAATTGCCCGATGGCACGCCGCTGGCCATGGGTGGCAAGACCGGTACCGGGGATAACCGCATTGCGGCGATCGGTTCGGGTGGGCGGATCATCAGTTCGAAGTCGATCAACCGCACCGCGACGTTCGTGTTCTATATCGGCGATCACCATTTCGGCACGTTGACTGCGTTCGTGCCGGGGCGCTCGGCGGAGAACTTCAAGTTCACTTCGGCCCTGCCCACGCAGGTGCTCAAGGGCATGGCGCCGATTCTCACGCCGTATCTGCAACCGGGCAGCGATTCGCAATGTCGCCCTGCGCAAAATATCGGCATGGCGTTGATCGATCCGGGTCAGCGCGCGCGGCAGTAACAATTCGTGTCAGGCATTTCCGATTCAGGGTGACGATTTCTCGCCCGTCGAGGTGGTATTCCTGCATTTTTCCCATTCGAATTTTCGCCGGATCAGGCTGCAGAAATGGACTTAGCCTCCCGTTATTTGAACTTTTGTTTTGCCCTGTCGTGGGTAGGCTGATCACTCCTAAAACAATCAAGGATGATTGCCATGCCCCTCTCCCCCCTGCCTGATGAAAATACGGATCAAGGGCGGCACTACGAATTCATCAAATCTGCCGTCAGTGCCCCTTTCAAAACCGCGACTGTGAGCCGCGCCGAGGCGCTGACCGCCACGCCATTCGCCATCGAGCCCTGGTATCAGACTGCGCCTGCCAAGGATCAGCAAAGACTTGCCGCCGCCAATCTGAAGGCATGGGGTTCGCAGAACACGGTGGATCAACTGTTGGCGAAACTCGACTTGTACGCCTTCGCCGAACCGCTGCTCAAGGCAAAAATCAAAGCGCTGTACGGGATCGAGCCCGACGTCAAAGCCACCTGGTTACGCCTGTACATTCCGGCGGCCACGCCCTGGTATGCGCTTGATCTCACTGCCGGCGTCGTCACGCGCACGGTATCGCTGCTCGACGCCGCACTGCATAACTTCGCCAGCACTGAAACGGCCGGCCCCGACTCGCAATACATCAGCCAGCCCGATGCGCGGGGTCTGTTCGATGTCGTGCCGATCCGCCACAAGATGTCCATTCAACAATTCCAGACGTTGTGTCGCGAACTGGACCTTGGTGCGCAGTACAAAAAGCACCTCGACAGTTTTTTGCTTTCAGGCGAACCGCTGGTCGAAGGCCTGCTGCGCTACCAGGTATCGCAAAGCCAGAAAGACGCCCTGGTGGTAGCGGCGCACATGGCGCTGATCAAGGGCGACATCCAGGACGATGCGCACAGAAAGCTGTTGCGCCTGGCCACCAGCAAATCCTCGCCAACAGGCACCGAGCGGGCGGTTCGCTGGTACGAGCTGTCGCTACTCGACTCACGACTGACCGGGATCATGCTGTTGCCAAACGGTGTCAGTGATGCCTCCGGTACAAGAGCGGTCATCGCGTACGTGCCGCACGATCCCGATCACCCCCTCAAGCAATACGACTCGCTCCAGGCGTTCGGCAGCGAACTGACCCGGCAACTGCGTGAAGATCGGTTAGCCGCCGCTAGCCAACAGACGTATCGACAATTCTTCAGTCAGTTCGTCGACCAGCAACAACGCGGTCATTTCTTCGCCGAGCTGGAACAACGCCTGTTCGTTGTCAGATATCACCCGCCTGAAGACCCCACTGACCAGCGCCCGGCGTGGCGTAAGGCCCCAGTGGAAAACCCCAACCTGGAGCTCACGGACATCCGCCTGCACGGTCACTATTGGCACTATGCCTATCAACGCAAGCTCGACAAGATCCTCAATGACGCCAAGGAAATCGCCGTTTCCACTGCCGATACCGACAGCCAGGCGCGGTGGGCGTGGTGGGACAATTTCAAGAAAATCGTCTCGGACATTTTCAACGTCGCGCTGCTGATCGCCACGCCGTTCGTCCCAGGCCTTGGGGAACTGATGCTGGCGTATTCGGCCTATCAGATGACCCGGGACGTGATCGAAGGCATCGTCGATCTCGCCGAAGGTCTGCAGCAAGAGGCAGCAGAGCACGTGATCGGCGTTGTCACCAGCGTTATCCAACTGGCGACATTCGGTGCCGGTGCGCAAATAGGCAGTGCGTTCAAACTCAAGCTGTCTCCCCTGATCGAAGGCATGAAGCCGGTAACGCTGCCCGACGGCAAAGCTTCGTTATGGCATCCGGACCTGGCTCCCTATGAGCAGAAAGATCTGCAGTTGGCCGCGTCTGCCAAACCCGACGCGCATGGCCTGCATCAGTTAAGCAACCACACAGTCCTGCCGCTGGAGGGCAAACTTTACAGCATCGAAAAAGCCGTCAGTCATCAGCAGCCGAATGTCCATCGCATCAAACATCCGCAGCGAGCCAACGCCTATAAACCGATCCTTGACCACAACGCGCAGGGCGCCTGGCGGCACGAGGCGGAGAATCCGCTCGACTGGCACGACGGCGCGCTGATGCCGCGTCTGGGTCACAGCGTCGAGGGCTTTTCCGCGACCGAACAGCAACAGATCCGCGCCAGCAGTGGCACCGGCCACGATGAACTGCGCGTCATGCACAACAACAGCAGCGCGCCGCCGCCCCTGCTGGCCGATACGCTCAAACGCTTCACCGCGCGGGCGGACGTGCGCACCGCCAGCGCCGACATTCGCGCCGGGCGCCCGCTCAAACCGCCAGCGGACTGGTTCGAATCGCTCGCTACGAGCTTGCCGGGCTGGCCCGGTCGACGTGCGATCAAAGTGACTTACGAGGATGTCGAAGGCTACTCGCGCCAATACGGTGATCCCGCTGCAGGCGAAGCCGACACCCTGACCATCAGCCAGGCCGATCTGAATGCCGGCCGTCTGCCCGAACGCCTGAATGATTTTCTCAACGAGGGCGAAATGCGCACGCTACTCAAGCGCGACGTGCCGGCTATCGCTCGCCCACAGGCTGTGCGCGAATTGCTCGCCGATGCCGTAGAGTCGGGGCGCGACGACATTGCCAAGCGTTTCTATCAGGCTGCCGAGCGACCGCGAAAACGCAAGATTCGCATCATCAGGCAGCGCTTTCCCGAATTGCCGCTGCCCTTGGCGGAAAAGCTTCTGGGCGATGCCAGCCCTGCTGAGTTGGAGCGCATCGGCGACGAGCAGCGCTTGCCACTGCGCCTGAAGCAACAGGCCCGCGAGCTGGATTTCGAAGCCTCGGCCAGCCGCGCCTATGACGGTTTCTACCGCGACACCCCACTGACGGAGGTGACCGAACGGCTGGCACTGGGCACTTTGCGCAACCACACGGATGCCTTCGCCAATCTGCGTATCGAAGTGCGCGACGGCACCCCTGAAGGACCGTTGCGTTGCGAGTTCGGCCCGGATGACGCGACCACGATCAGACGTCTGGTCAGAGATGAGCACGGGCGTTATGAAGTGCACGACGCCAACAACCTCAAGCTGCATGGCGCCGACGATTTCTACGAATCGGTGTTGCACGCGCTGCCGGATGAAACATTGTCTGAGGTGGGCTACAGGCGCGGCCAGGGCCGCCCGCTCAAACTGTGGTTGATGGAGCTCGCCGCAGCGCCCGCCGAGCGCCGCTCGATATTGGCCGAACCGCCGATTCGGCCCGTGGTGAGCATCGAAACCGAAACACTCGTGCGCGGCTGGCCACGCCTGTTTCGGCGTTCGACACCCGAGGAAAGGATCAAGGATCTGTATCCGGACATGAATCCCCGGGAAGTCACCGCGTTTCTTGATGCACTCCAGCGCAAGGGCGATCCGGTCGAGGCTATCGCGCGCCTTGAGAATGACCGTACGCAGTTGCACGACCAATTGCAGCGCTGGCGCGAAAGCCACCCCGCCGGGGTAGATGCCAACGGCGAGCCTATTTACGGCGCGTCTGCGGATTATATGAAAAAGGGCGGACGGCATATCGAAGAACGCCTGATCGAATGCTTCGACCGCCACGGTGAAATTTTCGGCGAGCGCAGCGTGCATCCCGATCAAGGCTACACGCTGGATTTGTCTTCCGATATTGCGCGTCTGGATCTGGATCGCTGGTGGCTGGATCTGCACAAGCGTCCAGCGATGAAAAAATACTTTGACCGCATCACTGCGCTGAATCTCGACCGAGCGCGCCTGTCGGCTGACCCCAGCATGATGTTGAGCCACTTCCCCAACCTGCGCCAGTTGAGCGCCCGCCAGTGCGAGTTGCATGAGCTGCCGTCCATTAGCGGACTGATGGGCAATCTCGAAGTGCTGGATCTGGCCGATAACCGCATCAAATTGAACGCCAGCGCCAGCCAGCAACTGGGCAAATTGACTCGACTGCGCACGCTCAACCTCAATGGCAATCCGCTGGATCTGCCGCCGGATGTCGGGGCGATGGATCATTTGACCCGCCTGCACCTGGCCAATTCGCGTATCCAGAGCTGGCCCGAGGGATTGTTCAACGTCGGCGCAGTGGATAAATCCCGGCCGCGCAGCTTCATGCTGGATATGCGTGGCGCGCCCATCGATACCTTGCCGGTGGTCACACCCGGTTCTGATCAGGCGTACGTCCTCAGTCGCTCACGCTTCGATCAGACGCGGTTAAGCAACGCCGACCGGATGCGCCTTGGCGAGTACCGGACATCCACGGGACTGTCTTCCAAGCAGAATTACTACTCCGCCGCCGACGACGAAATCAGGCACTGGAGTCGTTTTCCCAAGGACGCCTCCGGTCCTGGCCCGTCCGATCCGCTCAGCGCCTGGCGCAAGGAGTCCTGGTACGACCTGATGGCTGAGCCCGATTCCGCCGGTTTTTTCAGCGTGATCCGCAAACAGCGCGAGAGTGCCGACTACCGCACCGATGAAAGTCGCCGCCGGCTGACCCGGCGGGTCTGGGAAATGGTCGAGGCCGCCGCTGTAGATTCGAAGCTGCGCGAAACGCTGTTCCAACAAATTGTCACCCCCGAGGATTGCGGCGATCTCGGCGCGCAATTGTTCAACTCGCTGGGCATGAAGGTGCTGGTGTCCAAGGCCTACACAGAGTCGACTTCACCAGCGATGCTGGAAGATCGCCTCGTGCGCCTGGCTCGCAGCGCGGCGCGCCTGAACAGCGTCGCCGATGAAGCCGCGTTCGAGTACCAGACCCAGGAGAGGCTCAACGAAAGCGACCCGAGCAACCCGGCGCCGGATGAAGTCGAAGTTCATATGGCCTACGAGACGGGTCTGGCCGAGCGCCTGCAATTGCCTTGGCAGACCGACGACATGCTTTATCGACGGCGCTCGGGAGTGACGCAAGCGAAACTCGACGACGCCTACACCACGATCACCGAAGGTGAGGCAGGCGATGGTCTGGTCAACCGCATGCTCATGCTGGGCTCGGATAATTTCTGGGAGGATCTTTTACTGAAAACCCACCCGATTGAATACGCGGAAAACAGCCGGATATACGATCGCCAGGGCGAGCAACTCGATGAGCTGAGGGAGGCCAAGGCTGAGTGGGCCAATCCGACCGCGCAAACCGACTTGCAAAAACTGACTCGGCGGATCGAGAAGCTGGCGAAGGCCCTGGACATTCCGGCGGACGCCGACCTGTTCGACGACGCCCCCATGAGCGACGAACATTATCGAACGCTGTACGACGGCATCGCCTATAAACGCCAGGAACTGTCCCGGCGCCTGACCCGAAAGGCGATGACCAGAGCCGGTCTCTGATTGTTCCCTCAGGCGACACGGCCAGCCCCCGGACCGGGTTGGCCGACCTCGCAGGCCGTGGCTAGTGCGCTTCGGAATCCCAGATCACCGTAATGTTGCCCTTGTAGGGTTTGTCACCGGCATTATCGATCAGCCAGTTGGTGTATTGCTCGGCCACTTCGAAGTGCAAGGTGCCCGGCTTGCCTTCTACGTAGGCCGCGGGCTGAAACAGTGCCGTCGGCCTGCGGCCCAGGGGCACCTTACGCACCGGTCGCCCAGCGCTGTCGGTCAATCCGTTGGGCAGGCTGACGCTGACGTTGACCGCACCGGCGTAGCCCGAATCGGGGCTCATGATGCCGCAGGCATCGCCAAATCCCAGATCATGTTCGCACTCGATTTGCATGCTGAATTTCGACGAGGCGGAGATATTGAACGTCTGGTCCCGATACAGCCGCGTCGGCCGCCGCCCGCTCTCCAGCCAGCCGCGCCAGCCGCCATGGGGTTCCAGTGAGACATGGTTGCCGCCGGGCGGAATATCGACTTTCAGGGTGTGCTGCACGTCGAGTACGAAATCCAGAGTCAATTCAGTAACGTCAGGGATCATGTACTTGCCCATATCGAAGTCAGCGCCGGGTCCCAGGGTGTATGACAGTGAGCCGACGTAACGGCCAGTCGACATGGTCAATGGATTGGGGGTAATCAGCTCGTAAGCGATATCCAGGGTATCGAAGTACATCCACGATATATGCGCAGGGAACGCCACCGTCTTGCTACAGAATCCCTCCTTTACCGTTTTCCAGAAAAAACGGAAGTAATCAACGCCGAACTCTCCGACACCACTGTACTGACAAGGAGGGAGGATCCCTTCCATCCAGCTGCCTGTGCGCCACAACCTGGTATGGCCTTCAACGGGGTTGCTGCCGCCTGCTATTTGGGTCACCGGGCCGTTCAGCACATAGCGCGAACCAACGCCGCTGATACGGACTTCAACGGTTTCCGTTTGCTGGGTATCCGGGTTGGTGACTGTCAGCCGTCGCCCGTTGGCCGGCGCCCTGACGCCTACCGTCTCATTGGCTCCGATAAACGTGTTGGACGTAAACCGGATAGGCAACTGGATACTGAACATCCCGTTTGCAGTGCATTCGCCTGGATACAGCTGGCAATAACCGCTGTCCGGCGTCTGGTTGATGAAGGCGTTTTTGTTCGGTTTGGAGGGGTCGGGCTGGAATAATGCACGAATCTCCTGATTGAGCGCCCGCACCTCCGAAACGCTGAACAGCAGTAACAGCCCGAGCGCCGGAATAATCTTGTTCATGGTCGTACTCGACGGAGGTTCACGATTCTGGCATCCCGTCTGGCGCAGCGGCCTTGAACATCAACAACACATTGCCGTTGTAATCACCTGAACGATAGCCTCCCGGTGGCTCGATCGGTTCGATCTTCAGCGCCACTCGTTTGCCGCTGGCGGCTTCTTCCCGGGTAAGCACCTGTCGCTCGATGGCATGTGAACTCAGCTCGACGTTATTGAAGGTCACGCGCAGTTCGATGATTTCTCCCGGACGGCCGTTCTCCAGATATGGGTCAAGCAGCAGACGCGCCTCTATCGCACCGCTGTCATGGCGCACATCGAAGTTTTTCTCCACGGTTCCCAGCGTTGACGTGGGGTAATCCCAATTCAAGCGCTGCGGCCGGTGAATCCAGTCCGGCTCCGCCGGGATGACGTAGAAGGGACGGCTTGGCACGGTCAGCGACACTTCGAACGTGTGCTCCGCGCGCGCGCCCCAGGCCTCGGTGCCGGTAACCGCCAGCAGCATGAGGGCGATGCATTGCTTGATCATGTCGAATACCTGATGCGTCAGTGGTAAAGCGTGTCAGCGGCTGGCGATTTTCAGCGGCTTCTTGTCCGCGCCCTCGATCAGGAAGAACCGATATTCACGGCCCTTCTCCTTGTCGAAAGCGAAGGTCTTGCCGGCCAGCACATGATGTTTGGTGGTCGCGCCGCAGTCGCTTTCCTTGCTCAGCGAGCAGCTCTTGAACTCGTCAACGATGATCACCGTGTTGCCGTTGTTGCGCAGTTCATAACGCTGGTCGGTTTCGTTCACCACCGTGTCGAAACGCGCATCCTTGGGTCGCACGAAGAAAATCGTGCCAAACCCGGTCATTACGTTGACTCCCGCCGACAGCGATTTTTTATAGTCATCGCGTTCTTCATTGGTGACGACGAAATCGTCTTCCTTCTCCGGCACCACCGGCACAAAACGCACGCGGAAATAGCGCTCGCGGTCGCGTTCGCCCATGTACAGCAAACGCGAACCCTGCATGCCCTGCGCCGGTACGATCAGCCGCGCCGGGCTGGCCATCAGGCCATTGCGCGAGGCGCCGTCGGCGGCGTTGACCACGGCAATTTCCTTTGACGTGCCATCTGCGTCATAGACGATTTCCAGCACGTTGATCTTGACGAACGCGGTGGCATCACCGCTGTTGAATACGCGTTTGAGGTAGGTACTTTTATCGGCATCCAGATAGTCGTACACAGTGCCGACATTGATCTGCGGCCCGGCCTGGGCGGTCAGGCAAAACACGCTGAGCAGGCCCAGCAGAAACCCTCGGTTCATCGTTTTCAACTCCACGAATTTGCAAAATGTTCTGGCTGAAGCGCTCATACGTCCGAGTCCCAAATGATGGTGACGTTACCGTGCAGCCTGCCGGCGTAGCCTGGTTTGAGCAGGAAATCGATGGCAAACGGTGTCATATCGAAATGCAGCGTGCCGGGCTTGCGATCGATGTACACGCCAGGCTGGAACGGTCCGATCCACTCGTTGAAACGCAGTGCCAAGCGGTTCACCGCATTACCGCCCCCGTGGGTGATGCCAGCGGGCAAGGACATGGAGACTTGCACCTCGGTTGAGCCGTCCTCCTGACTACCCAAGTTGCAGGTGTTCCCGCCATAGGAACTGCACAGCAACATGACCTTGAAGCGCGACGAGGCCGAGATATAAAACAACTGATCACGGAAGATCCTCGGCGGCTTGCGCCCGCTGTCCAGCCAACGCGCCCAGCCGCCCTCCGGTTCGAGGGTCACGTTATTGCCGCCCGGGGGCAGGTCGACTTTCAGGGTGTGCTGGACGTCGAGAACGAAGTCGAGGGTGAGTGTGCTGTCATCGGGCTGCATCATCCCGCCTATCTGGAAATCGCCGCCCGGCCCCATGGTGTAAGTGAGCGAACCGGTATACAGGCCGCTCGACATACCTAATGGATTGGGGGTTTTCAGCTCATAGGCGAAGTCGAGATTGTCGAACCACATCGATGGAATCGGCAACGCGACAGTCTTTGTGCAACTGGCCTCCACCGGCGTGTGCCAGAAAAAACGATATTCTTTGTCGCCGACCCCGCTCACCGGACTGTTGCGGCAAGGCGCTCCTGCAAACAACCAGCCATTGGTTGTCCAGAGTGCATCGTGGGCCTGGAACTTGTTGGCAATTCCAGACAGGTCCTGGGCCCGCTCGCTGAGCTTGAGAACTGAGCCTATGCCAGTGATACGCACCTCGACGACTTCCGACTCCCCGGTGTCCTGATTCGTCACCGTCAATCGACGCCAGTTGGCGGGAGCCTGCACCGAGACGTCGTCACCGGCGAGGAAACTGCGATCTGAAGTGAAACTGACCGGCACCTCGATGCTGAACATATTGGCGGGTGCGCAATAATCCGGGTAAGACACGCAAAAGCCGCTGTTGGGCGTCTGATTGACGAACAGGTTTTTGCTCGGCTGCGCAGAATCGGGCTGAAACAGCGCACGGATTTCCTGATTGATCGCCTGCGCGGCAGGCATGGCCAATGCCAACGTCAAGCCGAGGCCCATCGTGATCTTCTTCATCCGTTCAACCCGCCTTCTGTTCGGTAAAGCCCACATCGGCCAGAGTGTCCGGCGTGCAACGCAAATCACCGATCATCAACACGTTGTTTTCGCTGCGATGGTCGGCCTCGTTGAGGCGGAACTGACACAGCAACTGATTGCCCTGACGCACTTCCAGCGTCGGTGAGCCGGCGTTCATTTCCATCGAGAAGAAACCGTCGACTTCGGTCACGCCACGGCTGGCGTGGTTGATCACGTGGTGGCCCTTGAGCGGCTGGCCGCGCCCATCGACCAGGCGGCCGAGCACGGTCAGGGTTTTCATCACGCGGATCTTGCGGTACTCGACGCCGCCCTTGTTCAGGTGATATCGGGTGCGCGCCGGCTCGATGGTGGCGGCCGGCACGGCGTTGCCTTCGAAATCGAAACTCACCGAGCTGTTCTGATACGCCGTGATCGGTATGAAATTGCGCCCCGGCTTCAACGCAGCACCGCCGCCGCTGTAGTCGTCGGCCCGCAGGACGATGTCCTCGATGTCCGACTCGACGTCGACGATCATCCCCGCACCGCGCACTTCGCTCTGGCTGGTCATGAGCATCTTCTCGCCGCCGACCACCAGCGTGCTGTCGAGGTTGAGCCCGCCGGTGAAGTTACCGTTGTAAGAAGAGCGCTGGACGAAGGCGTCGCCGTTGACCGCGTCAGTGCGGAAGTTGGTCAGGCTGGACATGCCCAGGCCATAAGTGTCGGTAAGCGCCGTGACCGATACGCTTTGCAACACGTGGTCCTTGAAGTCCCTGCGCCAGCCGAGCGAAGCATTGTTATCGCGTTTGCCGTCACGGGCCGTGCGCGAGCCAATGCTGCCGGTAAGCTGCTGGCCAGGTGCGCCAAGTGCCAGGTTGATGCTCAGATCGACGCCGCGATTACGCGCATCGCCGCTGCTGAAACTGCCCGGCCGATCGAAGACTGACAGGCGCCAACTGGCATCGCTGCCCAGCAGCACGGTGCGTTGCGTCCAGCCCAGATCCACACCCATGCCTTCGACGTTGCCTTCGCTGTGCGACAGGCGCGCATTGACCGAACTCTTGCTGCTCAGGCGATGGTTGAGCGCCAGCGATGAGTTGCTGGTCTGCCCGACAAATACGTTACGCGGTCGCACGCGGGTGCCGTCGGGCAACGTGTCATAGGTGTAAGTGGTGTCGAGCCAGCTGCGGTTGTGGCTCACCACGATACTGCCGGCGCCGTAGCTATAAAGGGTTTGCAAGTCCAGACCGGTGCCGTAATCCTCGGTTTTGTAAACGTTGGCGTACAGGCTGATGTGATTGGCCAGCGTCCAGTCGATCGAAGTACCGTACTGCAGTTTTTCGCGGATCTGTCGCGCCGAGGCACCGACAATTACCCGTGGGTGCAGCAGGTAATTGATCGACGCGCCGGCGGTGGGACTGCCGCTCGATTGCGTGTCCCAGTTGCTGAGCAATTTGCTCTCTTCGCCAGCGAATACGTTATAGCGCCAGCGTTCGTCGAGGTTGCGCCAGTTGTTGGGCTTGTACACCAACTCCTGGGTGGTGGAGGTGATCTGGCCGTCTTCGATCAGGCGCACCTCCACTTCATAGATACCGCCCGGCAACGGTCGGGTGTCGAGCGTCTGCAGACCGGCCGGTACCGATTGCGTATTGATCAGCAAGCCGTCGCGCCAGATCTCCACCGAACCCTGACGGTTGGCGGTGACGTAAATCGGATAAACGCTGGGCATCGGACTGTTGATCGCGAGGCTGTCGGAACTGCCGTACATGACGCCCACCGCCGTATCGGGGCTGGTGCCGAACGTGCGCGGCTGGCGCGTCAGTCCTTCGGAATTGGGGGTGAAATAGCCCAGACGAAAGAAACTGCCCTGCAGTTCGCGCTGGGTGTGCAACTCATGTACTGCGTGATAGAGCTTGTCGTCAGGGCCGCCGAGCCGGGCCATTTGCAGGTTGAGCGTCTGGCTCCAGTTGCCCAGGCTGGCGCTGGCTTCCAGGCCGAAGCGTCCGCCGAGGTCCTGGTCCTGACCTCCGTTGAGGTTGAGCTGATTACGCACCATCAAGCCGCTGCTGCCACCACTCGGTTGCTCGTAATAACGTTTGGCCTCGACATCGCGCTCGGCATCTTGCGTGGCGATCGAAACCAGCGAATTTTCCAGGTTGTAATGCACCGCCAGAAAGCCGTCCGGGCAAGACCCCGCGCAGGCGCCCAGTGGCACACCGGGTTTGAGAAAGCTCGCCCATTTTTCCCGTTCGGCAGGACCAAAGCGGTTTTCGCTGGTGTCGGTGAATTCGAGGAGCGTGATGCGATCATCGCGCGACAGCACCACCATGGCTTCGCCGAGCGGCTGCTGGTCGACTTCAACCCGCACCGCCAGCGGCACATCGAAGAAATGCTCCTCGAAATCCGCTGGCAAGCCTTTGGCCTGCGCCAGCAAACTGCGTGGCGTAGTACCTGCGGTGTTGGATGCGACGGCTGCGCTGGCACAAAACAACAGCGCAAGCGCAGCCGCGATGGGGGTCATCGGGAACATGAACTCGTACTCTGATTTCAATCGAAGAAAATCCGGTGGGGCGAACTGAAGTGCGCGCCCCACTGGTCAGTGTTCTGCATGAAAGAGAACACTTAGCGCCTGATCATCCGATCAAGGAGCTGGCGGAACGGCGTCGAAGATCATTGCCACGGAGCCGGTGTAATCGCCTGGCTGGAAGTTGCTGCCCTTGGCGGAGATTTTCAGCGGTGCGCGATAGTTCACGTCGGACTCGGCTTCACCCACGACCATTTGCGGGGTCAGGGTCAGTTCCTTGTTGTTGAGCATTACTTGCAGGTCGATCGAAGTACTACCGGAGACCAGTTTTGGCTGGCTTTCCAGGCTGGCGTGTACCGAGCCGTTGTTGTTACGTACGTCGAAGAAACCGTTGACATCGGCCATTTTGCCGGTGGTCGGCTGGTAGCTCATGTCCTGGTCCTTGTTGACCAGATCCGGATCGGTTGGCACAACGTAGAAGCCATTGGTTGGCACGTGAGCGACGAGGCTGATCGAATGCGACGCTTCGCCCGCAGCGAAAGCACCAGTGGAGGTCATTGCCAGGAAAGCCAATGGAGCAGCGATTGCGATTTTCTTGAACATCGTTCAGTACCTGTTTGCTTTATATAAGGGGGTTGTCATCAAAAGTTCATGAACCCTTTGCTTATCGAGCACCGGAGCAACTTGAACTTTCAACGGTGGGCATCATCGGCTGTTGCCTCTGGGATGTAAGCAGGCAACTTCCGACAAGCTCGTAGTTAAACAGCCACACACCCCGCCAGAAAAAAGAACAAAAAACAGATACTTGCGTTATTCACTGTAAGTTGCGCCCTACAGACAGTTAAAGGCAAAAAACCATACAGCAAGTTAGCCGCTTTAATACGGCAACTTGCGAGGAATTAGAACATATACTCAAACTTAACTAGAGCGATAACTTTAACTTCAAGGTCACCGCTTTTATCGACGGTAAAACAAAAATATTTTATTTCCTTCAGCGATGACCGCTCGTCCCATCAGGCGCAGAGAAAGCTAAAAACGTCTTGCGCGACGCTTAAGATATATCTTAAGTTGTATCTAAACACGACGAGAGAGAAGCGAAATGAGAGACCATCATTCCCCCCACCGCGAGCACGGTGACGGCCGCGACGGCTTCGAGAAGCGCCCGGGTCGCGAACGCGGCGGCCGCGGCCCTCGGGTGTTCGCCCCCGGTGATCTGAAATTGCTCTTGCTGGCGCTGATCGCCGAACAGCCATGCCACGGCTACGACCTGATCCGCCAGATCGAAGCCATGTTCGATGGCGCCTACAGCCCGAGCCCCGGGGTGATCTACCCGACGCTGACCTTTCTGGAAGAGAGCGACCTGATCGCCGGTGACGCCGAGGCCGGCAAAAAACGTTACAGCGTCACCGATGCCGGTCGTCTGTCTTTGAGTGAGCAGGCCGTGGCGCTCGACGGCGTACGCATGCGAATCGACGTCAGCAAGCGCTCACTGCGCGGCCATGATCGCCCGGCGGAAATCCACGAAGCGGTGCACAACCTGCGCCATGCCTTGCAGCTGCACCACGGGCGCTGGAGCGCCGAAGAAATCCTGCGCGTGCGCGACCTGCTCAACGACACCGCCAAAGCCATCGTCGACGGCCCTGCCGTTCAACCTGCCCCGGAGAAAGCCGAATGACTGCAGTCGATACTCAAACCATTCACCGCGTGATGCACGAAATCAAACGACGCAAGCTTGAAGTATTGCGCGTCACCGACCTGACCCCACGCATGCGTCGCATCACCCTCGGCGGGCCGGAACTGGCAGGGTTCATCAGCCTGGGCACGGACGATCACGTCAAACTGCTGTTCCCGCAGAACGCAGAACAGGCGGCGGCGCTGGAGACGATGCAGCTCGGCGCCGGCAAGGACAACGGCCCGATGCCAGAGATGCGCGACTACACGCCGCGTCGCTACGATCTGGAAAAAATGGAGCTGGACATCGATTTCGTCCTGCACGGCGACGGCCCTGCCTCGACCTGGGCGGAACAGGCGCAACCCGGGCAGTTCCTGCACATCGGCGGGCCGCGCGGGTCGATGATCGTGCCGGACATCTTCGACAGCTACCTGCTGATCGGCGACGAAACCGCCCTCCCCGCCATCGCTCGCCGCCTCGAAAACCTCGCGGCAAATCGCAAGGCGCTGGTGGTGATCGAAGTGGAAAACGGTGCCGAGCAGCAAGTACTGGAAAGCGCGGCGCAGTTCAATGTCATCTGGGTACTGCGCGAAGGTGGCAAGGACAATCTGCTGACTACGGTCAAACAACTGCAGGTGCCCAAGGGCAATCTTTACGCCTGGGTGGCGACCGAGACCAAGGTCTCACGGCAGATTCGTCGGGTGCTGATCGATGAGCATGGGCTGGATGAACAGGTCATCAAGGCTGTTGGTTACTGGCGGGCGGAAGGCTCTGAGGAAGACTGATCTTTTCCTGACCCATATCACCCTGGTGGGAGCGAGCCTGCTCGCGAAGGCGTCAGCACAGTCGAAAGATTTGCTGGCTGACGCACCGCATTCGCGAGCAGGCTCGCTCCCACACTGGATCTCAACTTCGTGCGGACAATCTGCGGTCGAGACCGATAATCAGCAACCCCACCAACACAAACCCCACCAATATCCCTCCGGCATTCGCCAGCACCTGTGGATAACCCAGCACCGCCACATCAATGAACGGGTACGCATAGGCGCCGAGCAGATGCCCACGCAGCAAGGCGTAGATGAAATACACCAGCGGATAGATCAGCCACAGCGGCAGATGCCACAGGCGCAATGTGCCTTTGGGAACGCAGCGCCACCAATAGCCAAGAAACAGCAGCGGCATGACGTCGTGGAGCAACTCATCGGCGACAAACTGCCAGCCTTCGGGATGCCACAAGTGCCGCAACAGAATGCTGTAGGCCAGACCGACCACGGCGATGCTCACAGCGATGCCACTGCTCACCCACGGTTGCAGAAACCAGCGCCGCGCGGCGGATTCGCGCTCGGTGACCGCGCAGGTCAGCACCGTCGCCACCAGGGTGTTGGTCAATATCGTGAAGTAACTGAAGAAGCTCACCAGCCCGCCCAGCAGGCTGGCACCGATGCTCAGTCGCGCAAGGAAAATCAGGTACAGCTGAATCGTCAATCCCGCCCAGCCCAGAACGGCCAGACAAGTGATCAGGCGTCGCCACCTCGCGCTGTCCATCTCAGAGCGGTCGCTTGGTGCGCATCAGCTTGACGTACAGGCGCTCGACTTTCTCCCGCGCCCACGGGGTCTTGCGCAGAAAGGTCAGGCTTGACTTGATGGTCGGATCGCTCTTGAAACAACGGATGTCGATGCGCTCGGCCAGCCCCGACCACTCGTAGTGAGCGACCAGAGCATTGAGGATCTGTTCGAGGGTCACGCCGTGCAGCGGATCGGGGGATTGTTCGTTCATGCCGGGCCTTTGGGCGAAGTGGAAATGCGTGAAGCCGCGCACCTTAGCCGAGGGGCCGAGCGGGTGGAAGGCCTTCCTGCAAATGTAGGCCAACCCGGGAACATCGCAGGGTGTAGTCCGACTCACAATGCGCCCGTTTGCCGCACTGTTACCGAATCCGAAACGCTGCATGTCTGCAAAAGCGCTTTCTCAATTTGTTACAGATCATTATCCTGCCGCCCTTCCGCTGAAACGCTTCACTGCCTGCGACAATCTGAAGCGCTCGGCCTGCACTCGTAAAACATCAAAAAAAGACTTTATTCATGGCTGATTTTTCCTCCTTCCGAGATAGCGCTACCTTCGCGCTGCGCACCTTCGGCGGCTGCACCGCCCTTGGCCTTGCCACCTGCGTCCAGGCAGCTCCAGCCTTCGACAGTGAGTCACCGTACATGCTCGGTGACTGGAACGGCACGCGCACAGAACTCGCGGAAAAAGGCTACGACTTCAAACTCGATTACACCGGCGAAATGGGCAGCAACCTGCACGGCGGCTATGACCATGACCGCACTGCGCGCTACAGCGACCAGTTCGGCCTCGGCACCCACCTGGATCTGCAGAAGATCCTTGGCTGGAACGACGCCGAGTTCCAACTGACCATCACCAAACGCAGCGGCAACAACATCAGTAATGACCGCATCAACGACCCGCGTGTTGGCGGCTTCACTTCGGCGCAGGAAGTCTGGGGGCGTGGCCAGACCACGCGCCTGACGCAGATGTGGTATCAGCAGAAATTCTTCGATCAGAAACTCGACATCAAGGTCGGCCGTTTCGGCGAAGGCGAAGATTTCAACAGCTTCCCTTGCGACTTCCAGAACCTCGCTTTCTGTGGCTCGCAGGTTGGCAACTGGGTCGGCGGCATCTGGTACAACTGGCCGGTCAGCCAATGGGCGCTGAGGGTCAAATATCACCTGACGCCGGAGCTGTACGCACAGGTCGGCGCCTATGAGCAGAACCCGTCGAACCTTGATCGCGGCAACGGTTTCAAACTCAGCGGCAGCGGCACCCAGGGCGCGATCCTGCCGGTCGAACTGGTGTGGACGCCGAAGCTCAACGGCCTGCCGGGCGAATATCGCGCCGGTTATTACTACAGCAACGCCAAGGCCTCTGACGTTTATAAAGATCGCAATGACCAGCCGGCAGCGCTGAGCGGCGAAGCCTATCGCAGCGCGTCGAGCAAGCACGGCGTGTGGCTGGGCCTGCAGCAGCAGGTCACCAGTGTCGCCAGCGATAACAGCCGGGGTTTGAGCCTGTTCGCCAATGCGACGATGCACGACAAGAAAACCAACGCCATCGACAACTACGTGCAGGCCGGCCTGACCTACAAAGGCCCGTTCGCCGCCCGCGCCAAAGACGACATCGGTTTCGCCCTGGCCCGCGTCCACGTCAACCCGGCCTATCGCAAGAATGCCGAAATGACTAACCGCGCTAACGCCGTCTACGACTACGACAATCCGGCGTTCCTGCCACCGCAGGACACCGAGTACAGCGCCGAGCTGTATTACGGCGTGCACGTGACAAATTGGCTGACCGTGCGCCCGAACCTGCAATACATCCGCCACCCCGGAGGCGTTAACGACGTCGACGACGCCCTGATCGGCGGGATCAAGATCCAGTCGTCGTTCTAAAGTTCTACACAAATCAAATGTAGGAGTGAGCCTGCTTGCGATAGCGGTGTTACAGGCGACATCTCCAGTGACTGAAACAGCGCTATCGCGAGCAGGCTCACTCCTACAGAAGCATTTCGTTAGCCGAACAAGTTTTTATCTGAACCATGCCTGCGCCAAATCGTCATCTAAAGTGACTACAGCGCGGGACTACATAAACGTCACGGAGAATCACACTATGAGCACCGAAAGTGCTTCGAGTCGGGGCCGTCTGCTACCGGGCCTGCTCGGCATTCTGCTTCTACTGATGGGCCTGGCCATGCTGGCCGGGGGAGTCAAGCTGAGCATGCTCGGCGGCTCGCTTTACTATCTGCTGGCCGGTATCGGCATCGCATTGACCGGCATTCTGCTGCTGATGCGCCGTCGTGCGGCGCTGGGCCTGTACGCCATCGTGCTGTTTGCCAGCACCGTCTGGGCGCTGTGGGAAGTCGGTCTGGACTGGTGGCAACTGGTGCCGCGTCTGGCGATGCTGTTCGCCCTCGGTCTGGTAATGCTGCTGCCGTGGTTCCGTCGCCCGCTGCTGCTCAACGGTCCGGCGCCAATGGGCACCGGCGCCTTGAGCGTAGCGGTGGTACTGGCCGGCCTGACCGCTGTAGCCAGTCAGTTCACCAACCCAGGGGAAATCAAAGGCCAGCTGGACCGCGACAGCGTCGACGGTATGACCAACACCGCCCCGGCCATGCCCGACGGTGACTGGAACTCCTACGGCCGCAGCGCCCACGGTGATCGTTACTCGCCACTGGCGCAGATCACCCCGGCCAACGTGAGCAAGCTCGTACCGGCGTGGACCTACCGCACCGGCGACATCCCGGGGCCGAACGATCCGGGCGAAACCACCGCTGAAAACACCCCGCTGAAAGTCAACGGCATGCTCTATGTGTGCACGCCGCACAGCCAGGTGATTGCGCTGGATCCGGACAGCGGTAAGGAAATCTGGCGCTTCGATCCGAAGCTGAGTACGCAGAACGCGGCCAACTTCAAAGGTTGGGCGCACATGACCTGCCGTGGCGTGAGCTATCACGACGACGCGGTCTATGCCTCCGAGCAGAGCCCGACCGGTTCGGCCAGCCCCGCCCCGGCCAGCGCCTGCCCGCGTCGCATCTTCCTGCCAACCGCCGACAC
>Ga0182006_1000260_pt1 | contig 48596 bp, 61 predicted proteins | sample Sormic07211104_1_FD_123022 | JGI IMG/M metagenome (GOLD analysis project Ga0182006, IMG submission 123022) | Rhizosphere microbial communities from Sorghum bicolor, Mead, Nebraska, USA - 072115-104_1 MetaG | ecosystem: Host-associated > Plants > Roots > Rhizosphere | place: USA: Nebraska...
ACACCGTACTGCCACAGGACGACACCAAACGGTGAGCTAAGCATGTAGAACTGGGGATGGAGTGCCTTCGGACGGCGGTTCAATTCCGCCCACCTCCACCAACGAAGGGTCTGAGAGGACCCACAGAAGCCGAGAGATCCTTATAAAACGGGGCTCTCGGCTTTCTTTTTGTCCAGAGCAGTCCGGGGGTATCCGTTGCAGCCCATGCGACTGTGGGGGTATATCTTGGGGTATCCGCCCCGCTCCGAAACCCGATACCCCCATGCCCCTGACCGACGTCGCGATTCGTCGCGCCAAGCCGTCCGACAAGCCCCAGAAGCTGACCGACGGCGGTGGCCTGTTCCTGTTCCTCACCACCGCTGGCGCCAAGAGCTGGCGCTGGAAGTACCGCGTTGCCGGCAAAGAGAAGCTGCTGGTGATCGGGCTGTATCCCGACGTGACCCTGGCCATGGCCCGCGCTGCCCGCGACGATGCTCGTCGGCTGCTGGCCAGCGGGGTGGATCCCGGCGTGCAGCGGAAGGCGGCCGCGACGGCAAGGGCCGGCATCGACCCGAACAGCTTCGAGGTCATCGCGCGGGAGTGGTTGCGCGGCAGGCATTGGGTGCCCGGCTACAAGAAGAAGGTCGAGGCTTGGTTCGAGAACGACGTTTTCCCTGCCATCGGCGCCCGGCCGGCGGCTGAGCTGCGCGCGTCGCACTTTCTGGGCATCGCCCGCAAGATGGAAGAGCGCGAGGCATTCGAGTCCGCCCACCGGGTAATGCAGAACTGCGGCCAGGTGATGCGATACGCCGTGGCCACCGACCGCGCGGAACGGAACCCTGTGGCAGACCTGCGCGGTGCGCTGGTGCCCGCGCCGGAGAAGAACCATGCGGCGGTGGTGGACCCGGTCCAGTTGGGAGGGTTGCTGCGTGCCCTGCACGCCTACACCGGCACGCCGGTCGTCCGAGCTGCGCTGCAGCTGATGCCGCTGGTGTTCGTGCGGCCCGGTGAGCTGCGGGCTGCGGAATGGGCGGAGATCGACCTGGACGCTGGCCTCTGGAGCATCCCCGCCAGCCGGATGAAGATGCGGCAGCCCCACATCGTGCCGTTGGCGCGCCAGGCCGTCGCCATCCTGCAGACGCTGAAGGCAACCTTCCCCACGGACTACGCCGGCCCCTACGTGTTCCCGGGCCTGCGTTCGGACGCTCGCCCCATGTCGGAGGTCGCAGTGCTGGCCGCTCTGCGCAGCATGGGGTTCGACAAGGACACCGTCACCGGCCACGGCTTCCGGGCGACCGCGCGCACGCTTTTGGATGAGGTCCTGGCCTACAGGCCTGACATCATCGAGCACCAGCTGGCGCATGCGGTCAAGGATCCGAATGGCCGGGCCTACAACCGGACCACGCACCTGGTGGAGCGGACGCGGATGATGCAGGAATGGGCCGACTATCTGGACCGGCTGCGGGCAGGCGGCGCCGTCTAAGCGCCTCCAAGCAACGTCGCGGTATCACCTTCGATAAGCCAACTTCCCCAGCGATGTCTAAGTTATCGCTCCGACTGTCGCCTCGCGTCCTCGCATATAGCTGCTAAAACTTACGCTGCGTGCCGAGCAACACCTTCATGCGGCCGAAGGAAATGCATGGACAACTTCACCAATAGCACCCAGAAGCCGCGCTGAGTCATTACCGAAAGCCTAGTCGGCGCGTTGCGTTGAAATTCTTCATAGGGAAGCGACTGGATCTTATCCAACAGCGCAACCATGTCCTCTTCAACCCCGGCCCCCTGTGGGATGAAAATTACATGACTTTTCTCTTGGCGCTTGATCGCCCGGACAGTGTCCTGCAGAGCTGCAGAGCTGACGCCGCCATCACTCAGCATCCGCTCATAGCTCGCGAGTTTAAGCACCGGGGCGACCGTGAGATCTAGCGGGAGCGCTCTCGGATTCTCCGGACTAGCATCGCAGGAATTAGAAATCAGGATCACTCGTCGATAGGACTCGACTAGCGCACCTTCAGAACGGCTTACCCAAGGTATGCCTGAGTAGACATCCCCCTGCAGCAGGCTCTCGTCGTGATTGGCCGCAATCATCCCGCGACCGGCCTGCATTTCCTGCAGCTCCTGCACAACACTTTCGAGGTTTTCTTTGAGCAGATTGTCGCTAAGAAAAACCTGCAACTCTTCCCTGGTCCACGGCATCCATCAATCCCAATAGGACTCAAAGTTGCGAGAAACGATGGCCTGAATCTCCTGATCCAGCGGCGTTTGCGTCGCTTGCAAATAGAGCGCTGCGCCCAGCATCAGGTCTTCCATGAAGGCGCCACCGCCTTTCGGACCGACTGCCGACAGGTCACCCAGGCCAATCATCCCAGAAGAGGGCTTGGCAATGGTGCCGGTGGTCTTTTCTCCGGGCATGCGATCACGCCTGGAAGAACTTGCATTGTTTACCGGATAGAGTTTCTGCGCTCCAAAGGTAGCCGGCGCATGAAGAATCGAACCGGACGTCCAGTAAGCGGTTGCCGCGGGACCCGCACTCCCGGCGGTAGCAGACATCAATAGGACAGCTAACCCTTTTTGCAACATGGCATCACCCCTGCCTTAAAGTCTCTAGAGCTTCAACGGCTGACTTGTACCCCGCTGCAAGCATTTCCTTGACCGTTTCCCTGTTGGTGCTGTACTTAACCTGCTCATTGAACGCCAAACGATCATTGAAGTCAGTAAGAATCTCCACGCCACAGGAATTGATGGTCTCAGCATTAATCCGCGGCACTCCATCTACCTGCATCAGGTACTGCTCATCCAGCGTAATGAACGTCTGCAATGCAACGTTGTTGAAAAACCTTTGCTCCTCCGAGAGCGACCAACGGCAAGACAGCTCCGTGGCCGAACCTGCGAACTTCCCACTATCGCTAAAGATGCGGGAGAGCATTGCCACGGACTGCTCCCTTGTATCGGCAGGAACTCTAAAAGCTGTAGAAATACCAGCGAAGTTGGGTGCAACGCCATGCCAGCCTATCGACACAATCCGGAAAAGCAGGTCTACTTTGGAAAGCAAATAGTCACGGCACTTGTCCGGATTCTGCGCCCAATCAGGAGAGTAGTTGGCGTTGAAGGTCACGCTAACTTGCGACACCATTACTTGCGTATGTCCACCCTTCGATGTGAAGACAACACGGGGAATCTCTGGGTCTAACTCGTCAGGGACAGGAATCAGCTGAGGCTGCGCGAAGCCGCCAATGGACTCAGCCTTGATAAGGTCCTCAATCTCATTGACCATGCGTCGGATCGAGGGATTTCTCCCCATCGTCAGGCTGATGCTATGGCGTACGAGCATTGGATTCACGATTCAACCCTTAATTACCACGAAAAGACCACCTTTTTCACCACCGTTCGTCGCAGACCGGCGGCTGACGGCGCGAGAGCCATGATGCCGAAAACCGCCCATTATGGCTGCCTTGGCCCAATAGCTTCAAGCCCAGCGAGCCCACCGGCCCTACGGCGGTCGGACCCAGGCTACGGCAGGCCGGCCATGTGCAACCATCATCTGCAACCATAACAGGAGCGCCCGGCGGGTCGCGTATACGCAGCTTTAATACGAGGGCTGTGGCTGGTTTCAGCTGCCCCGGACGCTCCGACACATAGTCTCTGCGTCAGTCGGGGGGATCTTCAGGGTGAAGCGCCTCTCGTCCCACACCGGATTGAGACGAAACGTCCAAGACGCGGTGCCAAGCGTGGCCCCGTCATGCTGCGGCCTGATCTTCTAGGCCCGTATCCAGCCGACGGGCGATGCGGTCGAAGCGCGCCGCCTCCGCGCGGAGCCGGTCAGCACTTCTGCTCCGCTGCGCCCTCGCCCGCCAGTCGCCGCTGCGATCAATGTCCAGGGCGTCGGCTTGCTGCCATAGCGAAGCCGCCCGTGCGCGCGCCCAGCGCGCCTTGCCGATGTCTGCTTTCGTCATGGGGTAATGGTGAATGCGGGTCGTCGCACGCTGCGATACGTAGGCAACGGCGGCTGACTGTCTCTAACCGCACAGGAGCCCGCCGCAGCGAAGCTCTATCGACGGCGAGATGGCTGGCGGCCGACCATCAGCTCGTCCCGCCCGCTCTTCGCGCAACCCCGCGCTAGGCGACAGCGCGCCGGTGTCACAGCCGCGTCCGGTCATCCGTCTGACTTGGTGATCGGGCTACGCGACCCGAGATCGACCCACCCAACTAAAGGAATGAACAAAAATGAACCGCTCGAACTGGTTTCTGGTTTCCCCCGAGGGCGCAAAAGCTGTAGGCCAGCTGCATCAATTCGTCACCACCGGCACCGCGCTGCCCTCCAAGCTTATCCACTTGGTATTCCTTCGAGTGTCCCAGATTAACGGCTGCGCCCACTGCATCGACATCCACACGCGCGACCTCATCAAAGAGGGGATGCCATTCGACACTATCGCTCTCGTACCCGTGTGGGAGGAGGCTGCATATCTATTCTCGGAACAGGAACGCGCAGCGCTAGCTTGGGCCGAGGAGGTAACCCTCGTCAGCGAGACCCATGCCTCGGATGAAGCTTATGCAAAAGCAGCGGGAAGCTTCAATGAGAAGGACCTAGTTGACCTGACACTCACCATCGCCGCGATGAACGCTATAAATCGTCTCGGCGTCAGCTTCAGGCTAAAGCCACGCGCAAAAGCAGACGCATAGAGCAAGCATACGCCGGGGCGGCCACTGCCGCCCTGGCGAGGCGTCGGCGCCAGTCAAGGCTTTCCGCGCACCAAGTTCCTTGTCGTCCGCAGAAAGTCGATCTCCGCCCGTAGCCGGGCCTGGTGTCGGATGACCCAGAGCACCGCGCCGGCCTTTCCCTGCTCGTAGCTGGTGCATTCCCGCGTTGTCCAGCGCTCCCTCTCTGGCCGTTGGGTGTTGAGGCTCGCGTACCAACCGCCTTCGTTGATTCGCTGGGAGAGCCTGAGCACTTGGGTGCCATCGCAGAACACGCTGTCGTCCTTCTCGTCGGGACGGGAGGCCACGGAGCGCCAGTGGAAGTCGGGAGGGAGCATGGCGCGGAATCCTACGGGTCCGGCTCTCAAATCCTGCGACGGTGGTCAGGGAGCGTCCGCCTCGCGGATCCGCAGGGCTGGGCCAGGGACGAATCTATTACCGTCTCGCCTGACGCGCCCTGCGGATCCGCGCCGCGTCCAGCTGGAGCCCCCGTAAGGCGGCGTCTCCCCCGCTGTTGGCCAAAAATCTGCACCGGCCGGCGTGAAGCGTGCGAGAAAACAGGGAGCAGGACCGCGCTACACGAGGTACGGGGCGGCCAAGGCGGCCAGCCGTTCCACACCAGTTGGGGTGCCCTGGGACCCCACACCGCGCAGCGAAAGGCCCGTCCAATCACTGAAGGCGGCCTCGCGTAGCTGGGTATCCTCCACCCGTATCGACCGCATGGACCAGTAAGGCAACCGACGCTGGGCTACCCTGCCCCGTGCAAGCTCGACCACGTCCGTGTGCAGACGGGAATAGATGATGCGGGAGTAGATGACCGCCAAGCCGTCGTCCGGGCCCTCGATGTACTGCAGGAACCGCTGGCCATCGAACAGCAGCAGACCCGTGACCCCAGCCAACTTGTTACGTTCTATGGATCGCTGTACGAGCTTTTCCAGCCCATCCGATCCTAGATCTGGTATCGCCTCGCTCGAATAGGCAATCGCTTGCAGGGCCATTCTGGCTACTCCATAGCTGGTTGGTCCCCCGAGACCTCGACGGTACGCCCAGGACAAGAAACATGCGGTGATTGTATAGGCGCGTGCACGGCAGGCGAAGGTGCGCCAACTGCACGTCGGCTATGGTGCGTCCATGTGCGGCCGATTCGTCCAGACCCCTATCCGAGACGCCGCCAGCCTGGGCTTCCCCCAGCTGGTGGGCGACCTGCTGTCCCTGCCAGCCAGCTACAACTTGGCGCCCACGCAGCGTGCCGCGGTGGTGCTGGACCGGGGTGACGGCCTGCAGGTGCAACGGCTGGCCTGGGGCCTGCTACCGTTCTGGGCGAAGGCCAAGGGCCTGCAGGGATCCACCATCAACGCCCGCATCGAGAGCGTGGCCACCAAGCCGGCGTTCCGAAGCGCGTTCAAGGCGCGGCGCTGCCTGATCCCGATGACCGGCTACTACGAGTGGTCGGTAAATCCGGACGACAAGAAAAAGGATCCGTGGTTCATCCACGCCGCAACGCCGCTGTGGGCGGCCGGCCTGTGGGAGGACGCGAGCAAACTGCTCGGAGAGGACAACCTCGGCACCTTCACCGTCATCACCGGCGACAGCAGCGGGGTCTCGGCCGACATCCACGATCGCATGCCGGTGTGGCTGGCCCCGGGCCAGGCAGAGGAATGGATGAAGGCCGACGCAGACGGCGCGATGGCGATGCTGCTGGCCAGCGAGCCGCCGGCGATGGAGGCATACCGGGTCAGCCGCGCGCTCAACACGCCCCGCAACAACACCGAAGCCCTGCTGGCGCCCGTCGCGTAGTCGCCTAAGCGCTACGTAGGGAAAATACCGACTTGCGCATAATTGCGACTAGGCGCCAGCATGATCCGATCAAAGGAGGCGCCATGCTCGCGGAGATTCTTGAAGCCATTACTACCAAGCTGCCTGAACCGGCGTACTTCGCCTACCTGTTCATGACCATATTCGTCTTGCTGGTGGTCGGCGTACCGCTTTTCAACCACATGGTCGACCGAGGTACTTGCACCACAGCAATTACTGGCGCTCAGGACTCCCGTTCTTTCGACGCCGCGTACGCTCAATGCGTGGAATTGGGCATCGTGCCCAGCAAATGAGTTAAGTGGAATCGGCGTCGCGGGGCACGGCCGGCGCTGTGCCGGGCACAGGCGCTTCCAGGGTTGAAGCGTACACGGCGTCAGTGGCCGCCTTAATCATCGCCATCAGCTTCCAGCCAGGCTCCGCCAGTTCTTCCCCGGTGGTCGGGTCGATGATCGTGTAGCTGGCGCCCAAGAGGGTGCTGATCTGGGCGGGCAACACGCCCAGGAAGGTGCGCTCCAAAATCGTGCCATCCGCCTGCGACGTCAGCTTCTCGTAGTGGAAGGTCACTGGACCATCGTTCGTGTAAGGGTTCCAGTCTATGACGATGCGAGGCGCGATCGCCTCGACACGCGTCCCAAAGGTGGTGTTCTCGCTCAAAAGGGCCATCCTGTATCTCCGGTCAGTATCCGGTTACGTCTACGGTCATGATGTGCATCTGGGCACTTTCGGCTCGCGGCGCTGGCATGCCGAAGAACGCGTAAGTCCCCTCCCCTGTGGTGCCTTGGGCGACGGTGTATCCGTTGCCATTTGAAGTAACCACCCCTGCAAAACAGGCCCACTGCCAGTCAGCAGTGGGCGAGGCCTGCGTTCCCGTCCATCGGAAGCCCGGCAACGTGATGATTTGCGCGTAGGAACCAGGCCCCAAGTTGACGTTCGCCGAAGGCGTCGCGCCTTGTAGCGTGCGAGCGTCCACGACCTTCATGTACCTGTTCTGTGAATCGAACACTACACGCCCGTCGGCACCGAAAACCTGCAGGCCGAAGCCTGGGCCCGATCGCGCGGGCGGCCGGTCAAAGACGAACCCCTCAATCGTGTCACCGATCACCGCGCCTGGACCACCGTTGACGCTGATCCATCCAAACTCCCATCCACCCGCCACCGGACGCGCCCGGCTGACGGTAAATGGTTTGCTGCAGCGCGCGGCCACGATAGGACGGTCTCCGGCCACCGTCAGGAATGCCTGCCGACCGAAGCCTCCCGTGACAGGTCCACCCGCTTGCTGGAACGTGAGCGTGTGTTTTGAGATGAAAGCGTAGTTGAAGAACTTCTCGTCAATGATGATGTTCTGGTTGTTGTTTACAAACTCAAAACCGGCAGGCATCAGTACGTTCCGAAGTAGAAGTGCGCGGCGCCACCCCACGCGACCGTGGTGCCGCTTATGGTTGGGACGGTGACGTTCTCTGGGTACATAAGCCCGTTCTGATTCAGTATCGGGATAACGAAGGGGATCCCCTGAGCGAGCGCTGGCTCCTGGAGGGACCCAGCACCCTGATTCACGTACCCCAAGAGCCGAGTCATGCGGCTAGTCAGGTCGACAGTGATGTTTCCATTTGCATCCCAGCATTGAAGTCCGGTCGGCATCATGAACTCCACGTACCGAGGCGCAGACGGCGCACGTTGTTTTCGTCGTAGCCAAGGAAGTGACCGTCGCTGTACTCCATGCGCCGGCCGCTTCCAGGCGACACGAAGCGCACCTTGTCGAACAGGAAATCAATCGTGCTCCGCTGCCCATTGTTCTCGGAACGGATGCCGGCAACGCGCCCGTTCGCATCAAGCGTCATGGTCCAGCTTGCCCGATACTGGGCAATGCCGTTCTCGTTGACAGTGGTACGTGCCTCAAGGGCCTGAGTGGCCTGCGCCAACCCCTTATCGCTTTGACCAGGCACCCATGGCGCAAACTGGCTCTGCGTGGCGGTGGCGAGACCGAGATATGGCCGCACCAGGAACAGGTAGGAATTGAGGGGACTGGCCCCCGCAGCCGTGTTCTCCTTTACCACCACACATAGCGCCTTGGAGGCGCCGTCAGGGGCAATGCCGAATGCTCCTGCACGAATGTAGTTCCAAAGTTCCGATCCCGGCCAACCATTCGGATCTATCCAAGGGCTCGCATAGATCGCCAGATCCACGCCATAGTAGTTCTGGAATACAAGCTTGACCTGGAAGCGGCAGCGGTGGGTCAGCGCATGGACACTCGCTTCGCAGCGCTGGCCCGGGACCACCTGCACAGCATCTCCAATTTGCCATTCCGCGAACGGGTACTGCGTTCCTGCGCCTCGCCCCTGCTCCCTCGCGTACCAAGTATTCTCGTTGACCAACGTGTTCCCGGCAGAAAGGTTCAGCCCGAAATCGACAGCCTGCCCGCCAGGATTTTGCCGCTGGACCACGGTGCCGGGCCCGTTGAAGAATTGGGTGTTCGTCAGAAGGTTGTTGCTGGTGACGATAGACGAGCGCACGCTCGTGAGCGTTTGGGACGTCGCCTCGATCTGGCCTCCTTGCTGCTGCACAGTCGACTGGAGAGCGTTGACCGCATCGGTGCTCGCTTTGCCTGCGATCGCGGCGTTGGCAGCCTGGATCGCCTGCGAGTTGGCCGATACCCCCTGCTCCGTTTGCGTTACACGGCCGGCCAACGCCGTCACCGACGATGTGCTGGCCTTGCCGGGGAGCGCGGCTGCCACTGCGCTGGCCTGCTCAGCTACCACCGACAACTCGTCTTCGGCCTGTTCGATTCGGGTCTGCTGGTTTGCAATGAGCAGCGCCTGCGCGCCCACGGCCTCCGCCAAGCTGTCGTACTCGCCGATCTTTCGCCAGTAAGCGGTATTGGATGGCAGATTGCCCAACGTCTCCACGAGGGCGTAATACAGCCCGCCTTCCCATTTCACAACGGCCCCCGGGCTGTAGCCCATTGCCGGGTCGAAGTCGGCGGCTGAGAGCGCGGCTTCTAGGCTGGCGATTTGCATGGCCTGGCTGGCAAAGCCAGCAGCCATATCGGCAGCCTGCTGTGCCTGCTCGGCGAACAGGTCGAGGATGTCTTGCACGGTCTGAGGAGGCTTGGCGACCACCAGCGCGGCCTCGCCAGCCTTGCCGCGCACGCTGGCCGTGATCTTGAACCACCACTCCTGCCCGCTGCCGTCGCTGTAGAGGTAACGGGTTTCCACCACCCGGGCGATCTCCATCCACGGCCCCTCCGACGTGGGTCCGCGCTCAATGATGTAGATGACCCCCTCTTGGTCAACGGCATCCCATTCGATCAGGACGCCGTCCGCCACCGGGTTGGGCACCACGCCCTCCACCGGTGGCACGTAAGGCGAGACATACACGATCGGGAACCAGGACGACTGGCGCACCGGCACCGGGGTAATGGACGGCAGTGCGCCCGCCCCAATCTCGATCAGGGTGATTTTCCTTGCCTGCATGTGAATTACCTTGCGTTGAGTGCTTCGCGCATCGCGGTGCTCGAGCTGGTACGGACCCCTTGGGTGGTGATCTGCAGCAGGCTCCGAAGCACTTGGTTCTGTTCGGCGAGCAGGGCATTGCTTTGCTGCACAGCCGCGGTCGTCTCGGCCTGCGCCTTGTTGTCCACCACCAAGTCGAACACCGCCCGGCTGAAGTTGTCGGGCAGCGCCTCAATGGTGTCCGCCAGCTGCCCCATGCTGGTGCCGTCCTCGAGGTCGAGGTTGCCAACCTTCATCCCATCGATCAGGCCGGTGACTTGGCCATACAGGGCGTTGTAGTCCTTGCCACTGGCATAGAGGTTCCGGCCGAACCCCAGGGCCGCCTGTGCGGCCGCCTGCGCTGCACTGGAGTCACCACCCGACACTGCGCGCTCCAACTCACGCATCGTTGTCTGCAGCTTCTCCTGATCGGTCAACGGCGACAGGTCGCTCACCGACAGCCCGTAGGTCATCGCCTTCTTCTCGGCGTCGATCTGGGCCTGGAGTTTGCCCATGTTGGTGGCCCGCAGCGCCTCGATCTTGGGCAGGTCCTCAGCGCGCGCGCCGGACAGGCCCAGCGCCTTGGCGTAATCGTTCGCTGCCTTCACCTGTTGGCGATAGGTGCGCTCGATGGTCAGGGCCTGCGACTGGTAGCCGGTAAGGTCACCGGTGAGCAGCTGGGTGGAAACGTCTGCCATCAGGGTGGCGTAGTTGCCAAGCAGCCCGGTTACCTTCTCGATCTGGGTGGCCAAGTCCGTGCCGGCCACGCTGGCCAGGTCCTGGAAGTAATCAACAGCCTTGTTGACCTTGTCGACCTCCAACCCGTTCAGCGCGCGGCCCAGCTCGTCGGCATTGCCTACCGCCAGCGCGATCGACGCACTCAATGCGCCGAACACGTCCGACGCCTCGAAGTAGTCGTCCAGCTGACCACCGAAGCCTGCGGCCTTCACGGCTTCAGTGAACAGCCGGTCGGTCATATCGCCGAGGTAGGCTGCCAGCTGCTCCTTGGCTTCGGCCGAATCGGCCGAGAGCGTCAACTTGCCCAGCGTGACCTTCACCCCTGCCAGCTGCTGCGACAGGTCGACGCCCAGCTGCTTGGCCAGGTCCGTGCTGGCGCCGCGCACCTGGCGCGCCGCCATGTCAAACGTGCGATCGATATTCGGATCCAGTCCGGTGTACTGGGTCCACTTCTTGTCGCTCCGGAACAGGCCACCCTTGGCCTTGATGTCCGCATAGCTCTGTCCTTCAAACCCGCCGAACCCGTAGCTGCCCGTCAGGCCCTGGCCGGTGATCTTGGGCGCGCTGCGCCCGAACAGCTTGGCGTGGATGCTCGAGCCGGACAGGATCGAGGCGGTATTGTCGTTGAAGCCAAGCCCACAGAAGCCCTTATCGGCCAGGCCGACCGCGCCGGCGGTTGCAATCTTGCCGGCCCAGCTCTCTCCATTGGCGATGTCCCAACCCTGATCGAATAGCTCGGCGTTCTTCATCATGCCAGCGACGATCCAGCCGATGATCGGGACCGCCGCAGCCATCGACGAGCTGGCCGCGCCGGCGCCGGCAGCGGCGGACGATCCACCAGCCGCCGCAGCACCGCCACCGGTCAGCGCCGCCACGTTGTTACCGAAGCCCATCAGCGTGCCGGCGCTGGCGCCACCGCTTGCCGCGCCCGCCCCCGCGCTGAAGAGCCCCTGCCCCTTCGACAGCAGCCCGGCGATGTTGCCAAGGTTCTGCCCGCCGCCGGCGGTCCCGTTGCCGCCGAATAGTCCCATCAGACTGTCCATGCTGAAGCCGCCACCCTGGCTGCCCCAGTTGCTGATCCCCTCCATGACCTTCGCTTGGATCGGAATCACCAGCTTTTGCTGCAGCAGCTCTCGGGCGATGTCGCGCAGGCCCTGCTTGGCCACGTCCTTCATGTCGTCCCAGAGGTTGTCGAAGTCGCGCAACCCGCTTGCCGCGAAGTCAGCGAAGGCATCAGCAGCCCCATCGACGCCGTGCATCACCACGTCGGCCCACGCCTCCAAGTTGGCCGCTGCCTCCTCCACCTGGATGGACATGGCCGCAGCCGCGTCGGCGGCGGCCAGCATGGAACGTTCGTACTCCTCATAGCTCGCCGCGCCCTTCGCCAAAGCGAGCGCCTCCTTGCTGCCCGCTGCTTCGACCGCTTTCTGCAGCTCCTGGCGCATGTCCCGCTCGTTCATCAGCTGGCGCCGATAGAGCTCGCGGGCGCTGCCGATCTTGCCCAGCATGGCCAACTCGCCATCCATAGTGGCGATTAGCGATTCAGGTCCTGCCATAGCGGCGTCGACCTCGACAGCCACCTTGGCGTACTCGGCGGCGCTTTGCGCCATCAGTACGTTAGCGTCAGCTTGGGCAATGTTTCCCTCCCCCAGCAGGCCGTTGTACTCGGACATGTTGCCCAGGTGCTTCGCCATGGCCGCTGCCAGAGGGCCGCTCATTGCGCCGGCGGCCTCCTCCGCCTGTTGATGAAAGCGGTCTATGGATTCACGCTGCCGCTTGAGCGCCTCGGCCGCTTGCTTCGCTTCACCTGCCGCCTTGTCGCGCTCCGCCTTTCCAATGTTCCCAGTGGGCCGGTAGGGCACAGTGTTTGACTTAAGCGCTTCCTCCGGCAAATTCTGGCCGGCGTCAATCAGGACTGCCTGGGGTTTGTACCGCCTTGTCAGCTCACGTTGGATGCGGAGGCGTTCGTCCTCGAGCCGCTTTGCTTCTGCATCTCGCTTCTCCGACGGACTTTCGACGGCGAGCAGCAACTTGCGCCGAGCGTTGAGCGAGCCCAATTGCTCGTTGAGGGCGTCTTCCGACGCAGCCCCAAGGGCACTGGGCGTTGCACCCTCAAGTCGCTGCAGCTCAGCGAACCGGTCGATGAGGTTCACAATTTGGACAGCGCCGTTCGCCATCTCGCCCGTCAGCTGGGCGGTCCAGCGCGTGACACTTGCGAAGGCGTTGCGCGTTTGCTCGGAGCCCATGACCTCCGTCAAGCTCTGTAGTTCGGGCAACAGCTCCTCGGCAACACTGTTCTTGAGGCCCTGCATCGCTAGGTCGGCCTGCACCGACATTTCCCGAAGCCGCTGCGTGGCCTTCGTGGTCTTGCCGTCAATAATCGCGCCAACGGACTCGGCTGCGTCGCCCCACTGCTTCAACCCGGCGCTATTGTTGCGTAGCAGCGGAATCAATGCCGATGCATCACTCGCAATGGCCTCCATGTAGAAGGTCATTTCAGTCTGCGAAAGGTTCGCCCGCTCCAGGCTCTTGAAATACAGCCCAAGCGCGTCTGGGCCGGAGAGCTTTCGCATCTGCTCGGCGGTGACCCCGGTCCTCTTCGCGATGTTCTCGAAGAAGTCAGCCATGGCGCCGCCGCCGGTCTGGATGTAGTCGCCGATCTTGTCCTGCACGTCCTTGAAGATGTCGGCCAACTTTTCGTGAGAAACGCCAACGACCTGGGCGCCCGCTGCCCAGCGTTGGAACATCTGAGACGTGGTGCCCGAAAGAGCGGACATGCGGTCGTACTCGACGCTCAGTGCTGCCACTTGTCGGGTCCACTGCACGACAGCGGTGCTGCCGGCCGCCAACCCCGCCGAGATCGCGACGCCAATCGCCGTACCGGCCTTCTTCGCCGTCGCCTGCATGCCCAGCATGCTCTGTTCGAACTGGCGCGCAGACTTGCCGGCATCCTTTACGAAGGATCCCGTCTTCATAAGCAGGTCGACGGTGAGCGTGTAAAGGGACATGAAGGCTCCAGAAAAAAAAAGCCCCGCTATGAGCGGGGTTGGTGGTGGGCTATTAGGTGCTACTCGAGCCGATTAAGGAGCTGGGAATGATGCCTCTCAGCCTGCACGACCCTTGCCAGGGCAGCCAGGAATATCCCGAAGGCGATCACCCCGACACCCATGGTCGCTTGGGTGAGCATCAATGCGCCGGCGATGGCGGTCAGTATTGCGATGACAATCAGAACTATGTGCATGAACCCTCCGTTGGCACTGGAGGCCCCATATTGCCAGTCATCTGCTCTCAGGCTGGGATTTCCTCGAACTCGAGGTAACCCGTGAAATATTGCCTGCTCACGTTCTCCGCGCTCGGCAGCTGTGTCGCGTAGCCGTAAAGCGCAGCGCGCGCGGCCAGCACCGGGTCGAAGGCCTTGGTGCGCATATCCCGGTACTGCGGCACCAGGCACGCTCGCTGGCGTCCGGCCATCGCTTGGGCTACGGTCTCCCAGTCAGCCCCGGCTAGACCGCCCTTTCGAACCACCTCCGTGGCCCTAGCGCTCATCGTAGCCGTCAGGCGGCGATAGGTGGCGCCGGCAACCGTGTTGACCTGGCCGCCCTTCGTGCGGCTGTGCATGCTGGTGTCGATCGGCGCCACGGCCCAGCCGTCGCTGATCCCGACGTCCATGGCACGGAAGATGGCCACCTCCCCAACTTCCACGCTTGCGACCTGCGTGTCGATCTGCACTGCGATGCTGGGCGCGGGCCCGCCTGCCTGCGGGAACAGCCAGGCGCACACAGTGCCGTCCGGGAGCCGCATCGTGGTGGCGGTGGCGCCGGCGGCGCTGACCTGGACCCCGGGCGGGACGTTGAGGCCTAGGACGGCCACAATGCCGGGCACGATGGCCTCGGCCAGGACGATGTTGATGGACAGCGCACCGGTGCGGCTGATGCGGCTGCGGCGACCTGGCTTGCCATCGAACAAGGCGGCGCCGGCATCGGCCGTCAACCAGGTGCCGCCGACCAACGAAACCGACTGAACCGCCGGCATTCCATACCCGATCAACACCGGATCACCCCCACACCGTCAGCACCACGTCCCCCGTGGCAGGGTTGCGCTCTACGCGCCGGACCAGCACCCGCTTGCCGCCGGTAAGACCATACCGGCCGTAGGTGATCCGGCCGATCTGGCCGGGCTGCGGCGCCAGCTCTTGGTCGCCGCGCACGCTGACCCGGTAGAAGAACCGCTGCTCGCGGTAGATGGCCACCACCCGGTCGATCTCGGCCTGGGCATCCGCTGCGCGCCAGAACAGGCCGATGATTGGATCTGCGGCGTCCGCCCGGCGATAGTGCGGGTGGAGCGTCCCGGCTCCGTACACCAGGGCGCGGAACAGGCCCGAAAGCTCATCCCGGCGCCACTGGGGGACGTCCACCACATCCGTCACCAGATCGGACGCGGCCAGCGCCTGGGCATTCGGACGGTAGGCCATACGGCGGGTCAGGTTCGGCGCATCGTCGGGTACGCACAGCAGGTCTTCGGCCAGGTCGTCTTCCAACAGGTCGAAGGCCGGCGCCCCGCCGTAACTTTCCGGCGCGACGACACGGGTAAACCGCAGGGCCCCATTGGGATCCTGGTAGCACGCGGCGCTGTAGCTGGGCAGGATTGCGTTCATCGCGTCCCGGCCGGTGATCGCGTTACCGGCGTAGTACCCGATGCCGGCGTAGCCGGTCGCTGCGTCGATCACAGCGCAGTCTGTCGCCACCCAGGCTGACTTCTCCAGCCGGCCCATGATGTCAGCCATCGCCTGCTGCAGCGTGGCGGGCTGCTGCCCCGGACCTACGCTGGACAGGTCGGCTACCACCGGCGTCACCGGCGGCGACTTCATGATCAGCTGCTGACCGTCGGGCGAGACGCTGTAAGTGCCCGGCTCCATCGGGTCACCGCGATCCATCACCACGTCGGCGAAGACCGGGCCATCGGCCACGAACATAGCCGTGGCGTCGGAATTGGCCCCCATGGCCGGTACGCTGGCCACCGCGCCGATCACAACCGGCTGCGGCTTCCATGCCAGGCCGGGGATGTTGGGGAGAAACACGCCGCGGTTAATGGTGCCGTCGAGGTCGTCGTGTGCGTCCTTGAAGTGCAGCGTCTTGCTGCCATCGTCGTTGACCTCGACCCGGTCCACGGAAAAGCGGAAGACGGGCACGGTGTCGTTGAGCATGCCCGCCTCGAAACCCATGCGAATCTGCACGGGCAGGCCTGACACGCCGCGCTGCGCCAGCTCGTCCAGCCGGCCCTCGGCATCCAACACCATGCACTCGGCGGCGCTGGTCTGACTCAACGGTTCCCCGCCCCACGGCCAGAAATTGATCTCGCTGACCAGGTTGATGCCCTCGGCCAGCACGCCTTCGAAGCGGGCATTGCTGGGGGTGTCGCCGGGCGCGGTCAGCCAGTCTACGTCGGAAAGCCGGACGACCTCTGCCGCCGGCTCCGCCAAGCCCCAGCCTGCCGCCGCGGCCGGGCTGCGGGCGCCCCACTGGCCAGCATTCACAGCCATATTCAGGCCGCCAGCCTCAGTCGCTGCCAGTGCAGCGGCAAAGAACAGCGGCCCGGCCATGACGAAGTCGCGCTGGTGGACCAGGTCCCCGTTGCGATACAGCGTGAGTCGGTTCGGGCTGCCGATCTCCACCAGCAGCCCGGCGGTGTCGCCGCGGCCCACGAACGGGAGACCAACAGCTGCGGCGCTGCCGTTGATCACCAGGCGACCGGCGGCCAGGTTCCAGCCCAGACCGCCGGCTGTGGCGCCGGGATAGGCGTCCAGCGGCGCCGAGCCGGTCACGAAGCCAACCACGGCCGCCATCTCGTCCTCTCCCCACACAGCGAACTCAACCCCGACCGTGCCTTCAGTCTGGGCGATGTCCGAGCGGGCCATGCGGTTTACGTCGGCGGCCGCTGTCGTGGCCAGTGTGAGCCCGCCATCGCGGGCGGCCAGCAACGGGCCAATGGGTGCCGCAGCGAAGCGACCGAAAGTTTCAGCCATGTGGCCTCACAGAGAATCGAACCAGTCTTGGGCCTCGTCCTCGTCGGAGCGGGGCAGCAGGGAATCGAGGAAATGCTTCATGCTTCGCTTGGTGCCGCCCTGGCTGTGCGCGGCGGTGATGTACGCCATGAAGGCAGCGGGCTTGATATGCAGGCTGACCGGGTCGATGGGGTTTCGCTTGTGAAATTCCCACCACCACAGGAACTCGCGCCGCGTCATCACGGCGCGCAGCTCCCCGACGGACCGGTGCAGGTGCCCGGCGAGGACGTGCCAGAACCAGTCCTCGCCATGCTGCCTTAGTCGTTTCCCGCCTCTTCCTGGATCACCTCGGCAGCCTCACCGAAGCCGGCGTGCTTGAGGGCGATCTGCTGGAAGCTTGCCGCCACGCGCGGCTTCAGCTGGCCGGCCTGCTTCTCGGTCATGACCGTGCGGCCATCCTCGTCACAGATGGTGGCGGCGATCAGCTTGGCGCGGTCGCCATCGGACCACAGCTTGCGGAACTCAGCATCTGGCAGCGCGCGCACGTTGAACTGCGCGGTGACGCCGGGCTCCAGTTCGATGGTGTCGGGCTGCACGTCCTTGGGCGCGAACATGCCCAGGGTCTGGAAGGTCTGCAGGAGGGACTGCGTGACTGCGTCTTGCGCGGTCGCCGGGTTCTCGTTGGTCTTGCTCATTGGCCGTTTCCTGATATGGCGGCAGAGCGCGCGGGCCGCGCACGGCTAACACGCGGAGGATCCACGCGCTCTGCCAAAGATAAGGCCCACCGAAGCGGGCCAGGAGCCGTTACCGGGCGTTACGGGGTCGGGCGGTGCGTAGTCACAGCGCCGGAGCCACGGATGGTCATCGTGGCCTTCCACACGTCGTTGTCGGCCACGTTCACCGCGAAGTTCTGCACGAACCCACGGAATTGCTTGGACACCACCGTCGTGGGCGGGGTGATCACGCCATCGACCGCGACCGGCAGCGGTACGCCGGCGGTTTCGGACAGAGGCGCGGTGACCAGGAAGTCCACGACTCCGCCGGTGCGGTGCAGCTCTTCCAGCGCTTCATGGTCATCGGGGTCGTAGATCACCTCGATCGTGGTGCTGCCGGTGGCCTTGCGGCCAGCCACGAACTGATCCCAGTCATCGTCGAAGTCGGAGATGTCGATCTCCGAGGCCTGGCCATCGGGGAAACCGACGGAGCGGACGCGGGTCACCTTGATGACCTCTGCCGCGGCGACGGCGATGAACAGCTGGGTGTGCTTGGACTTCAAGACGGGCATTGCGTTGTCTCCTGGAATGGAGCCCGGTCGCCGGGCAAAAAAAAGCCGGCGAGCGCCGGCGGTTGGGGTTGCTGGTTGGCGCGGCTACCGAAGTTCCAGCAGCCGCACGTCAAAGGAAATGCCGAAAGCGCCGGTGTCTTCGTCGTCGGGGGGCGGGTTGTAGGATTCGATGCTGCCGCGACGTTCGACCTCATCGCGGATCGCCACCGCTGCGGCGTTCGCCTGGGTCAGGGTCGCACCCCACACAGTGACGCGTACCCGCCAGCCGTCCGCCGGCGGCGCCTCGCTGAGCAGGTTTTCCGGGCTGCCACCGACGATGTCCCATACCCCGTATGGCATCGCGGTATTGAGTGGCGCGATGCCGTAGAAGAACCGGATTGGGTTGCCCAGCTGGGCCAGCACGCCGGCGCTGCCCTGCATCACTGCCTGGATCAGCGGCACCATCATTTCCAGCCCCTTGCCTTCATGATCTTGTCGATCGCGTTGCGGGTTTCATCAATCATCACCTGGGCCGCCTGCGGGCCACGAGCCTCCGCCGCAGGGGTCAGGAATGGCTTGGCGCGCATGTTCTTCGTGCCGAACTCGAGGAAGCGCCAGTAATAGGCCCATCCGCTCTGCTCGTAGAGCTTCCCAGCCCGGCCCTGCCGGCGGTTGCGCTTGGTGTTGGCGTACTTGACCTTCTTGCCGATGCGAACGCCTACGGTGAAGTACTCGCCGCCGGCGCCCACACCGGCTTTGCGCCGATCCTTGGCAGCGGCGCGACGAACGACTATCTGGTTTGCCAGGAAGCCGCTCGCGCGCACAACCCGGCGCTTGGCTTCATCGCGGATTAGGTTGCCGCCTTTGCGCATGCCGGACAGGAGCGGCTTGCCCTGCAGCTCCTTGGGCAACTGCCGTAGGGACTGCAGGAGGCCGTCGAGGCCATCGATGCGGATCTGATCAGCCACTTTCCCTCCCATGAACACACCGAAGGCGAATCTCCCGCATGCCCGTGGCATCCAACTCCATGGTCTGGATAGCGAACTCGGGACGCTGCCCGTTTGGCTCGCTCTCCCAGATCACCCGCATCTGGGTGTCGATTCCGGGAAGCCAGCGCAGGTGGATGCGGGCATCCGTCTCCGCACGCTCGGCGCCTGCGGCGACGCCTTCGCGACCGGGCCCTGTGAGAACCTCGGCCGGCACATTCGCATAGACATTGTTCCACTGCTCGGTCGGCAGGCCGCTCAGCGGATCAGGGTCGCCTTGGACGATGCCCTGGATCGTGACCAGGTGCCGATACCTGCCGGCGTCAACGCCCATGTCATACCCCTAAACCGCGTCGATGCGGCCACAGCAGGGAATGGGCGCCCGACGGCAGCTGATGAGCGGCCTCCCCCGTGACGTCCTCGCGATTGCGGAACAGGTGCCCTGTGATCAAAAGCACCGCCGCGCGGATAGCGTCGTTAACCACAATTGGCTCTTCGCCCGCAGAGCCTTCCAGCACCGCCATTGCCAAGTCCTCGGCGGTGGCGTAAATCTGGCGGTTGAGGAAATCCTCCGCCGCCTGCTCCGCCGCACCGACGTACAACTGAAGCTGCGCGTCGTGGTGAGGCATTGCAGCGACCTGGGCACGCGCCTGCTCGATTGTGACCAAGCGCATATCAGTCGGCCTTCAGCGCCGCTTCCAGCACTTCGACGACGGTTTTGCGGTTCTTGCCGGCCTTCTCCGCATCGAGCGCGGCCTGCAGCACGGCCTTGTCCTGCAGCCCGGCCAGGGACGCGATGACGTCCGGAGCATTGCCGTCGACCAGCAGCTCGCCCGGCGTCGACGTGGTGCTGCCGCTGGTGCCGCCTTCAGCCGCACCACTGCCGGTGCCGGTGCCGGTGCCGCTGTCAGCGTCAGTACCGGGGGCAGTGGCGGTGCCGGTGTCGGCTCCCGGGCTGGCGCTGGTGCTGCCCACCTCGGCCGCGTCGCCCAGAACGTCCACGAGGCCCTTCTTCTGCAGCTCTTCGGCCTGCCGTTGGTTTCCCACAGTGAACCTGTCGCCGACCTTGCGGGCGCCGTGGTGGTCAAAGCTGGCAATCGCTCTTACTTCGTACATGTCCTGTCTCCTGATAAAGAAAAGGGCGGCTAGGCCGCCCTCACGTTGGACCTCGGCGATGCCTTACGGCGTATCGAGGTCGGTCATGGTGCCCTTCACGAAGGCCTCCGGCCGGTAGACCGTCAGCGCCAAACGCTCCTCCATCAGAATTTTCACCATGTTCTTGACGAAGTCGCGGTCATCCTGTGTGGCCACCATGACGTTGACGTCCTCGCGATCATGGAGTTCGGCAGCGATGCCGCCACCGAAGGCACCCACCAGGAACTCGCCGGCGCCCATCGACTGGGTCGGCACCACGTTGCGGCCCCACAGCGCCGGCGTGGTGATGCCGCGCGGGTTGGCGAACAGGTAGGCGTTGTCGTCGGTCTTCTGCAGCTCGATCGCCGCCCAGTCCAACGGACTGATGACGATGCCGTCGGCCCAGGCTTCGGCCAGCTCGACCTGCAGGAGCGCCAGACGCAGGCGGTCGATGCGGGTTTCGTTCTGGACGGTGACGCCCGGGTTGGCGTACGCGCGGGCCTGGGTGTACAGGCCGTCAATGTTCAGGCCGACACCGGAGCCCTTGAGCAGCTGGGTTTCTTCCTTGAGCTTCAGGCCGTAGCGCAGGCGCCCGTCGATGTAGCCGCGGAGCGTCGGGATATCGGCCAGCACCTGGCGGGAGGCGTGGATCCAGTGGGCAATCGTGGTCACCGCCGCCTGGTCAGCTTCGAACGTCAGGTTCGATTCGGGCTTCGGGTTGGTCGGATTTTCGGCAACCACGTCCGCATTGTTGGTGTAGCCGGTCTCGCGCACGTACTGGATGGCGTTGGAGCTGGTCGGCACCACGTTCAGCAGGTCTCGGATGGTCAAGCGGCGCAGGCCCGGGGCGATGATGCCTTCCCGGCGCTGCGGCACGATCAGGTCACCCGCCGACGCGCCGTCGCTGGTCACGACAGCCTTCACGTCCATGTTGAACTTGCTGCCGCCGCCGCTGGCGGCACGAGCGGCCCACGCCTGGAAGTCCTCGTTGGCGGTGAACTGTTCGCCCATGGACTGCGGCGCCGCGTACTGACCGCCACCCTGCTCCAGCTTGGCCACCAGCTGCTCGGCCGACTGCAGACGCGCCTGCAGGGCGCCCTGCTCGGTCAGCAGTTTGTCGACGTTGGCACGCGTTTCATCGGTAAGTCGCGCGTGCGCCTTGATCTCCTTCTCGGCGGTTTCGGCCTGCGACTTGATCTGGTCGCTGATCTTTTCCAGCTCGGCCTTGATCGCATCCGGCAGCGCGGCAGCCATCACCGGTGCCATGAGCGCACCTTCGGGGCTGGTGAACAGGGTGGACAGCAGGTGGGTGCCGGCGACCGCGTCTGCGGAAATGACCAAAAGCGCCACCGTGGTGACAATGGCGGCCAGGATGTACTTGTTCTTCATTGGGTGTACCTCAGCGGTTGGGGATGGAAAACGACTTGAGCGCGGCCAGGTAGTCGGCCTCGGTTGGTGCGACGGCTAGGGTTTCCTGGCCGTGATCGGTGGGATCGCCCGCACCGCCGCCAGCGGGATCGCCCGCGCTGGACTTGAGTTCACTGATCAGCTGCATGGCTTCGGACTTGGGCAGCCCGGACGCGCGCAGTGCCGATTCGATCCGCCGCACGGCAGAAGCGCTGGTCTTGCCGGCGCCGCGCTCGACCTGATCGGTCGGCAGCAGCTCGTCGGCGAAGCCGCCTTCAATCGCGTCGCTACCGGCGATCCAGGTCTCCGCGTCCATCAGCTTCGCCATCGCCTTCTGGTCCTGCCCGGTGCGTGCTGCGTAGATGTCGGCCATGGCCCGATCAAACGGCTCCAGCGTCTCGGCATACTCCCGCAGATCATTGCGGTTGCCGGCGGCGACCACCCATGCGTTGTGGATCATCAGAAAGCCAGCCCGTGCGATCTGCACGGTATCGCCGGCCATGGCGATGACGGAGGCCGCCGACGCCGCAAGGCCCAGCACCTTCACGGTTACCTCGCCGTCGTGCTCGCGCAGCAGGTTGTAGATGGCCAGGCCCTCGAACATGTCCCCGCCTGGGCTGTTGATGTTCACGACGACCGGGCCTTTACCGAGGCTGCGCAGTGCGCCGGCAATCCGCTTGGCGGTGACGCCTTCGCCGGTCCAGTAGTCCTGGCCGATCACGTCGTACACGCTGATCGAACGATCGGCGTCGTCATTTGCGGCGGCACGCACGCCAGGGTTCCAGCGGTCCAGGGCGCGGGGCTGGAGGTGGCTGCTGACGCCCGCGCACACCCGGCCCTCCGGTGCACCCGGCAGCTTCTTGATCGTCATGGGGTCAGTCCTTCTGTGGCTCGTCTTGGAATCCCAGGAACGCGCGCATCGCGGCCCGGGCGTGGTTGGAGTCGGACGCCTGTCCGAGACTATCCAGCGTGGTCATGGCGCTCTGCACCGTCAGCACTGCGGCGTTACCGCCCATCGGCTCCCGGTCTTCGAGCTCTCGCACCTCGTCGCGCGTCAGCACGCCGTTGTTGACCATGGCGGTGTAGAACGCCGCGCGGCCGGTGCTGTCGGCGCGCAACAGGCCCTCCACGGAAAACTTCGGATAGAAGCGCGACCGGTCGGTTGGCGTCATCAGATCCTTGCTGATCGCCTGCTCAACGCGCTTCAGCCACGGCGCCAAGGTGAACGTCAGGAACCCAATCATCTGCTGCTCGATGCCTGTGCCCCAGCTGCTCGACTTCTCGGTGTGACCGACCATCCACGGCGGAACGCGGAACCAACGGCACTCCTCCTCCACGCTGAACCCCCGAGATTCCAGTAGCTGCGAGTCGGAAGGTTTGATACCAAGACTCCCTACATCGCTCCCGCCTTCCAGCAGCGGGGTTTCGCCACGCTCGACCGAACCAAGCACGTTCTTATGGAACTCGGCTCGCTGATTGGGCTTCAGGAACGCCGCGATCTTGTAGTAGATCGTCTGCAACATGCCGTTACTGAACGTTCGCGCTGCGGCACGGTCGGCCGCTATAGCGCCGCCGAACACGTGAGCCCCATAGGCGATCACCGAAACACCGTTTTTGCCGTCCAGGGTGAACCCCGGGATTTCCCAGATCCGCTCACGGGGAATAACACGCTGCCTGCCATCCTCTTCCGTATATCGCCATTGCTTCTTCCCATCAGCGCCACGCGAGGGAAACAGTCGATCTGGGTTGAGGAACTGCAACCCCACCAGGCGGCCGCCAATCATGAGCTTCTCGGCGCGCCCTGCGCCGCGCAGCAGCATGGCTGCAACCATTGCCTCCCAGAACACCGAGGCCGAAGAATCGGTGTTCGGCTGGTCACGGATGACCAAGTGCAGCGGGTGTTGGGGCGCGGGACGCTTACCATTCGTTGCGCGCTCGTACATGCCCAGAGGCAGGGTAGCGATGGTTTCGGAGATCAGGCGCACGCAGGCCCATACCGCAGAGACCTGCATCGCCGTCGCGGGAGTGACAGACACGCCCGCAGGCCCGCGCCCGCTGGCGAAACTGCTCCACCCCGCCTCATCGGTAAGCGACAAGGGAAGTCCTAACCAGTCGCGCACAGCAGCGGCGATGCGGCCTGGCTGCTTCAGTGCCCCGGCCGTCACGCCTTACCCCTGATCGGGGAGGACAGGAATCCGTCCATGTCGCCTTCGTCTTCCCCTGTCGGCATCGACAGGCCGATACCCATCAGCAGCGTGGCCATATCGTCGATCTTGTCTGGCGAGCGCTTCTTGTCAGGTTTCATGTTCAGGTTCCCGTCTTTCACGGCGATCAGGTTGGAAGCGCACCAGTTCAGAACCGGGTCGTTTCCGTGTTGGATGCTCTTGCTGATGTAGGCCCTTTCCAGTTCCTGCATCGCCGGGTGGTAGTTCTTCGTGGTCTGGTTGAATTCGATCAGCGGGTGGCCGTCCGCCATCAGTCGCTGGCTGATCTCCTGGGCGTTCCATCGGTCGTACCCGATAGCCAGCGGATTGAACCGTTCGATGTCCTCGCGGATGCGGCTCTCCACCACGGCGTAATCCGTGACCTCGCCCTCCGTGACTTCGATCAGCCCCGCCGCCACCCAGCCGGCATAAGGCACTACCCCACGCTCGGTACGCGCGCGAATGGCTTCCGACGGGACAAAGCGCCGGCCCCACGTGTAATAGATGCCCTCCACCTTCCAGACCAGCCGCCAGGACGTGAGGTCGAGCGTACTTGCCAAGTCCAACGCGCCCCAGCAGGGGTGTCCTGCGAGCCAGTCAAGATCGATCTTGCCGCCACACCGCTGCCATTTCGTCAGGTCAACCCAACCAGTCGCCGACGACGCAGGCCGGTTGAGGCGTTTGATCTTGAACTCGGCCAGCTTGGACGGCATCTGCCGCGCCTCGACGGCCTCCTTACGGATCGCCTTCAAGAGGTGCGGGTTGGCGTCCATCAGCGGATTAGCCTTGGGCCATGCCGATTCGTCGAACTCGTCGTCCTCATCGTCCACCGCAAAGAAGACCACGAGGAAGTGGTCGGCCGATTCGCCCAAGATGCCTTGAAGCACCTGCTTGGCGAACTGTCGTATTTCCCCCCACGGTCCCGGGTTCGTGTAGCCCTCCGTTGTGGTGTAAAGCCACAACGGGTTGCTGCGAGCGCCCGCAGCCGAGGTAAGCACGTTCAGCAGATCGGCTGACTTGTGGGCGTGGATCTCGTCCAAGCCCACGTGCGACGGATTCAAGCCATCCTGCGTGCTCGCCTTCGCGTTGATCGGCTTGAAGCTCGCCCCCGTCTCCACACGGCTGATGGCGTTGGCCCAACAGGCCAGGCCGAACGCCTCCTGCAGGTCCGGCGTCTTTTCCGTCATCCGCTTGGCGACGTTGAAGATGATTCGCGCCTGGCTGCCGGTTGTGGCGGCCGAGATGATCTGGGCGCCCTCTTCCTCTTCGCAGCACTGGCAGTACAGCAGGATCGCCGCGGCCAAGGTGGACTTGGCGTTCTTTCGCGCCACCGCGAACAGCGCCGATGTGAACCGGCGGCTTCCGTCCAGGTTGCGGAACCCGAACAGCTGCACCACGAAGAACACGTGCGAGCGGTGCAGCTCGATCTCCGGCCGAGCCCACTTGCCCTCCACATGCGGCAGCTTCTCGATGAAATCACAGGGATCGCAGGCATGCCAATCGTCGAACAGGAACGGCGGCCGCTTTCGGCTGGCGCGCTTGAGGTCGGCTAGGAACCGCTTTCCCGCGAGCCGTATCCATTTTCCGAACTTCTTTCCCTTCTTGTCGGCTACCGCCTCTTCGGCATACGCCGTGGCGATCCCGACATAATCACGCACGGGTCTTCCGCTTCGCCCCGTTGTTGGCAAAGGCGTTGCCGGACCTTTCGGTGTCACCGGCAGGCCTCACCTTTCCCTGGGCTACCGGGGTCAGGCCGAAGTCGTTCATGAGGCCGCGTACCTGGGCCACCATCGAGGCAACCGGCGTCTCCCCGGCAGCGTAGAGCTGGACCGTCTTTCCGTGCAGGGCGCACAGCTGGCCGAGGGCCGACAGGCCGGCCTCGGTCAGGAGCCTGTTTGCGTGAAGAATCGGCGCCAGGCGGTCCCATTCCTTGATGGCGTGCGCGTTGGGAAGCCAATCCGGAGCGGGCGGAACCTCTGAAACCAATGGGAGATCGGCGACCTCCGCTGGCGCGTCCCGGTCGGGGCGATCCGTCCCGGCAACCACCTTCAGCGATGTGGGTTTGCGGGGGTTTGCCATGACTGTTCCAAGGGCGGGATGGCCGCACGCGAAAAAACGGTTTTTCTCAACTGACGGTGCAAATAAACAGAGGGGCGCACGTATCGGAGCGGGTTCGGCTTCAACTTTTGACCCGCCCCCTACCCTTCGTCCCGCTGGCGGTCCAATCCTGCATCTGCTTACGCCGGTTTCCGAACCCGCCATCCTCGCGCGCGGTCTTCGCGCTGTGGCACGGGCGGCACAACCCTTGCAGGTTCGCGAGGTCGTTGTTGCGGCTGTCGGCGTCGATGTGATCGACATGGCTGGCGGCGCGCGTGCGCCCCTCCGCCAGGCAGGTAAGGCATAGGGGGGACTGCGCCAGCACCAGGGCGCGCAGGCGCAGCCAATAGGTAGAGTTGGTCGCGAGGCCGCGTTCCGCCTGCCTATTACGCTCAGGCGGTGCGTGCTGCCTCACCTGGCCGCCGTAGGGTCGATGCTTTGGTGCGCGAGCCGGCATCAGTAAGGGCTTCCGTCGAAGTCGACGCGCGGGGGTGGGTCGCCAGACTCGTCAGGCAGCGCGGTCCCAACCTCTTCGCCCAGCAGCAGGACGACCGACTGCACCAGCAGCGCGATTTGCTCGGACTGTTGCGCAATCTGCTTTCCTTGCTCGGCGATCGTCGCCTGCTGGGCTTCGATAGCCGCAAGCAACCTCTCCCCGACCAGGTCATTCACGGGGGCGCCGCACGGTCTGCGGCGATGACAGCTTGACAGGCGCGGAGTTGGTCGTCGGCGTCTCGGCCGACTCGAACAACAGCCCCCGCAAACTCGGCTCGGCGCTGGGCGGCCGCATCACGTTCGATGGCGGCGGTGGCAGCGTCGGACAGGCGCTGGGTTTCACAGTTCGCCCAGCCATCCCGCAGGCGGAGAGTGCCAGCGCCAACGTCAGCAACGACAGCATCAGCAACGGCTGGTGCAAGAGCGCGGTCTTCTTCATGAGTGTCTCCAATTGAGGCCAGCGTCCTGCCGTGGTTGTGCTCGATGGCTCGGGTTTCGTTGATCTGGGCCACCGCGGCGGTGGCGGTAGCCGCGACCTGCCCGCCGGCGGTCACATCCGCCCGGCTGCCGCGCCAGTTCCACGCGACGAAGAACACCAGCACCGTCCAAGCCAGCAGGGTGGCCAAGGCGATCAGCACACGATTCATCCAGCTACCTCCGGTGGAATGACTGCGCCTAACCCGCGCAGCGAGGCCTCGAGCGACAGAACGCGCAGGCGCAATCGATGCGCTTCCTCTTGGGCCGCCATCCGCAGTTTCATTTCGTCGGCGAGCTGTTGACCCAGCTTGAGCTGGCTCGCCTCTAGTCCTTCAACGCGAGCTGTCAGACCGGCAATCAGTGCGACGCTGCCGTCTGATTCGGCGTTGTCCTGCTTCCGGCTCAACACCGCGCCGATGAACTCGCGCGCTATCCAAAGCGCGGCGGCGCCGCCTGCCAGCCACCACGGTGCAGTCGTCTCTTCCATCAGGCCACCCCGCCTACTAGGCCGCCAGCCTTCCTGTAGATGGCGCGCAGTTTGTCCAGGCCCTTCTCGTGCTGCCCATACCCAGCGCCCGGCAAGCTGGCCCACTCACGCGCGCACAGCGCAACGCCCCTTTCGAACTGCCCAGCCTTGACCGCATCGAGCGCCTTGCGTCCGCGAATCAACTCGATACAACCCCTGTCCTGGCTGATCGGCCCGAAGTCAGGGAGCATGAGCTGTTTCTGCAGCACACCCCAGGTGCGAGACAGGAACTGGTATCGACCAGCCGCCGTCGAGGACAGTTTGGCGCTTAGCCGCACCAGCTTGGCCGGGTGCTTCGACAGATCGGTGAAGAGGCCGCCACCGACCAACACGTCGTACCCCTCGTTGGTCGTCGGCTGCCGGCCGTTGTCGGTCCCTTCGGACCAGGCCAGCATGTCCAGGAACGCCACGACGTTCACGCCGCCAGCCTGTTGGGGAGTGATTCTTGCCATGATCGTCTCTGTTGGGCGCCCGTCCCGCTGCCGGCTGGGCGCGAGGGTTGGTCCGGTCGGGGAAGCGGGCAAAGAAAAAGCCCCAGCTCTCGCCGGGGCTTATGATTTCGGTTAACTACCTGTCGCCTTACAATTTCGTGCCGTCGGCGCTCTCTCTGATCGCGGCAAAGACTTCCCGATAAGCATCGGCCGCCAGCTTGGCTTCCTTAGCAGAATCGCCTAGGTTCCGGTACGACGCGGAAGCGTTAACTAGCGCGGTCACGATCTGCGTAGCGGCTTGAATCGCTGCAACTTTCTGGTCGTTCGTCATCGCTCTTCCTTAAGGGTCAGGGTCTGCAGTATAAGCCCCGAATGCATGCCATTAACGTCCCTACTCGAAAGACACGCTGGCCGGGGAGGCATAGTCGCGTGCGATGGTAGGAATTTACTGGTAAAAGTGCGGAGGTGTCACCTCCGCACTCGGAAAAGGAAGCCAACATGATCAGCATTGCAGAGAAGTACGTTATTCGACCCGATCACATCAGTGGCATAAGCGCATTCAGGATCAGCGCTGCGCAGCCGCACATGAAGGAATTCGACGTTTACCTGCTGGGCGGTCAGACCTTGCCGGTTAAGCTCGCGAACGATGCGGCCGAAACAGCCCGACGACAGATCATCGAAACGGTCAACAACCTCGGTTAACGATCACGCGGCCTGGCCAAGTGCCGAGCGCATGTGCCAGGCCGCCTCCTGCTCCGCTTCCTGCATTTTGTCCAGCATCCACTCATAGACCGGTCGCCAAGTACGGCGGTAACCGGCCTCGTCACGACCCAATGCTGCCGCGCGACGACGGTCGCTCAGCTGGCCCAGCCCAGAGCCACTGCATGCCTTGCAGATCACCATAAGCTCGCCTGCTGCCACTTCTCCGCTGCCCTCGCAGGAACAGCAGGTGGGACGTTTGGATATCTCGCCAACAACCGCAGCGGCCAGGGTGGGTAAAGATTCCAGTGTACTGATCGGCCAACACTGACCCTTGACCTGTCCCAACCAATTGGACGCACGGTCGCGCTCGGCTCGCTGCTGCGCGGTAACCGCGCCGGACCACCCCAGGCAGACCTCCGCGAGCCCCAAACTCGTGCGCGCATCGGCCAGTTCATGCTGTTGACGGCGCAGCTCGGGGGTGACCAGGGCGATCACCGCATCCCGCAGCCTGTGACGGCGCAGCGCAGCCCCGTCCGGCCACCAGCACGCCTCGAGCAATTCCCGGCCGAGCCCGGGAGGCACCATGCCCAGAGCAGCCGCGATGTCCTGAGTGGTGAGGTCGGGCGTCCCGCCGCGGCCGGTGTCGAATTTGACGGTGCTCGGACCCAAGCGGGCCATCAGCTCGCGAACGTTACCCATGTCGTGTCCCCCATTGATCGTTGATTTGTTCGGCACCTGTGATGCGCACCACCACCTGTCCGCCAGGGCGCCGCTCATTGCTAACGAACGGGTGGCTGACGAAGCGCTTGTCGTCGATCCCCAGCACCTGGGCAATCCCATCCCGGTACGCCTTGAAGCGCAGCAGCAGGTTGTCGTCGTCGGGGAGCACCTTGCGCGGCGCCTGGTAGAAATTGATCCACAGGTGCAGGCGGCCCTCCGGCAGCCAGGCGTCGCGCCAGCCAGCCTCGAAGGCCAAGACCACGGCAGTCTGCCGGGCTGCCTTCGTAGCTTTGGACCGATCGCGCCAATGCACCCGCGCGTTCGGCGACAGGTCCCTGCTCGGCCAGGGCAGCACCAGCTCCAGCGCGCGCTCAGCCATTGGCCACCTCGGCCCAGCCGGAGAGTGCGGCTTGTCTGACGGATTGGTCGGTCGCCTGCTGCATCAACCTCTGGTGCAACATCGAGTGAAAGTCCGTCGCCCCAACGCGAACCTTGATGCGCTGCATTGCCGACAGCAGCATCCTGACCTCGTCTTCGGCCGCGCGCGGAGTGAAGCACCACGGGTCTTCCTGCATCCAATAGCCTTGACCCGGTTCATGGCCCACCGTCCGGAAGACCCGGCGGCCCGACACCTCCAACAGGCCCCAGCGGTAGGGCAGTTCGGCAGCCTGGAGCATGCCCTTCGGCGCCATGAAGTACCGATACATGCCCATACCGCGCGCCGGCTCCATCCGGAACGACTTCTTGCGGTCGGCCAGGAAGTCAGAACGGCTTGCCTTGCACTCGATCAGGAGCGTCTGGCTGGAGTACCAGCCGATTGCGTCGGGGTTCTCGCCGTTTCCGGTGGCGGCACATAGTTCCTCCATCACTACTGAGCACCTGCCCGTTCCCCGAAGCCACCGACCAGCGGCCAGCACCAGCTCGCCGTGTGTCATGCCGCATGCTCCCAGCTGGCAACCAGCCGCTGTACCCGGCCGCCGCGCGCCAGGAACTGCTCCACGGTCTCGCCCTCCACCACCTTCGGGACCTTGGCCGGGGCGGGCGTATTTGCCGCCTGCTGAGCCACCCGGGCTGCGCGCGTCCGCACCGCAGTTACAGTGGACTGCCTCAAGGCATCCCGGCGGCTCTTGCGCCTGGCAAGCTCGGCGTCGCTAGCCTTGGACGCCCGCTTCGCTTTTCCGGTGCTCTGGTAGGTGGCGTCGGTGCCCAGGCCCTTTTTCGCCAAGAAGCCACAGCGGACTAGCGAGGGCAGCGTGTTGCGCACGTTCTTCCGCTCTTCTGCCATCCCGACCGCGGCAACGCCCATCCGCTCGTACAGGCTCTGCGTGGTCATTGCTTCATCCGGCACTCCCTCGAAGACCGCACGGATGCTCTTGGCTCGCTCGCCATACTCTCTGTTCACGCTGCTTCCCTCAATTCATTGACCAACGTCTGCTGGGCAATCAGCTCGTCGTCGGTGCCGTACGTTTCGTGGAAGACCCGGGAGCCATCCATCAGGCTCGGGCCGTAGATCTCGCGCATCGTCGCGAAGGTGTTACCGCCGATCGGGTGGCGGCGGTGGTGCCAGGTGCATAGGGCGAACCCATAGGCGTGCCCGCGGCGGACGTTCCCGCTCTTGGCGTGGTTGTAGTCGCAGCCGTAGACCACCAGACCCGGCTCCAGCAGTTGCTGGGTGACTAGTGCCAGGCAGGCCATGCATGGCCCGACCTTGGACGCCTCGATGCGGGAGCGCTCTGCAGCGGTCGGCGGCGGCGCCTTCGACCACATCAGCGCGCCACCTTCTGGGGTGCCCGCCGGCGAGCAACCGCGCGCTTCTGCTTCCGGATCTCGGCCTCGTGCCGCTTGGCTTCGCCCAGGTAGTAGTCGTGGCGCTCCTGGCGCTCTCGGGAGCTGAACTGAACGTCATTCAGCGCCGTCTCTGCCGCCGCGCGGAACGCCTTGGCCAGGATCGGCGCGGTTACTCGCGGGTCGTGCTTGAAGATGTCCAGCTGGTTGTCGTGCGAGCGCATCAGGGCATGCCCCCGAACCCGAGCTCTGCAGCCGCGCGCTCCATCGCCGCCCGGGCAGCTTGACGATCGCTCACCTCCGCCACCCCGACCGCCGCTGGGGGCAGCGCCAAGGCGGGCTCCGGCACCGGTTTTCCATCCACAACATGACGCACGGCGCGCTCGTAGGCGTCCTGCAGCATGCGCGACTGGTTGTAGCCGTCCTCGCTGGCGTAGACGTGCAGGTCCAGCAGCGACCGAACCAGCACCGTGAAGCCGCACTGTGCGCGCCCCGGGCGGATCTCCTGCTGCACCTGCGCCAGGGCGGGCACGTCAAAGCACATGGCGCGGAAGCGCGGCGGGTTCGGCGGCCAGTCCAAGGCATCGCGCATGCAGGCCGACAGCCCTGCTGCGAGCTTCTTCGGGCTCAAACCGGTGATGACCTGGAGCCACACCTCGCCAGCCGTCGTCAGCGCGCCGCTCTGCGCCACCGGCGCCGCGCCGTTCGCCCTGGCCCACTTCCCCGGGAACATCGCCGCCATCCGTTCCCACAGCGTCCACAGGGCTGCCACAGCGCGCGGGTCCGGGTCAGCCGACGACAGAGAATTCGGCGTCGACGATTCCTGCGACGCCAGCGTTGCTACCACCGCCATGCTGTCGCTGTTGCTGGCTTCGCTCGTACTGCTCGCGGAGTTGGGTGACGTGGTCGGCAGAACCGTGGTGAGGCTGCGCATGGGCTGCTCCGGTGGATTGGTGGGCAATGGGGACAACCGGCAGCGCCAGGCCGGCGGCCATGGTCTGCCTCAAGGATTCGTTGGCGTCGTGGCCGGCCGCGATCAGCGCGGCCAGCTGGTTGCGGACCTGCAACCAGCCCTGGACGGAGAGCGGCCGGCGGCAGGCGCGGCGGTGACGGACGAACCGGGTCAGGACTTCGCGGTCGACGCCATCGGGCACCACGCCGTACCCGGCCAGTTCCGCCGACTGCTCCAACTCGGTCAGCGGTCGCTCGCTCGCCTCGCCCACCGCCTCGCGGTGTGAGGGTTGCTCTTGGTTGCTTTTGGTTGCTCTTGGTTCGGGTGCAATAGCTGTTGCACCCTTTGAGGGCCCTTTTTGCACCCTTTCCGACGTCGTTTTGCACCCTTCGACGCCTTCTTTTGCACCCTTTGCTAAGGGTGCAATTTCTGCACCCTTCATCCATTCGGGGTTGATCCGGTACTGCCGCGTTCGACCACCCTCGCCGAAGCCACTACGGCGGCCGCCGATCCCTGAATTGACCAGGACAAGCCAGCCTGCGGTCTCCATGCGGCGGAGCTGGTACTGCACCGACCGTTCGGACTGGCGCGTCTTCGCCGCGAGCCGAGCGATCGACGGAAAAATGTGCGTGCCGTCATCGTGTGCGTGGTCCGCCAGAGCCAGTGCCAGCAACATTTCGCCGCCGCCATTGGGGTATCGGTCGAAGACCATGCCTGTAACCCGTGCGCTCATCGTTACAGCCCCAGCGCCAGGTTCTCGCCCGGGGCCACCGGCCACCACGTGCAGGCGCTGCGGCCACTGACCGGGCACGGCATGGCGGGACCACGCCAGACCTGCTCGGCCTTCAACAGCTCAGGCAGGCGGCGCGCGAGCATGTAGCGGTCCAGGCCGGTCACCTGGGCCAGCTTCATGCTGGTCAGCCCCGGGTGCAGCTTCACCGCGGCGGCCGCTTTGGCCTGCTGGTCCTTCTGGATACCGCTGGCGGCGATGAAGTCCGCAGCGGCGTGGCTGGTGCCAAGGTCGGTATTGCGTGCAGGGTGGTTCATCGGGTGGTCCTCGCCGCAGGGTTGCCCTTGGCTGCAGCGCGCGCCACGTTCCGCTCCAGGCGATGCGCCATCGTTCGCAGCGCGCGTGCCTCGCTCACCATCAGCGCTGCCTCGTCGCTGTCGATGTGCCGGTCTGCCATCGCGTCCACGGCGGTGCCGGTCAGGCGCCCTACCCGCGTCGTGATCTCCAGCAGCTTGAGCTGTACCGCCGCGACCTCATCTGCCCAGCCGCCTTCAGGCGCCGGCGGAACCACGTCAACGGCCATGCCGAAACGCCCGGCCAGCGCCTGCATCCACTCCAAGGCGTACTCGCTGCCGCCGGCCTTCTCCTGCATCCACTCGGTCAGCAGTTCGGCGATCTCGATCGACACCGACTCGCCTTCCAGCCCACGCAGCTTTGCCCGCAGGGTTTCCGGGTGCATGGTCTTGCCACGGCGGTCGGCCAGATAGGCAGCTGCGTCAGCCACGCCGCCGGGCGTCTTGCGCACGGAGTTGTAGAGGACATCGAGCCAGCTGAGGTTGGAGGTGCGGCAGGTCATGGTTCACCTTGGGAAGACGGGTGTTTCAAGGTTTCGGACTGGGCCCAGGCAGCGCACGATGGGCGTCATGGACGAATTCAAATCAGGGATCGAGGGCGTCGCCCTTCTTGCGCTAGGCTGGATGTGCCAACAACCACGCCCGCAAGGAGGGCGACATGGAGCTGATAGAAGACCCGGTGTTCTTGAGCCTCTTTGCGCAGGTGCAGGTGATGGACGCGGTGCTGATGGCTTCGGTCAAGGCGCACCCGCGACCGGCGGAATTGCTGGCGCACATCGAGCAGAACATCGCCCTAGTGCGCTCTGTCAGCGCTACTCGGGCAGTGGAGGGCCCGATTGCAAGGCTCGCGGACGAGAAGCTGAGTCCGCAGGCGGAAGGGTGGCTGGAGTACGCTCGGCGGGTGCTAGGGCAGGACTGAGGCTTTGGGGCTCTCGCGAATGCTTGGAAAGCTCTTCGAAGAACGCCCTTGAAGCACGCTCGCCTTCGGCCCGGGCCGCCAGCTCATGCTGGGACGGTCCGTTGATCCAGCCCTGCAGCCACAGCCGTGGGTTCCACTTGTCGGACAGCGCGCGCATATCAGGCCACCTGCACTTGAATGACGCGCTCGGCGTCGGGATCGATGGGGGCCGCATCGGCGGCCGTTTGTCCGTGCTGGTGCCCGAGAAGCTGCAGCACCTGCGGCAGTGCTGGCACGCCCTGCTCTTCCGGCCACGACGCGACCTGCTCAACGGGCAGCTGCAGGACCTTAGCCAGTTGTGCGTCACTGGACAGCCCCAGCCGGGCGCGCAGCGCTCGTTTGGTTGCGGTAGAAGCGGCGGACTTGGGGCCTGCACCAGTCGGCACGACTGCACCCGCATGCGCGTACAAGTCAGGCCGGAGGTCAGCAGCTTCCACCAGTTGGCCGGTGGCAGCGGCGATGCGGAGGGCCAGGGCTGCCCCGACAGTCTTGTGTCCACGCGCCACCATGTAGAGCGTGGCGGCACTGCAATTGGCAGCGGAAGCCACTGTGGTCAGCACCGGGCACCCGAGTTTGCCTGTGCCACCCTTCGAACTGGCGTAGTCAGTAAGGTTCATGCGTTAAACATTACCGTTTCGGTTATGTCAATGCAATACCGTTTTGGTCATTTCCTGAAATGGTAAGGGGTAGGACCATTACCGCCATGGATGCCTCTACCCAAAGAACAATCAACATGCGCGCCCGCGTCGCCGAGGCGGGTGGTCCTGCCGAATGGGCAAGGAAGTTTGGCGGAACCCGCTGGCAGCAGCCCCAGGTCAGCCAATGGATTTCCGAGACGAACCCGAAAGGCATCGGTCACCGGCTGGCGCGGGACCTTGAAGCTGCCATGGGCGTCGCATCCGGCACGCTTGATCGTCCTTCCACCAATTCTCAGTCTGTGGGATTGGATGTCTCTACTCTCCGCTCCGCGATACGACTACTGCAGTTGGTGTCTGAAATTCGAGGTAATGGCCCTGTGCCGGACATCGACGCTGAAGCGCTTGCCACCGCCTATGAAACGGTCGCGGCCGAAGCCAGATCCCTCGACGACAGCAACGTAGTAGATTTTATGCGTGCATTCGTAGATAGGCTGGAAAGGAGCAGGGAAAAGGATGGCGTTAAGAGAGGACCAGCTGCAGGACCTGGCGCAGCGACTGGCTAAGGCTATGGATAAGGGTGACGGGATCCGCGCCCCCCGTCCCCATCTCAAAGTTGTTCCACTCACCGCAGCGCGCGGCATGGATGGCATCACCAGGGATTCCCACTACAGGATGATCAGGCACTTCCGCCGGCACTGGGGAACAGAGATGCAGTTGTTGATCGACCAAGCATGTTTCGGCCTATCCGGAATTGAAGACCTCAGTGACGATAAGCTGATCGAGCTGCACCGCGATCTGGAGCGCGCTATGGATTGCATCCGTGACGGCGTTACTTTCGAAGATGCCGGCCTCTTACGGCCCCGGTACGGCTGACCTCACCTCCCTACCAACCCCGCCCCGGCGGGGTTTTTGCTGTCGTCGCGGCTCAACCGATCACGGCCGGGAAATAAATTACCGTTTCGGTGTTGACTGAACATAACCGTTTCGGTAATGTGCAGCCGTCGCCCCAGTAACCGCCCATCCGGGCCGGGGCACGGAGACTTCCATGCCGCACCTCACCGTCAGCGCCCGCGCCCACGCCGTCGTGGAAGCGCGCCCGCAGAACAACACCGTCGTCATCAAGGTTGGCGACGCACTCGTCAGCTTCGATGCTGACGAAGTCGCCAAGCTCTGCCAGGACCTCTCCCGCGCCTCGCTGGACCTGCGCCGCCCCATCCGCGTGGGCATGTTCCCCGCGCGCCCGCTGGAGTTGCAGCGCGGCAACGCCGACCTGGTTGAGGTGTCGGCATGAGCGCCCAGGTATTCGACTTTCGACAGTTCAAGACCGTGCGCGATAACGTGCGCGCAGTGGGCCTCAGCCCCGCCCCACTCTTCTCACAGCTCCGCACGGCTCAGCGCGCTGGCGAGCGCGGCAACGCCATCGTGGCCGCCGCGCAGAAACTGCGCCGCCAGCTCACCGACGATTTGTCGCCGGGGGCCGCATGAGCGTCTTCGTTTTCTTTCTGGGCGTGCTGATCGGCGTCGGCGTCACCGTCGCGGTAGCCGCCTGCTGGATGGAACGGCACCAGGCCGCGCACTTCGAGCAGCTGTTGAACCAGATCAAGTCGCTGGGGCCGAGCGCATGACGGCAGCACCTGCCCAGCCCATGACCGTCGCAGCCACCGTGCGCGCCATGCGCCGCGCAGGCGCCGCCGGCCAGCCGGTGCCAGCCGATGAGGTGGCCACCTGGGCGCGCACGTTCATGATCCAGCTGTACGGCCCGCAGAAGCCGGCCCGCCTCGAATGCCGGCCAAAGCATTCGGCCGAGCCGTGGATGCAGGCAGAGGACGGCGACGTGGTTCGCGCTCGCCGCCGGGGCCTGGATATCCGCGCGCTCTACCTACACCCGAAGGCCGAGAAGCCCACCAAGGCGCACCGATTCCGGGACGGGAACTGCCGCGACTGCGGCGACGGCGAGTTCTACGCCGGCCCCAACTGCGAGCCTCCCACGCCGACACCCGACAGCCGCGCCGCCCTGCCCTTCGATCCCACCTGGTTCCGCGAGCCGCTACAGGCGCTCAACCGCTTCGCAACCATCCAGATCATCAGCCTCTCCGACGCCTCGAAGTGGAAGCGGGAGACCACGTACCTGCTGGAACGACTCGACCAGTACGACAAGGACACCCATGCATGAACGCCATCCAGTTGCTAGTCCCCGATCAGGTTCCGCGCGAGCTGGTGCGCGGAGACCAAAGCCGCCTCCTCGGAATCAAAGACAACTCCCGAGATCTGGCCGCGCAGTCCACTGTCGATGCACACCTCTTCGACCGACGTGCCATTGCTGAAGTTGATAAGGCTCACAACGTAGTGCCGCCTGTTGTACTCAAAACGCTTCTCGACGTGCCGACCGACCTCATGCTCGAGCATCTGTTCTGCCTCGTTTGCCGTGTTCGCCCAATCGTAGCGAGCGGCCCGATTCAGTCCAAGTCCCAGTCAGCGGGGCTGGCGACCGTCACCCCGCCGCGCGACCTGCGCACCCAGCTGCACCCCGCGACCGAGGAATCCACGAATGGCTGATGGCTCCCGCTCCTTCAACTTCCCCGCGCCCCAGCACTCGCGCCTGCGCCCCGGTGAGATCGTCGTTGACCAGTTCGCCGGCGGCGGCGGCGCCAGCGAAGGGTTGAAGCAGGCCACGGGCGTAGATCCTGACTTGGCCTACAACCACGACGAGCTTGCCATCGGCATGCACGCCGCAAACCACCCGCTCACCAAGCACCACCGCCAAGACATCTGGCACGCTGATCCGCGCGTGGACGTGGCCGGCCGGCCCATCGGCTGGTTCCATGCTTCACCGGACTGCACCCATTTCAGCCAGGCCAAGGGCGGGCAGCCCCGCAGCAGGAAGACCCGAGCCCTATCGTGGGTTGTGCTGAAGTGGATCGGCATGCTGCTGCGCGCCGACCTGGTCAACGGCACCAATACCGCCCCACGCATCTTGTCCATGGAGAATGTGTGGCAGATCCTGACGTGGGGCCCGCTGATCGCGAAGCGCTGCAAGTCCACGGGCCGCGTGCTGAAGATGGACGGCACCGTTGCAGCACGCGGAGAGCGCGTGCCGGTGGAAAATCAGCAGCTGGTGCCGGACAAGCGCCGCAGCGGCCGGACCTGGCGGCAGTTCGTCGCCGCCCTGCGGGCGTTGGGCTACGTCGTCGAGTGGCGCAAGTTGGTGGCCAGCGACTTCGGCGCTGGCACCAGCCGGGAGCGCCTCTTCCTGCTGGGGCGCCGCGATGGTGAGCCGATCGTGTGGCCGGCCGCCACACACGGCACCGCGCCTGGCCAGCAGCGCCGCGTCAGCGCCGCCGACTGTCTGGACTTCAGTATCGCCTGCCCGTCCATCTTCGGCCGCAAGCGCGACCTTGCGGATGCCACCATGCGCCGCGTGGCCAAGGGTGTGATGCGGCACGTACTTCAGGCCGCTGATCCATTCGTGGTGGCGGTGCCGGCGAGCTCCGCAGACAATAGCGCTGCTGCCGCCGCCTTTATTGCTGAGCATGCTAATGCGAGCAACCAGCGCACGATGGCCAGCGACGAGCCACTGCGCACAGTGTGCGCTGGGGTGAAGGGTGGCCATTTCTCGGTAGTGACTCCGATCCTCGCCGGCGTTGGTGGCCGAGCCGGGCAGTCGGAACCGCGCTCGGGTGCCGAACCGCTCTACACCATGACGACCAAGGCAGACACCGCGCTGGTGGGCCCTGTGCTGGTGCAAGCCGCCCACGGCGAGGGTCGACCTGGCGGCGTGCAGCGATGGGGCATGGGTAGCAAGGATGCAAGGGAGCCCGTAGGCACTGTGACCGCGAGCGGCAGCGGAGGTCACGCCGTGGCAGCAGCCAGCTTGGTTACGCTACGCAACAACATGGCCGGCGCCGACCCGCGGCAGCCCCTGGCCACCATCGCCGCGCAGGGCGAGCACCACGCGCTGGCTACGGCCTTCCTTGAGCAGGCCAACGGCGGCTTCTACGAGGGCGGCGGGCGCGATGCTCGCGATCCGGTGAGCACCATCACCGCCACCGGCAGCCAGCAGCAGCTGGTAACCGCTGACCTGGCCCAGCTCTCGCCGGAGCATCAATACGGCGCACTGCGCGTCGCGGCGTTCCTTGTGAAGTACTACGGCACCGGCGCGAACGTACCGAGCCTGGCTGACCCAGTTGACACTGTCACCACGAAGGATCGGCTGGCGCTGGTCACCGTAGTGATCAAGGGCACCCCGTACGTGATCGTGGACATCGGCCTACGCATGCTCAAGCCGAATGAGCTGTACCGCGCACAGGGCTTCCCGAGCGACTACATCATCGATCGCACTGCCAATGGAACGCCTTTGAGTACAAGTGCTGCGGCTCGTATGGTCGGCAACAGCGTAAGCCCGCCGCCGCTTCGAGCTTTGGCAGAGGCGAACTTGGATCCAGTGACGCTGCCGATGGCACAGGCCGCCTAGTGGACACCCCCTACCTTGCCTATTCAGGCCGCGCCTCGGTGCTTGCCGGACCGCTTCGCCACCTCGGCGAGCACGGCGCTCTCCGCAGCCGCCAGCGAGTCTCGACACGAAATGAAATCAGCCCGCTCCAAGGCAGGGACCGCAATGCCACCGATCTCCACCGACAGCAGTCGCCATTGGGTCGCACCACCTCGCCAAAGGTGGGCCGTATAGCTCTGCCGGTCAACCGACAGCGTGACGCTATGAAACGACTCAGGTGCTTCTTTCGAACCCATGCCACACCTCGACTACTCCCACCCCGAATGTCTGCCTTTCCCGTGCAAACCACAACTGTTGCAAGTGAAATTGAGCCAAGTCGGAGCCAGCACATGACCCAGCGACACATCAGCCACCCCGAGGGCCTGCCGGCCTGCGCCGCCGGGCACAGCGCGCGCCACATCCACGATCTGCGCGGCTCCGCCGCCGGCGGGGGCCACCTGGTCGAATGCCGGTGCCGTGCTACCAGCAAGCACGCTGAGCCGGACGCCGCCCTAGCCGAATGGCGCCGGATCAACCGCCCGCCACGCAGCGCCAAGAAGGTTCTCCCCGCGATTGAGGCTCCCGCCGACAACGTCGTCCAGCTTCGACTGCAGATACAGGGTCCAGGCCGCACGGCCAGTGCCTGACGACCGCGAATGCACTGCATCACCCGCAACGAATCAGCCGCACGCAGCGGCAAAGGAAACCACATGACCGCCATCAGCATCACAAATGCGCCCCGCCGCCTCCTGCGACTGAAGCAGGTGCTCGACCGCACCGGCCTACCCAAATCGACGATCTATTCGCGCATTTCGGCTGGCACCTTCCCCAAACAGGTGCCCGTGGGGGCGTCGGTCAGGTGGCTCGAATCCGAGGTTGAGGAATGGATTCAGTTGCAGGTCGACGCACGCGACCAGCAGGCTACCAGCGGGGGTATCGGAGGGGGTATCGAGGCAGCGCCGCCCTCCCCACGCATTGCTGCGTAAGGGTTGTGGCCGCGTATCCAGTAGAGCCCACCTCCACCAATGCGGGGTCTGCGAAGACCCTGGAAAGCCGAGAGATCCTTTGGGACTCTCGGCTTTTTTATTGCCTTCAGGGCAGCGTGAACTTCCGCGCCATGCGGGTCGGCCACAGCGACGTGAACTGCGCGCCACCCTCCAGCCGGTAGGCGGCCGACACGCTGTGCAGCACGCCCAGCCGTTCCAGCACATCCTTGGCGCGACGGAAGGCCGGGCGCGGGTCGGCCGTGAACATGAAGAGGTTGATCTCCTTGGCGCTGACGTCATAACCGTCCAGCTTGGCTGCGCTGCCCAGGGCGGTGCCCAGCTCGGCCTCCAGCGTGGCCAGGAAGGCTTCGTCGTCCAGCGACTTTCTCCAGAACTTGATGATCAGCTGGTAATCCATGCGGCGGGCCCGGGGTTGGCGATGGGGACTGCCCAGAGTACCCCCTGTTCCGGCACCCGGGTATTGCTGTCCCGGAACGCCTGCCTCTGTCGGCACGTCACTACAACAATTCCGATCCCGACACCGCCGCCCGATGGCGCACGGGTGATGACGGCCTGCCGGGATCCCGCGCCCTGCAACGACTTCGAAGCAGCGCTTGAATGGTTTAGTCAGGTTCGATGGATGTAGTGGATCGCAGCAGCAGAGCCCGTGGGTAGGATCGGCGCCCTTCCGCGCCCCCTGCGCCTGCCGCGACGCCCTGCCTGTGCCGACGATGTCTCCCTCCCCCGTCCTCTCCACTCGTTTACCTGCCGTGGCACGCGTGCCCGCCGTCGCGTCGCCGCCAACGCGCATGCCCAGCCCGCGCCAGGTGCACAACCGTACGGTGATGGGATCAGTGATTACGCTGCCGCTGCGCGGAGTACCCCACATGCGGCTGCGCGCGCTCGCCGACCGCCTGGCTGCGGCACCGATCGACACCACGCTGTTGCACGCGCTGATCGAGGGAGGGTTGCCGGGAACGCCACTTGGGGATGGCATTGCCGAGTGGCTGGCAGAGCGCTGCGTGCTGCCGGTGTGCAAAAAGGAAGAGGCGCTGGCATGGCGATGCGTGCTGCTGCATGCGCTTCGACTGCCAACTGCCCACTGGGAGGTTGAATGCATCACCGAACGGCAGCGGCTCACGGCCGCCACCGCCGCTGCAGACCCGTTTCTGCAGCGACTGCGCGACGCGCTGTATCGCCCGATGCACGTCACACCCGGGCAATGGCAGGCACTGCTGCTCGAACGTCGCCAGCAGGACGGGCAGGCAGACGCGCGCGCGGTGGCGCTGGATCTTCAGAAGGACCGTCTCGGTGGAAAGAATGACCACCTCCGCTGGGCCTGGGCCCTGGCCCAGCTTCAAGCGCTGGCACCGGAAGCATCGCCGCGAACGCTGCAGCGGGCACTACGGCATGTGCGCCAGCAGCGCGATGCCGGTCTGGTCGAGCCGCGCGCCGGCCTGCCCAAGGTCTTCGACTCGCTGGATGCGTCCGCGATCAAGGCTATTTACGCGCGCCTGGCGGCGCTTCATGGGGGTGCAACCGATGCAGGCCATGCATCGTCCGCAGGTGTCACACCCCACGCGCTGGCCCTCGATCTGCTGGCGGTATCCCATCAATCCAGCCTCGACTGCCAGGCACAGGTAATGCCGCTGGGCCGCTATGACAGCGTCGCCCGCGCGTTGGTCAGCCTGTTGAGCGTGCCGTTGCAGTTGCCGCAGATGCTGGGCACCGGCTTCGGCGTGGCGTACGCCGGTGCGGTGGGTGCGCGCCTGCTGGGTCACACCGCGCGGGCAGCGGATGCGGTTGTCGATGCCGCGCGGACGCTGGACCTCGATGCCGCCTGGATGCTTCCGTTGCAGACCGTTGCCTGTACACCGGCGGCTGGCGCCGCCACGCCTGCATCGAACAGCGATGCGCTGCTCGGTCGGCAGCGCCCCGGCACCGCGCTCGCGCAACCGGGCCAGTGCTGGGAAGAGCGGCGCACCGTGCCGGGCCTGCTGCGCGCGCAGGCGGCGGCGATGGGTGCGCTGCTGGCACGCCAAGCACAACCTGCTGCAACTTCACAGCGGACGCCGATGCAGGCGATGGTACCCACTGCAGAGGCGCGCTCTGTGCATCATCCCGCTGTGCTGCCACTGGCACTGTCCGGTGCACTCACCGACATGGGCGTACCGGCGTTCGTCCCGACTGGCACGCCGTCGCTGCTCGGCAGCGCAGCCGCCCAAGCCATGGTGCCGATGCAAGGTGCGCTGCCACTGGCGGTACTGGTCCCGCTGATGGACCGCATTCCGCCGCGCGACTGGTGGGGGGCGCTGGACTGGCAGGTCCCGCGCACGCCCGCCGGCCTGCATGCCGCAGTGACCGATGCCTTCGCCGTGGCCGGGCTCGACCTGCAGCAGCGCACGCCGACGCCGGCGGCGTTCGCAACCTTCTTCGATGCCGCTCCCGCGCGCGCATGGTACGCCGCGCTGCAGGATTTCGCGCTGCTGCCCGAAGGCGCCAAGCGCACGCTTGCAGGCGGCGACAGTGCTGCCGCCCGCGCCTATGCCTTTACCCGCATGCTGGACGTGCTGACCCATGGCCCACACGAGGACGCCGATGCTGCCGCGCTGCACCGGCTGGCCCGCATCGGCAGCGCTGCCGTCGGCCATCTGCAGGCGCAGGAGGATGTCCCACTGGCTGCAGCGCACGCGTATTTCGATGCACTGGCCTGGCAGACCGATACCGTCGCCGGACGCTTGGCGGTGCCGATGACCACGCCCCAGCTGGACGCCCACCATGCTCGCATGCGCCAGGCGTACGGCATGCCGGTCCAGCATCCTGGGGACCCGGCACAGACCCGGCGCTGGCTGGTCGAGGCAGAGCCTGCGCTGTTGGATGCCACCGGCTTCGAGGTGCTGGACGCCGCTGACGCGCTGCTGGCCGACCTGTTGGTCAGCCTGCGCGGCATGGTCGATCCGTTGCGGTTCGGCGAAGGCTGGGAGTGGCGCGGCGGTGCCCCCGCGGTTGCCGACTGGCGTGATCATCTGGAACGCCGCGCGGCGATGGCGGGCACGCACTGGGCGACCGAACTGGGCGCGCTGTTCCATCACATTGCCGCGTCGTTGGCGCGCTACGACGACCTGGAACCGGCGCTGCAGTCGGTCATCGATCCGCGCCGCAGCGATCTGCGCGTGCTGACCCGTGAGCTGATCGCACCGGTGGTGCAGCTGTATGCCGGACTGGACATGCCGATGGATCGTGCCGATCCCTGGTACCCGGTGGCGTACAGCACCTGCGCGGCGTTCTTTGCGTGGGTAGGCGACACCCGTTCGTCGCCGGCACTGGACCTGCTCGAACGCATGGATCTGGGCGGCAACCCAGTGCCGCTGCGCCGGCTGCTGCCGCCGATCAGCATCGGCCGGCCGCTGCCTGGTGCGGTGATCCGCCATCTACTGGGCAGCGAGCGCTACCCGGCCACGGCAGCGGAGCTGGAGCGCGCCCTGCTGCGGCTCATGCGCGGCGATGAAAGCCGCGAGCTGATCGCCTCGACGCTGGGCATTGCCAGGGAAGCGGTCACGCCGGAGCTTGCACACGGCTTCTTCCGCACCCTGGCGGTGTTGCCCGGTGGTGAAACGCTGGGCGGCTGGCGAACGGCATTCGAGCGCGGTTCGACCTGGCACCTGTCACCCGCCGAATGGCTGACGCTGCAACCGGCCAGTGCGCTGGCCGCGTTATGGCGCGCCCCGGACGGCTACGACAACCGGCGCGGCCTGGTGAAGGTGGTGAACCGCGCCAGCGCCTCGCGCGCGCAGACGCGCCAGGCGCAGGGCGTGCCGGAATTGTGGACGCGGATCATGGAAGGACCCGCCGCGCTCGATGACTGGTGCGGCAGCGACGACGCGCGCCGCACGGTGTGGCGCCATCTGCTGCGCCCGCTGCCGGGCGGCACCGCGCCGTCGCGACTGGACCATGCCGCTCCGCTGACAGCCGCCACCTGTACCGCGCTGCTGTCGGCCTCGGCCCAGGCCCAGCTCGCAGTACCTGCGGAACCGGGCGGATGGGGCGAGCGCACGGCTGCCGACGATGGCGCACCGGTATTGTCGTTGGCGATCGCGCTGCGTGCACGTTACCCGGCATTGACCACCGATGAGGCCATCGCCTTCAGTACCGTGCTGCTGCCGCCCGGTGCGCGTGCAGCAAGCGGGCCGGACGCACCCCTGCAGTTCCCGCTGCTGGCGACGCGCCGCGATCTTCCCGCACCCGCCGATGCCACCGAGCGGGCGCTGCCGGAATACGCACTGCGCGAAATGCCAACGCCCGCACCGGCCAGGTCCGGCCTTGACCCATCCCGCCTGCCCGAACTGGATACCCTGCTCGACCGTTTCGGGCTTTCGGTGCTGCACCCACGCAGTGAGCGCGACAGCGATGCGGCGCCATTGGCGGCCGTGGACGCGTGGGCGCTGATGAGCCGCACCCGCCAGTTCGCCGAGTTCTGCCGGCCGCTGCTGGCCGAGGCCGGCTGGCACGGCGGCAGCGCGGGAGAGACAGCGTCGCCGCGTGGCGCGCAGTCGCTGCTGGCAACGTTGATGCTGGAACGCTATGTGGGCCTTGACCGGATCGACGTCCTGCGTGATCGATTCGCCTCGCCCAGCGTGGTCGATGCGCGCTTTACCGACCTCGCCCGCGAGCTGCGCGATGCGGTGCTGCAGACCAACCCCGGCGCATCACCGGCGGCACTGGAGATCGTGTACTGGATGCTGGCCAGCGAGCTGGAGCAGCCTGCGCTGCTGGTCAGCGGCATTCCGGAGTGGCTGGGCTATGCAAGCTCGCCCCTGAGCGTGTCGCTGCTGCATGCCGCGACGTTCGTGAATGCCATGCAGCCCGGTGCCTGCGGTCGACTCGACTTCGACACGGTCACCGCCCTGCCCGCGCAGCTGGCGAAGCCCGTGGATGCCGCAGGCGAGCACGATGCACTGCATGAGGCGTGGGCACGCACGCTTGTGCCGGCGGCGGTGGTCTGTGCGAGCGCGCACGGCGTGATTCCCCCCAACACCCGGCTCGATGCGGTAAGCGGGCAGCAGATCAGCGATGCACTCGCCTTCCTGCAGGCGCAGCAGGGCCAGCACGCGTTGCATGTGGAGCAGCTGGGAAGCCCCGCACCGCGACGCATGGACGTTGCGGCACAAACGCTGCGCGAAGCCGGCGTGCCGCCAGCGCTGTGGTCGCAGCGCCCGGCGGATATCGGCGAGGACTACCTGGCGCAGCATGGCATCGTGCCGTCGCGCCTGGTGGCATTCGAATCGCATCTCTACGCGTTGGGCAAACCCTCGGCCGCGGGCGGTGATCCGCCCGACGATCCGCAGCAGCGGATCCTGGTCACCAACGATGATTCGCTGCAGGCACTGCTGGTGGCGGATGCCTATCTGTCCACCTCCGGACCCACCACCGCAGACCGCTACGCTGCCGAATTCGATACCTACCAGCGGCGCGTGGAGTCCGGCCTGGCCGGCCTGATCACCACGGCACTGGAGGGCCTGCCGGCGGAGGACCGCCAGCTGCTGCAGGAGGCGACGTGCAGCACGCTGCGGGTCAGCTGCGATGGCCGCCAGGCCGACCAGGGCCTGTTGTTGCGCTGCGATCCGGCCGATAGCGATGACGCACCGGTGTATTACGAAATCGTGCCGCAGGCCGGCATGGCACGCCGGGCATGGGCGGACCCGGTGCTCGGGCCGCTGATCGATTTTGAAGGACTGATCAGCGGCGCGGTGCGGCGCACCCGCGATGGCAACGGCCTCAACCCGCTGCCGGGTCTGTCGCTGGCGTCTTCCGGCGTGGCCATCCGCGGCAGCGATGGGCAGAAGCTGAGCGGCATCGCCAAACTGGCCGCCACGCACCTGTGGCAGCCGGTGCTGGACCGCGTCCGCAACGAGGAGCTGGCCCGCCTGACCGGGCTGGAACAACGGCGGAAGCGCGAGCTGCATGTGCTGAACGAGTTGGCCGAATTCGCGGTGCCGGGGTACGGCTGCGCCGAGCAGCTGCAGGCCGGTGACCTGTCGTTGGGCACGCTCGCCAAGTGTGCGATGGACGCACCCGTGCTGGAGGTGGGCAGGTTCGTCGCCTGCACCGTGCGCATCGCGGAAGCGGCCGGCGAGCGCACCATCCAGTCGATTGCCGCCGAGGCCGGCAGCGCGCTGGTGACGCTGGGCAAGGACGTCGCGCGCAAGGGCGGCCTGGGCACGATCGAAACGGTTGGCAAGGGCGCCTTGTGGGCAGGCAGCCATGCCTGGAACAGTGCGCTGGAGGGCGCAGGTTGGCTGCGCCGGGCGCTGCGCAGCGGCACCGCGCTGGACGGATCAGCGCTGGCCGTGGAGCGCGCTGTCTCGCAGGGCGCTGCGCCGGCAGGCGCGGTGGAGGCCCTGAAGACCCGAACGCCATCGCTGGCCGAGGCGCGGCTGGCCGACGGCAGCGTGGCGCTGGTTGTCGCGCAGCGCACGTCCTGGCACCGCTTCGACCTGATCACAGGTCACGCCTATGGGCCGCCACTGGAGGAATTCACCTTCGAGCACGAGCTGCCGTCCACGATTCCGGCACGCCGCACGGAACAGGGCCTGCAGGTATCGGTGGGCGATACGCCCGTGCAGTTCCTCGCACACGGAGATGACGAGTGGGACGTACTGCTGCAAGGCCAACGCTACCGCCTCAACGCCGATGGCGACGCACTGCAAGCTCTGCCTGCCAACGCGCGGCCCACCGGTCCCGGTCACTGGCAGCCGCTGCCGGGCAGCTGCCGCCCGCGGCGTTCGCTGGAGATGTTGCCGTGTGCGCGGCAGTCGCGACTGCGCTTCGTCCCGGATGCGGCCAGCGACCTGGACGTCGGCACCCTTCCACCGGAGCGCATGGACGCCCTTGCCGCTGCCACCCGCGAGATCACCCTGGACCTTGGCCACGTCTCCCCCGACACCGGTGAAACGCTGCGCCTGATGGTGCACAAGGGCGAGTTCTGCGCGTGGACCCCGTCGGCGAAGGGCGCACCTCCGACGTTGCCCCCGCTGCCGGCGGCGCTGCGCAACGCGCTCGGCCTGCCCGCCAGCGTGAGCTATCCCGACGCGCTGCGCGGCACGCTGGTGGATGCGCCGGACTTCGGCCTGGGTGCGTCGGTGCAGCCGGCAGATCTGACGCGCCTGCGGCAGACGCTGCCCGTGGTGGACGTCGGCGCGCTGGTTCCCGGTATCGCGGATGCGCGCCGCCTGCGTGCGATCCGGGTGGAAACACCGTTCCTGCGCGGGTTGTGCATCGAGCCCGATGATGGGGTGTTCTACCAGGCCACGCTGCCGGATACCCTCGAGGCCGGCGCCGAAGTGCAGTTCACCCGCCTGCAGGACGAGCGCGACGCGGCAGCCATCCATGCCTACCTGCGCACGTCAGAGGGTTACCGGATGAACCTGCTGCGCCCGTACCTGGAACAGGACCGGGAAAACATCGCGCGCCTGGCGTACAGCTTCATCCGCCCCGGCCTGAGCGAGGACCAGCTGGCGCAGTTCCCTACCTACGAAGCGTACGTCGACTACTTCGCCGCGCACGGGCGCCCGGATGTGCTCAAGCGCTACGCTGACAGTGTGTTGACCGGCGAGCGCGAACAGCTCGGCTTCGTCCAGATCGCGCGTCGCCGCATCCCGGACTGGAAGGCGATGGGCAGCGCCACGGAAGAAGAACGCGGCCAGGTTGCCGACGTCCTCAATGCGCTGCTGCCGGCGACCGGTGGCAAGGGCACCTGGCAGCCGGTGGACGCGGCCGCGCTGGCCCTGCCGGATACCGGCCGGTTGATCCAGGCGCACCTGAAGGGCGCCAACCTGGCGTTTGCCGAGATCATCGACGATGACGGCAAACGGACCATCGAGTACGCGCTCTCCGGTGGAAAGCGGGGGCGCAACGTCCAGTTGCGGCAAGACGCATCGCTCGGTGACGGCACCCGCTTCGTCGATGCCCGCAAGGCGATGCAGGGCGTAGCACCCTTGAAGACGATCACCAGCCTGCCGGTGGTGCGCAACCTCGACAATCTCGAAGGGCGCCCGTTCGGCCGCGAGGTGGATTCGGAGCGGCTGATCGCCAGCGCCATGGAGGACCACCCGCGCGCGATCTCGTTCAAGCTGTGGACACTGCAGGACACCTGCCGCTCATGCGGCGGGGTGGTGATGCAACAGCTCCGCAACCGGTTCCCGGACGCCAAACCCTTCTCGGTGCGCTACATGGTAGACTACGGAGCCCCCGCGCGCGTGCCCGAGCCACTGCCGGCCGCTGCGGAGCGGCTGGAGCCCGACGCAGGGCTGGTCACCTATTTCGACCAGTGGCGCCAGGACGCTGGCATGAGATAGCGCCTTGGGCCATGCTGGTACCGGCGGCGCCGCGTCCTGCGGCGTCGCGCCCTGCCCCGCGCCCGAGGCCTGCATGGATTTCCTCAAGCTGCTGCGTTCGCTCGAAGAGTTCCTGTACGAGCTCTGCACCTGGTTCCTGTTCTTCCCGCGCACGCTGTACCGGGTGATCGTCCACCCGCGGCGGATGGCGCA
>Ga0182006_1000261_pt1 | contig 48517 bp, 47 predicted proteins | sample Sormic07211104_1_FD_123022 | JGI IMG/M metagenome (GOLD analysis project Ga0182006, IMG submission 123022) | Rhizosphere microbial communities from Sorghum bicolor, Mead, Nebraska, USA - 072115-104_1 MetaG | ecosystem: Host-associated > Plants > Roots > Rhizosphere | place: USA: Nebraska...
GACTTCCTCAAGCAGCTGCTGCCTGACGCCGTGGTGGCCATCAGCGACCCGAGCTGGGAAAACCACCGCGCGCTGTTCGAAACCGCCGGTTTCCCGGTGCAGAACTATCGCTACTACGATGCCGCCACCCACGACGTAAACCGTGCCGGCCTGTTCGAAGACCTCAACGCCCTGCCGCCGCAGTCCATCGTGGTGCTGCATGCCTGCTGTCACAACCCGACCGGCGTCGACCTGAGCCCGGCCGACTGGCAAAAAGTCTTGGACGTGGTCAAGGCCAAAAACCTCGTGCCGTTCCTCGACATGGCCTATCAAGGCTTTGGCGATGGCATCGACGAAGACGCCGCCGCCGTGCGCCTGTTCGCCGAGTCGGGCCTGACCTTCTTTGTGTCCAGCTCGTTCTCCAAATCGTTCTCGCTGTATGGCGAGCGCGTAGGCGCGCTGTCGATCGTCAGCGAGTCCAAGGAAGAAAGCGCGCGCATCCTGTCCCAGGTCAAGCGTGTGATCCGCACCAACTACTCCAACCCACCGACCCACGGCGCGGCCATCGTCGCGGCGGTACTCAACAACCCGGAGCTGCGTGCTCAGTGGGAAGCCGAACTGGCCGAAATGCGCCTGCGCATCCGTGGCATGCGTGAGCAGATGGTCGCCGAACTGGCCAAGGCTGCACCGGGCCACGACTTCAGCTTCGTCGGCCGCCAGCGCGGGATGTTCTCCTACTCCGGTCTGACCGTTGAGCAAGTCACTCGCCTGCGCACCGAGTTCGGTATTTATGCGTTGGATACCGGGCGGATCTGCGTGGCAGCGTTGAACCAGGCCAACATCGATGCGGTCACAAAGGCAATCGTTCAGGTCCTGTAAACCTGCTGGTTGCATAAGGAGGGGAAGCCGATGGCTTCCCCTTTTTCGTATCCAGCCCCTAGACTGAACCCCACCGCCCCTTTGCTGTGAGAGCCCTATGCGAAACGATGACTTGGACCTGCGCGCCGACCCCGACGACATGGACCCCTTCCCCCCGCGTACCACCCACCACCCCAAGCGTGAAAAAAGCCTGGTGCTGCAAGTGGCGCTCGGTGTGTTCCTCGGTGGTTTGGCACTGTGGCTGGTGCAACTGGGGGCAACGGCGATCATGGCGAAATTGGCCATGGGCACCTTCCAGTTCGGCGGCTGATGAAGACCAACATGTGGGAGAGGGCAAATCCACTCCCCTATCGATAACTCAGGCGGCAACCAGGCCGCCCTCCTCCAGCAGCTTCACAAAGCTGTTCAAACTCTGCGACACCGTGCCACGCCGCCAGATCAGCCAGGTATTCAATAAGCGGAAGGTATCGGACAGTGGCCAAACACTCACCGCCGCCGACCCCGGCATGCTTTCCAGCATGCTGCGCGGCATCAACGCCAGCCCGGCACCGGCGCTGACGCACGCCAACATACCGTGGTACGACTCGATTTCGAAGATTTTGCCCGGCACCGCGCCATCCTGGGAAAACCAGCGCTCAAAGTGATGCCGGTAAGAGCAATTGGAGCGGAACGTATAGATGTTCTCGCCATTGACGTCTTGCCCTCGGGTGATCGGCGCGTGGTGCAGCGGCGCGATCACCACCATCTCTTCCTCGAACACCGCCACACCTTCCAGGGTCGAGTGCAACACCGGCCCGTCGACAAACGCGGCCGTCAGGCGCCCCGACAGCACACCTTCGATCATGGTGCCCGATGGCCCGGTGCTCAGGTCCAACTCGACCTTGGCGTGCTTCTGGTTATAGGCCGCCAGCAAGGCCGGGATGCGCACCGCCGCCGTGCTTTCCAGCGAGCCCAGGGCGAACGCGCCCTGGGGCTCCTCTCCCGCCACCGTGGCGCGGGCCTCTTGCACCAGATCGAGAATGCGCCGCGCATAGCCGAGGAAATTCCACCCAGCTGGCGACAAGCGCAAACGGCTCTTCTCGCGAATAAACAACTCGACGCCCAGGTCCTGCTCCAACTGCTTGATGCGCGTGGTCAGGTTCGACGGCACCCGATGGATCAGCTGTGCCGCGGCACTGATGCTGCCCTGCTCGGCCACGGCCTTGAAAATTTCCAACTGCACCAGATCCAAGTCATTCTCCATTCGTGAACGTATTGCTTAATATTATTCAGTTCTCAGAAAAGAGCCAGCCCCGTACGCTGAACCCATTCCTCCCATTCAGCAGGACGGCGCCATGAACGCAATCACTTCCCAGACCCACGCCCTCTCAATCAACCCGGCCAGCGGCGAAACCGTCGGCAGCTACCCTTACGAAACCGCACCGCAACTGGACGCGGCGCTTGATCGCGCTACCCAGGCGTTCCGTACTTGGCGTCGCCAGCCGGTCGGCCAGCGTGCCGAGCTGCTGCTGGCCCTGGCCACCGTGCTGCGCGAGCAGGCCGAAGCCATGGCGCAGATGATCACCCTGGAAATGGGCAAACCCATTGCCCAGGCCCGTGCCGAAATCGAAAAATGCGCCCAACTCAGCGAGTGGTACGCCGCCCACGGCCCGGCCATGCTCGCCCCGGAACCGACCTTGGTGGACAACGGCACGGCCCACATCGAGTACCGCCCGCTGGGGCCGATCCTCGCCGTGATGCCGTGGAACTTCCCGGTATGGCAGGTGCTGCGCGGTGCCGTGCCGACTTTGCTCGCTGGCAATACCTACGTGCTCAAGCACGCGCCGAATGTGATGGGCTGCGCGTACCTAATCAAAGCAGCGTTCCAGCACGCCGGTTTCCCTGATGGCCTGTTCGAAGTGCTCAACGTGACCCAGGATGGCGTGTCCAACGCCATCGCTGACCCACGCATCGCCGCCGTCACCCTCACCGGCAGTGTGCGGGCCGGCATCGCCATCGGCTCACAGGCCGGCGCCGCGCTGAAAAAATGTGTGCTGGAACTGGGCGGCTCCGACCCATTTATCGTGCTCAACGACGCCGACCTCGACGCCGCCGTGCAGGCCGCCGTCATCGGCCGCTTCCAGAACAGCGGCCAAGTCTGCGCCGCCGCCAAGCGCCTGATCATTGAGGAAGGGGTGGCACAAGCCTTCACCGCAAAGTTCGTCGAAGCCACTCGCACCCTGGTCATGGGTGCCCCGACCGCCGACAGCACTTACCTCGGCCCGATGGCGCGCTTCGACCTGCGCGACGAACTGCATGGGCAAGTCCAGGCGACCCTGAACGAAGGCGCGACCCTGCTGCTGGGCGGCGACAAAGTCGATGGGGCCGGCAACTATTATCAGCCGACGGTCCTGGCGGACGTCACCGATCAGATGACCTCCTTCAAACAAGAACTGTTTGGCCCGGTAGCCTCGATCATCACTGCCCGCGATGCCGACCACGCCGTGACCCTGGCCAATGACAGCGAGTTCGGCCTCACCGCCAGCATTTTCACCGAGGATCCGGCCAAGGCGCGCCAGATCGCCGACCAACTGGAGACTGGCGGTATCTTCGTCAATGCGTTCAGCGTTTCCGATCCGCGCGTCGCTTTTGGCGGTGTGAAAAAGAGCGGGTTCGGCCGCGAGTTGTCGCACTTTGGCGTACGAGAGTTCTGCAATGCGCAGACGGTGTGGCTGGATCGCAAGTAGCCCCATTGAACAAATGGCGTTAGCATCCTGTCCACTCGGCTTAACAGCATGTTTTTAGGGTCAGGATCGCACTGTGGAAAAGCTAAATCGCCTTCAAAGCGGAATCGAAGGGCTGGATGCTCTGCTCAAGGGAGGGCTGGTGTCTGGGGCGTCCTATATCATCCAGGGGCGCCCCGGCTCCGGTAAAACCATCCTCGCCAACCAGCTGGGGTTTCATCATGCGCGCAACGGCGGCCGTGTCTTGGTTGCTACGTTGCTGGCGGAATCCCACGACCGCCTTTTCCAGTTTCTGTCCACCCTGAGCTTTTTCGATGCCTCCCGCGTCGGCGCCGAAATCCAATTCGTCAGCGCCTTCGACACCCTGGAAAACGAAGGTCTCGACGAGGTAGTGAAGTTGCTTCGGCGCGAAATCAGTCGGCAGAAGGCTACCGTCATGGTGGTGGACGGCCTGCTCAATGCGCGCTCCAAAGCTGACTCACCCATCGACACGAAAAAATTCATCTCCGAACTGCAAGGCCATGCCGCCTTCGCCGGTTGCACCGTGCTGTTTCTAACCAGCTCGCGGTTGGACGACGGCAGCCCCGAACACACCATGGTCGACGGCGTGATCGAAATGGGCGAAGAACTGTTCGGCACCCGCTCGGTCCGCCGTATCCAATTGCGCAAGACCCGCGGCAGCGGCGCGCTCACCGGCCTGCACGAATGCGAAATCACCAACGACGGCCTGGTGGTGTACCCGCGCCTGGAAAGCCTCTATGGCCGGCCTTCCGCACCGGACAGCGCCGACCTGACGCGCATCCCCAGCGGCATCACTTCATTGGACGCGATTCTCGGCGGCGGCCTGCACAGCTCCAGCGTGACCCTGGTGATGGGCCCGTCGGGCATTGGCAAAACCACCCTGGGCCTCAAGTTTTTGTCCGAGTCCACGGTGGACGCGCCGGGTCTGCACTTCGGCTTTTACGAAAGCCCGCAGCGCCTGCAACTCAAGGGCCTGTCCCTCGGCATCGACTTGCAACAGATGCAAGACAGCGGCGCCCTGAGCATCGCCTGGCAGCCCACCACCGAAGGTTTGCTCGACGGTCTGGGCGCACGTCTGCTGCGCCTGGTGGAAGAAAAAGGCATCAAGCGTCTGTTTATCGACAGCCTCAGCGGCATGACCCGCGTGTCCACCAACCCGGCGCGCATCACCGATTTCTACAGCGCGCTGATGAACGAACTGCGCGCCCGTGGCGTCACGGTATTCGCGACCTGGGAAATGCACGATCTGTTCGGTTCCGAGGTCAGTTCACCGGCATCCGAGCTGTCGAGTATTGCCGACAACTTGATGTTGATGCGTTTCTTCGAGATTCAGTCTGAACTTAGAAGGACGCTTTCCATTCTTAAGGTCAGAGACAGCTTTTATGACCCCTCGCTTCTGGAAGTGGTCATCCGCGACCAAGCCGTTGATCTAAGAAAGGTTTCAAGAAATGCCCCCTCAGTGGTGTCCAATTCAGCGCTGCCTGGTTCAGCTTTTTAAGTCTTTGTGTGGGTTGGACTGACATGACCACCATCCTGGTCGTCGATGACGAATATCTGATCGCCGACATCCTTGGCTTCGCGCTGGAGGATGAGGGGTTCATGGTCGTCACAGCGAGCAACGGACGCAAGGCACTGGACGTGCTGGAGCGAGAACGCCCGTCGCTGATCATCACCGACTTCATGATGCCGGTGATGGACGGTCAACAGCTCGCCGAAGCGGTGCGCGCCCTGCCGAGCGTCAATCACCTGCCGATCATCCTGATGAGCGGCGCGCAGGCGCACATCGGCATGGAGCGCTCGGACCTGTTCGACGCCGTGCTGGCCAAGCCCTTCAAGATCGATCTGATCGTCGCCGAAGTGAGAAGGCTGCTGGCGGCGACGTGACAAGCGCCGCCTGGACAAGGGCGATAGCGACCAGGCTGAAATTGTCATGAGCCTATGCTGCACTGGTGTGTATTCAAGGACCGAGAGGAACACCCCATGCCAGCCCGCAATCCCCCTATCGATTTGTCCCATCGCCCGCGCCTGGCCGATCTGCGCCCACTGATCGCGCCAAGCGCGAGTCTGCTGGAAGCCCGGGCAGCAACCCCACGGGTGACCGCCGCCAAGGATCTGCAGGACCGCCAAGGGTACGCTACGGATTTTCTCAGCCGCTTCGTCGTGCCTTGGCCCACTACAGACGAGGCGTTGCAGGATGATGTGGAACCACTGCGCCTGGACTACACGCACTTTTCGATAACGATGTCGCGCTCGCGGCGACTGGCGCTCTACGTGGGCGTCAATATCGACGGCGCCAAGCACGTAGACATTACCCGCAGCAACGACACCTGGGCCTACGACGGTCGCCTGCCGATCAGCGCGCAGGTGGGCGAAGCGCTCTACACCAACAATGGCCTGGACCGCGGCCACCTGGTACGGCGCCAAGACCCCAACTGGGGCGAGCAGGCCGCCACCGCCAATGTCGATACCTTCCATTTCACCAACTGTTCGCCGCAAATGAGCGGGTTCAACCAGAAGACCTGGCTGGAGCTGGAAGACTACATCCTGGACAACACCCAACGCTGGCAAGCCCGCGCCACCGTGTTCAGCGGCCCGGTGTTCGCCGATGATGACCGCGTGTACCGTGGCGTGAAAATCCCCAAGGCATTCTGGAAAGTGGTGGCTTACCTGGGCGATGACGGCAAGCCCTCGGCCAGTGCCTACATGATCGACCAAAGCCGCGAGCTGGGGCAGCTCGACCTGATCTTCGGCCCACTCAGGACCTACCGGCGCAGCGTGCTTCAAATTGAACAACTGACCGGCATCCGCTTCGCCAACCTGGCTGACTACGACGGCTTCAGCAACGAAGAGCGCGCTACGGGCACGCGGATTGAGGCACTCATCCGGGGCCCGCAAGACATTCGTCTGTGAGCGAGCGCTCTTCGGGCTATATCGCCTCGCCCTGATCGACTACCATACCGCGCCGGTTCCCGAACGGGACTAATAGGGAATCCGAAGCGCGGTACGCCGCGCCAATCGGAACTGCCCCCGCAACTGTAGGTGCCGAGCCTGCTCCCCACTGCCACTGGACGCGTCCGGGAAGGCTGGAGCGAGGCGACGACGCATCAGTCAGGAGACCTGCCGGCCCAGCAACATCACTAACCGGCGGGGTGTCCGGGAAGGACTTCCTTGCCCGGCCCTTGGCGGCGGTGTTCAAGGGCGTGTTTCCATGACCGTAGCTCCCCAGTCGCACGTACGGTCCACACGGAGAACGCCCCATGCTGCCACGCGCTACCGCCCTGCTCGCCAGTTTCGGCCTGGCCACCCTGGCTCACGCCGCGCCCACTCACTACCCGCTGACGGTGCAGAACTGCGGCAGCACGCTGACCTTTGCCCAGGCCCCCGCGCGCAGCGTGACCATCGGCCAGACCGCCACCGAGATGCTTTACACCCTCGGTGTAGGCGACAAAGTGGTCGGCACGTCGCTGTGGTTCAACCCGGTGTTGCCGCAGTTCAAGGCGCAGAACGACACCATCGAGCGCCTGGCCAATAACGAACCGAGCTTCGAAGCCGTGATCGCCAAGCGCCCGCAACTGGTGGCCGCCGAGCTGGAATGGGTGGTCGGCCCTCAAGGCGTGGTGGGCACTCGCGAGCAGTTTCATGAGCTGAACATCCCCACTTACCTGCTGCCCTCCGATTGCGAAGGCAAGGACAACCTGGTGGGTGCCGACGGCACGCGGCTGGAGCCGTTTCGCATCGACACCATCTACAAAAGCATCAGCCAACTGGCAGCCATTTTCGACGTCCAGGATCGCGGCCAACAGCTGAACGACAGCCTCAAGGCGCGCCTGGCCAAGGCCGTCGCCACGGCGCAGGGCAAGGGTCTCAAGCAGGCCAGTGCGCTGGTGTGGTTCTCCAGTTCCGAGATGGCCAGCGACCCGTACGTGGCCGGCCATAAAGGCGTGCCCGAGTTCATGCTGGAGACCCTCGGCCTGCGCAACGTGGTGCAGTCCGACGAAGAGTGGCCGGCCGTCGGCTGGGAAACCATCGCCAAGGCCAACCCGACCTTTCTGGTAATCGCCCGCATGGACCGCCGCCGCTACCCCGCCGACGACCACGAAAAGAAACTCGCTTTCCTGCGCAGCGACCCAGTCACGCGCAACATGGACGCGGTCAAACATAACCGCATCATCATCCTCGACGCCCTGGCCTTGCAGGCCAGCGTGCGCACCTTCGATGGCCTGGAACAACTGGCCAGCGCCATCGACGGCTACGACCTGCCGCAATGACCGCCAGTCTGCTACGCACCCTCCTCGCCCTGGCGCTGCTGCTCGCTGCCGTACTCGCCGGGGTGGCCATCGGCGAAACCGCCATCGAACCCCAGGTGGTGTTGCAGGTGCTCGCCAACAAACTGTGGCACGCCGGTTATGTGCTCGACCCCATCGACGAGGGCGTGGTGTGGAACTACCGCCTGACTCGCGCCCTGGTCGCCGCCGCCTGCGGTGCCGGGCTGGCCACTTGTGGGGTGATCCTGCAATCGCTGCTGCGCAATCCGCTGGCCGATCCGTATTTGCTGGGCATCAGCGCCGGCGCGTCGACCGGCGCGGTGCTGGTGGCGCTGATGGGCGTGGGCGGCGGGCTGGTGTCGCTGTCGGCGGGCGCATTCGTCGGCGCGATGGCGGCGTTTGCCCTGGTGATCCTGCTCGCGCGGGCCAGCGGTTCGTCCAGCGGCACCGGCCAGATCATCCTGGCGGGCATTGCCGGCTCGCAGTTGTTCAACGCCCTCACCGCCTACCTGATCACCAAGTCGGCCAGCTCCGAACAGGCGCGCGGCATTCTGTTCTGGCTGCTGGGCAACCTCAGCGGCGTGCGCTGGCCATCGGTGTGGCTGGCGGTGCCGGTGGCGCTGTTGGGGTTGGCGGTATGCCTGTGGCACCGTCGTGCGCTGGATGCGTTTACCTTCGGCAGCGACTCAGCGGCATCCCTGGGCATCCCAGTGCGGCGAGTGCAGGTCGTGCTGGTGGGCTGCGCGGCGTTGGTCACGGCGGTGATGGTGTCGATTGTGGGCTCCATCGGTTTTGTCGGCCTGGTGATCCCCCACGCCGTGCGCCTGTTGCTGGGCACCGGGCACTCGCGCCTGCTGCCGGCCAGTGCGTTGGGCGGCGCGCTGTTTCTGATCGCCGCCGATGTGCTGTCGCGCACTTTGATCAAGGGCCAGGTGATTCCGGTCGGCGTGGTCACGGCGCTGGTGGGCGCGCCGGTGTTTGCGCTGATCCTGATCGGCCGGAGAAACGCGCGATGACGGTGTTGAGCTGCACCAACCTGGGCTTCAAAGTGCGCGACGCCGAGCTACTGCGCGGGATCGATCTGCAGGTGGCCCAGGGGGAAACCCTGGGCATCGTCGGCCCGAACGGCTCAGGCAAATCCACCTTGCTCAAGCTGCTCGCCGGCCTGCGCCCGCCGGCCAGCGGCGAAGTGCGCTTGGGCGAGCAGCGCCTGCACGACCTGTCGCGCCGCGCCATCGCCCAGCAACTGGCGGTGGTGGAACAACAGGCCGACACCGACGACGCCATCCGCGTGTTCGACGCCGTGGCCCTGGGGCGCACGCCCTGGCTGTCGGCGCTGAGCCCATGGTGCGCCGAGGACGACGCCATCGTGCGCCAGGCCCTCGTCGACGTGGACGCTACGCACCTGAGCCAGCGCGCCTGGCGCAGCCTTTCCGGCGGTGAACGCCAACGCGTACACATCGCCCGCGCCCTGGCGCAACGGCCCCGGATCCTGCTGCTGGACGAACCGACCAATCACCTGGACATCCAGCACCAACTGGCGATCCTTAAAGGCGTGCAAGCGCTACCGGTGACCACCCTGATCGCCCTGCATGACCTCAACCAGGCCCTGACCTGCGACCGCCTCGCCGTGCTGGATCGCGGGCGCCTGGTGGCGCTGGGCAAACCGCTGGAGGTGCTCACCCCGCAACGCCTGCAAGACACCTTTGGCGTGCAGGCGCACTACCTGACCGACCCGTTCGATGGGGCGCAGATACTGCGGTTGCGGCCCAACTGATCAGGCAGCCAGGGCGTGGGGCGGATTCAGCCTGCGTAGACGAGTAATTTTCCAGTTCTCTATTTCAGCTCAACCAGTCAAGGGCACCCTGTGAAACTTGATAAAAGCACCACGATGCTGCCGGCACTCACACTTACACCAACAACGATAACCGCCGCCGACATCCCCGACGTACTGACCTTCGTCCTGCAGGCCCGCGCCGAGTTGTTCCCGTCCCTCAGCGCCGCCGGTCTACCCGCCGATCTAGCGAGTTTCGAAGCAACGTACCTTCAGGGTGGAGGTCAATTCATGATCGTGCGTAACGCCGGTGCGATCGTTGCCGCTATCGGCTATCTCCCCTACGACGGGCGTTTTCCCCAGTTGAACTACCAAGGCCTGAACACCGTGGAAGTGGTGCGCCTGTACGTGCTGCCGGCGTTCCGTGGCTTTGGCCTGGCAAGCAGGCTGTATCGGGCGCTAGAGGCACAGGCCCGAGCCGATGAAGTGCAGATGATGTACCTGCACACTCACCCGTTTCTACCGGGGGCGATTGATTTCTGGAGACGTCAGGGCTTTGAAGTGGTGGATATCGAGTCAGACCCGGTCTGGCAGACCACTCATCTGCAACGGCAGTTGTAAGTCCAGTCAACTGAGCGGGCTTGCCCTAATGCCAGTCAGTTAAGGCGAGATAGGAAATGACTAAAAAATCAGAGCCAGTATGCGAATCTAAACGGCCTACCCAGTATTAACTGGAACAACCGGTTCAAAAGGTGGGAGGGGCGGTGCGACGATTCGACTTGCCCCCGATTGCGGTGGGTCAGTGACAGATGGGCTGACTCACCAGCGCTATCGGGGGCAAGCCCCCTCCCACCTTTGATAGTCATCGCTGGCTGGATCATACGGCGTACTACCGCGCAGTTTGCGGCATGCGAATCCGTCCTCAGCCTAGCGCAGAAAATCACTCACTGAGTCCTTAACTGCCCGGCGTTAGGGCAAGCCCGCTCACCACAAAAAAACCGCTCATCACAGCGCATCGACTCACCACGAAAAGAGTCGTCAGGCCCACTGTCGATGTGATGCGCTGTGTTAGCGCGAAGACTGTTCACCAGTGAGGCAACCGCTGATCCACTGTCGGCTATACGCCAATACCGCATCCGCCATGGCCACCGGAAAGTGGATAAACCCGTGGGCCGATTCCGGCAGCAAGTGCGCCTCTGCCAGGGGCCAGCGCTCGGCGAGCAACCGCGTGTCGTCCAGCAGCGGGTCCAGCTCGCCGACGAACATCAAGGCCGGCGGCATTCCCTCCACCTCACCAAACAACGGCGATAACGGTGGCTGCCGACGCTGCTCGTCACTCAGCCCCGGGGTCAGCAAGCGCAGCGCGTCGACCATGCCCGGCCCGTCCAGCAGCAACGTATCGGGGCCTGCCGCCCGCACGCTGGGGCTGCCGGTGAGGTCGTAGACGCCGTAATACAGCAACGCGCCGCTGATCCGTTGGAGCAGCGCCGGCCATTGTTTCAGCGCGAGCAATGTCGCGGTCGCCAGGTGCCCACCGGCCGATTCGCCGACGACGATCACCGGCAACCCGGCAAACTCCGGTTCACCGAGCAACCAGCGCGCGGCGGCCAGGCAGTCCTGCATCAGGCCCTGGACCGGCGTGTCGACCGCCAACCGATAGTCCACCGACACCACTATCACGTCGCAGGCGCGCACCATGCCCAGGTTGAGGTCGTCGTCCATTTGCGCGTTGCCGATCACCCAGCCGCCGCCGTGGATATCCAGCACCACGCCCTTGGGTGGGCCATTGGGACGCAGGATGCGCACCGGCACCTGAATGCCGTCCTGGCGAATCAAGCGGGTTTCAGCGGCTGGGCCTTTCTTGATTTTCTGGCTGATGCGCAACAACGTCTGCAACACGCGCGGCGTGACGCGATTGCGGATCTTGAAGCGCGGCATCCACCCCAGCTTCTGGTTGAAGCGGCGCATCTGGGCCAGTTCGGTCGCACTGGCGGGCCATGGCTGCAGGGCCATCAGCGGTTATTACGCAAGATCGAAAAATTCAACGCCGCCGCCACACACAGCCACGCCAGGTACGGGAACAGCATTAAACCGGTGAGCAGATCCAGGCGCACGGCCAGCACCACCATCGCGGCGACGGTAAGCCACAGCAGCACGATAATCACCATGCCCGCCAACAGCCGGTGGGCGCCGAAAAACACCGGGGTCCACAAGGTATTCAAGGCAATCTGCGCCGCCCACAGCGCCAATACCATCTGGCTGCCGGGGATCAAGCTCAAGCGGTAACCAGCCCAGGCCAGCAGCAGATAGATGATCGTCCACGCCACCGGGAACAACCAATTGGGCGGTGTAAAGCTCGGTTTGACCAGGGAGTCGTACCACGCGCCAGGCTTGAAAATGATGCCGGTACTGGCGGCGGCGGCGCAGGCGAGCAGGAAGATAAAGAAGGTCATCGTCGGTCCTTGGCTGAAGTCAGCGGGGCGAGTGGAAAGAAAACCAAGCGGTCTGCATGTTTCAAATGACTCAAGCAAGCGCGCATAAATTCAATGCAGGTCTGAAATTCGCGTCGGATCCCTCGCTTTCAGCTGTCATTAAAATTGGTTACCGTGCCTTCACTCCACCCGCCTGAGAGCCCAATCTTGACCGACCCCATCAGCGATCGACACAGCAGCCCCTGGGCGGTGTTCCTGATTTTCCTGCGCCTGGGGCTCACCTCGTTCGGCGGCCCAATTGCGCACCTGGGGTATTTTCGCCATGAGTTCGTGACCCGGCGGCGCTGGCTGAGCGAGCGCAGCTACGCGGAACTGGTCGCCCTGTGCCAGTTTTTGCCCGGCCCGGCCAGCAGCCAGGTCGGCATCGCCCTGGGCCTGACCCGCGCCGGTTACGGCGGCGCGGCGGCGGCGTGGGCCGGGTTTACATTGCCGTCGGCGTTGCTGCTGATCCTGTTTGCCCTAGGCTTGGCCCACTACGGTACGGCCGTGCCCGCCGGTGTGCTGCATGGCCTCAAGGTGGTTGCGGTGGCAGTGGTCGCCCAAGCCGTGTGGGGCATGGCGCGCAACCTGTGCCGGGGCGTAGCGCGGGTGCTGCTGATGCTGCTCGCGGCCGCGGCGGTGCTGTGGCAACCCTCGGCCTGGGCGCAGGTGGGGGTGATCGCCGCCGCTGGATTGGCCGGTCTGGTGCTATTCAAACCTGCACTGGCCGCTGCGCCCGACGCACTGCCCATCCCCCTCAGCCGACGCGCCGGGGCCCTGTGGTTGCTGCTGTTTGCCGTACTGCTGGTGGGCCTGCCGGCGCTGGCGCAGGGGCTGCCCCATCACAGCCTGGCGCTGGTGGACGCCTTCTACCGCAGCGGCGCCTTGGTGTTCGGCGGCGGCCATGTGGTGCTGCCGTTGTTGCAAGCTGAAGTGGTGGCGCCGCAATGGCTGAGCAACGACGTATTCCTCGCCGGCTACGGTGCCGCACAAGCCGTGCCCGGCCCACTCTTCACCTTTGCCGCCTTCCTCGGCGCCTCGATGCATGCGCCCCCCAGCGGCTGGATCGGCGGCGTGGTGTGCCTGCTGGCGATCTTCGCGCCGTCGTTTTTACTGATCTTCGGCGCGCTGCCCTTCTGGCAGAGCCTGCGCCACAGCCCACGCACCCAGGCCGCGTTGGCGGGGGTCAACGCGGCGGTGGTCGGCCTGTTGCTGGCGGCGCTGTACCACCCGGTGTGGACCAGCGCGATCTTCAACCTGTACGACTTCGCCCTGGCGTTACTCGCACTCGTCGCCCTGATGGCCTGGAAGCTGCCGCCGTGGCTGGTGGTGGCAGGTTGCGCCGTGCTGGGTGGCCTACTCGGCTGAACCGGGCGCGACGATCCTGAGCCAGGGCCAGCGCGCCTGATAACTAAGGGCCTTTTGCGCAAACAACGCGGGTTCTGTGTGCAACGGGTTGATGCGCAGCACGCCCTCGGCCACATCCTGCAACCCGTAAGGCGCATACAACTCGCCCGTCGCCACCTCCAAAGCGATGCAGGTGCCGGCCACTAAGTAACGATCCACGCCGTCGCGGGCCGAGTGCAACTGGGGGTAAGGCCGACCGAAACGCTGGCCATACCACAGGTGAACCCGCGCCTGATTCCTGACCTCGACATTCACCCCCAAGTCCTTGAACAACCCTTGCGCCGCCCGAATCACCCTGTCCTCAGCCTCGTAGGACAGGTCCGGGTCGAAGTAAAAAACGTCGTAGTCCTTTACGCCGTGATCGGCCGGTCGATTCGCTTGATGGTTCCACACCGCCTGGAACAGGCAGCCCGCCGTGAGCATGCACTGCGCCACACCCAGGTCGGGTAGGCGTGCAGTGATTTCGGCATTGAGGGGGTTGGCCATGGCCAGGGAGATAAACGTGTCGACGGTCAATGTCATGGGCGCTCCTGCGGACGGCACTGCTTATTCGGGCGAAGGCGGCCACAATAATGCACCGTCGTAAATGGCGGAAACATTTACTCAATGTGACAGTCTCAGTGCCGACACGCCCTCAATCGTCAAGGATAAAACGATGCGACTCAATGCCATGGCCCTCGCCACCGCCAGCGCCCTGCTGCTCACCGCCTGCAGCGACAGCCCGTCCGACACGGACATCCAAACGGCGCTGCAAACCCGACTGCAAGGGCCTGCCTGCATCAGCGCACCAATGTTCAAGAGTTTCCCGGTGACCTTGAGCGAGAGTTTCAGCGCCGGCGTTTCCAGCGGCAACGCACCGGCGTTCGACGCCCTGGTCGACGCCGGCCTTCTGGCCAAAAGCGACAAAACCTACAGCCTCACCGAATCCGGTCGCACGGCCTACACCGAACAAGCGCCGGGCTTCTGTTATTCCCAAGGCTACGAAATTGCCAAGATCAAGGACATCAGCCCCAACCCTGACCCGATGGGCGCCGCTGTGGACAAATCCTGGGTGGTCACCCTAGACATCCGCCAGATGCCCGTGGCCGCCTGGGCCAAAACCCCGGCCCTGGCAAAACTCACGCGCCACCCGGAAAACCTTTCCGAAGCGCCCAAGACATACCACGTGACGGTCGGCCGCGTGAAAGGTGAGCAGGGCCTACAACTGATCGACCCACGGTTTTTTATTATGCGTGGGGTCAGTGTCAGCCAGGGGTTCTGACCGTAGAGCTTGGAGGTGTTGGCGAAAATCGTCTGAAGGCTAAATCCGAATAGCCAGCGACGCCTTGCTCCCTTGCCTACGCCTGCGTCAGAATCCGCCGGCTTGTGCGCTGGGGTGGCCGTCTCTAAGGTTGCCCGGTCGCTGAATTTCTCAGGGACCGGGTTTAGTAGCCCACGATTCAACCTAACGATTGCATAAGCATCATCTGTCAGACGTTCCGGTGTCTGTGCTTGATGGCGGCTGTGCGCAGGGCACCTCCGGGTGCGCCGGTTTTGTTAGGTTCCACCGGTCTACTAACCTGCGTACAGCTGCCTCCCTTTTGTTTAGTAGCGAACGGGAAGCGGCCTCAAGTCAGGAACTTAACCATGGTTATCGATTCAACCACCCTCTTCAGCGTCACCCCCGACGCCAGCACCGAAAGCCTCATCACCAACAGCTACGAAACCTTCACCAGCGTCAGCACGCTGCTGCTCGACCTGTCCGAAGACCTCAGCGGCAAACACCGCGACATCGCCCTGGCCATTCACCAACTGAGCGAACTCGGCGTACTGCTCACCGCCCGCCTCCTCGACCGCGAAGCGCCCTGCTCGGCTTAACCTTTCAACTCATCCGCCCGATGGCTCGCCGCGTCGTCGTAAGCCACATACAACGACTCGGCGACCTGGCTCTTGATCGCTTTGCTGGCTTCCAGCCCAAGCACAAACCCTTCGGCTTTACCCCCGGCGCGGTTGAGTTCTTCATGGGTGGCGGCGCCGGTAATGGAGTCAAGAAGCTTGGCGGCCTGCGGGCCGACGCCTTTGGGGAGGGAAATGTGCTCGATGGACATTGCGGTACCTATTGAGGAAAAGATCGGTAGCGCGTGGAACCACTGCCGGCGGCGCATGGTAAACGGGTTGGCCGAGTGATGGGTTGTTTTCGGCCGATTCTATGGAAAAAGCTACCCTTTCAACTCTGCCCGATGATTGACCGCTGCGACTGCATCCAACACACCGCTAAGCGAAATCTCAGAGCGATAGCAGGGCCAGAGGGCCATCTATGGAAATAATGAGATGGCCCCATTTGGCGCCCCCTTAGCATCGATGCGCTAAAGCTTGGCACATAGCCGTCGATACTCTGGAAGAGGACGACACATCATGGAGCGATAAATGAACCTTTCCGTTAGCGCAGCCTACTTGGCGCCAGCCAGCACCCAGCTCGCACCTTCCGACCAAAAGCTCGTGGCTCAGCCCCTGACTGATCACGCGAAACAGACGTTGGCAAACACCGCCCCGGCAGCGATCTATCATCCCAGTGAATCAGCAAGCACAACGGTTGAACCGGTGGACATTGTCGATACCTGGGTCGGTCGCCAGCAATCGTCGGAATATCCTCGACTCGCTGAAATTTCCAACGGGGCGTTTCACACGTTGAAGGCCTCTTTCAAGGCATTCGTGTCCACGTTGTCGGGTATCGCGCCGGACCTGGCGAGCAAAGAGTATGGTTTCACCGTCGAGGCTGACGGCCGCCTGACAGTGCAGGATACGGCCAGCCAGCTCAGCGGCGAAGAGAGCAAGCGTCTCACAGAGTTGCTCAATCAATCCCTTTCTATGAAAACCGCAGCGGTGGCTTACCGCAACGCCATTATCGATACGGTGGACGCCGACTCGGTTTGGTCGGGCATGGGTTATTACAGCCTGACCAACGAAAACTTCGCCAAAACCATTGATCTGGCGCCTCTTCTGAGGGATTACGACCCGTCGGATTTAACGGCGATGAAGGACCGTTCTTTTGTCCTGCAACTGTCCTACAAAGGCGAGCGGGCCACACAGGAGACGGAAAACGCCATGTTTGAGCGACGCGCAACACAGCGTTTCAGCGCGCAAGCTTGATCCGCTTTGCGTGATGAGAGATGAAGGCTACCCGCTGGCTCTTGGACAAACCCAAAGTTTCGGCCATGACTGGCCCGCCCACTTGCTCAGCGGCAGCGCGATTACTGATAAGTGTCCGCCTCTTGCGCCGGATAAAACTCCCCCTCCTTGCCCATCCTTACCAGCCGTTCACGCACCATCACCTCAACACGGGCCACCGCAGCCTGATCGTCAGGATCGACCAGTTGCAAGCACAGGCGCCGAACATTCTGATCGTGAGTGCCCTCGCTGAGCATCTCGTGGGTGAACACTTGCTCACCACGCCATAGACACAGCTGGGTATGCGTGCTGCCGAGCCATATCTCGTTGACCGATCTGAGGTCAGTGCTCGCCAGTTGGTCCACGGTGATTGTCTTATCCATTGCGCCATACCTTACCGATGAATAGGTACAGGTAGACTGAAAGGCACAGCGGGTCGTTCCACGCGTCCACAGGTCGACCGGACCTATGGTGTTGAACTGCGGCCTGGTTCAGGGTTGAACAGGCAGCAATTGCAGGGGGCGAGGAAGAAGAGTCTAGGGTGAACCACCACTGTCTTGATATGTTTACTCACAAAGGACCGTATGCAGATATAGCTCTTTGTGACGGGCAGAAATCGGCCAATAGCTGACGCTAGTAAAAGAAAAGCGATCACCCCGTTTTCTAACTGAGGGATCGAATAATCATTAGAATTTTATTGTAATAATTGTAACAAATCCTAATTTAAAACGACTTCACTTCGTGAAAATCGTAGCACTCTAGAACAGGCTGGCTGATTCAGCATGATGGTGCTTCTGTATGATTGACAGACTTCAGTCGACGAACGGCTCATATGCTCGACCTTCTTCGGTTAGCTCATAAATACCATCGCCAACATCTGCGATTAGCTTCATCTTCATGAGTTCATCTATTGCATCAGTAAGGTGATGCTCGTCAGGTTGTGTTTCGCCCAGAGTCACGTTTTTCATTGTCAAAGTGAAAAAGTTGCCTTGGACATTTGAGATTATTTGGGATGATTTTCTAATCGCAATTTCCAGTATGGAGTCGGCCATTCTTGACGGGGGTTTTCTGGAGTTGAACTCCATATCAGCTTCTACCGCTTCTAAACGATCTGAAACCGCACCTAAAATTTTAAGCGCATCACTCACAGATTTTACGATTGTCAGGTTTTTCCCATAATTAACACCAGCGAATTCATCTCTAAGGATCTTCTTGTTTTCTGTGAACGTCTTATCGTTTGATACGATTATCAAATCCTCATCACAGAATTCAAGCAGCTCTTCCCACAGTAGCTCGTCGCAAACCGAGTGTCTATCAGGTGATATTGGCGGATTTCCTAGTATCTTCCGCGTTTTAGCCTTGGTGATAAGCTTTTCTTCCGTTTCTATAAAAGTGCAAATTTTAGTAAGATTTTCGTATGCATCAAGCACAGGATCGTCTCCCGGCTTAGGTTCAAGCATTGCGTTAATCTTGCTCTCCAACTCTTTTCCGAGCTTGTGAACCTCGGATTGTAGACGTGTTGCTTTTTGATGCTCAACCATGTCTCGCACCACTGCCGTGGTAAATATCGAGATGGATGAGGTTCTCTTAATCTCTGTAGCAAGCTTACTTAGTTGCGTCGTTCGATTTCGCTGAAACTCTCTATAGCCTTGCTCTGAGATTATGAGTTTGTCTTTTAGTTTTTTTAGCTCTTCAAATAAAGACAATCTATCACGCGCCTCTCGATAAAAATCAAGATATATATTCGTATCCACAAATAGCTTTGTCACTTTTATTCCTCGCCAGCAATTAAATTACAGCTCTTTCCATAACCGGAGCACATATCCTGCACCAGTAAAAAACTTCCTAAAAGGGTGAGCTAGGCCTGCGTCGAGCAGAGTATGGCAGTATCCATACTCCTCGCGACTTATATGTGCATGATACGGGGTTGAGGGCATGGAAGCGGGATCTCGCTCCCCAACAGGCATTTCCAGTAAGGGCATTACGACTGCTATCACCTGATTACAGTATTTCTGAAGGCATGAACAGTATCAATCGCTGCACAACGCAAAAGGATTAGGAAGCACTGACGGTAGCAATGGGACGTAACCATCTACTCGCGGACGTCGGCTTTTGGCCGGAAGCCGTCACCCACAAACGACCCGCTTCCGGCCTAAAGCAGCCGCTGATGCATGATTATTAAAACCTAACTAACAGTGCCATGTACTGGAAAAATTGGTGCTTTACTGACCACTAACAATCACGTACGCAGAAGCGAACCATATAGAGTCTTTCCCATTAATTTTATTCCCCCCTGATATATTAATATTCGAACTGAAGCTGCATTGTTGAATATCGGCTCCTTGCGCAGCATCTTTTGAAGACAAGGCTGAAAAAGTCACATAGTAAACACCGGCCTCTTTAACCGCGGCGAAGAAATTTAGATTTCGTTCGGATGCAATTGGAATCCTCAAATCGAAAAGAGGGCTGTTTTTCACTTGTGGATTGTCGGATATTTTTTCATAGAGCAGCGGGAAAATCGTTTTATCAGCCCGCGTCTGCCCCTCAAAATTGTATGAGATCTTGCTTACTGACAAAGAGTCCGAACAAAGTTTAAAATAGATAGCTTCGTTACTGATATTTTTAATAGTTACTGTAGGGGTTAGATAATACCCATCACCAGCTTTAACTACCGAAACCTTTACTGATAAAAATGTAGACTCTGTATCTTTAATTCGCTTTTGAATATCCGCCAGTTCTGCCAAAGCCCGATCTTTCTGCTGTAGGGCGTCAAAGGTATATGCCCCCCATAGAAGTGTTGCAAGCGCGCAAGAGGCTATAACAAAATTATTATAAGCCTGATGATGTCGTAAAAAGTCGTACACGCGTGCGTGTAAGACCACTCTAAAATTGAACATGGCAAACGCTAGGGCGATTAGCGCCCCAAAACAGATAATCCATACCCACATGGTCGACATAATCCCTACCTGCTTGAGTATCGCGGAGTGCCATCTTGAGGGAACAGTTCCGGAGAAGGTTCTTGGTCTACGAAGGATCGATTCTGACCAGCAGGTTTCACCCAAAGCGCCTGCTTAACGGCTTCCAGATCCACATTGTCTTTAACAGCTGGAAGGTTTTGCGTAACTACCGGAGTTACATCTTCCTTGATTCTCTCCAGCTCTGCATCTGCGAAAGCAATGGTTTGATTAAAAAGCAGCGCCAACCCAACAAGAAAGGCAACACCTGAACGCAATGAGTTTGATTTAAAACCGTACCATATATCTCCAGGCGACATCATTACCTGTTGCGAAGTAAGGACTAGCAAATTTTCTCGGTCAAAGCGTTTCATAACGTCTAGAAGAGTTTCTAGAGTCACTAGATCATTCGAAAGGTCAAACCCCTCTTTATCCCCAATCATTAGAGACAAGACCTGAAGCCTATCCATAACTTCCGACAAGTTTTTTAATGAATGATGACTAAGGTCGCCAGCCTGATTGACACGTAGACTACTATAATATGTTCCTTCACTGACAAAAAAAGCGCTCAACCAATGATGAATTTCTTTTGAGTTATCCCCCAAAGAAAAAATTGCTTGATAAGCGTGAAAACTTTTAGCCAAAGTTACGGGAATCTTACTACGCTCAATTGGATCGCCCCACGTTACAGATCTTCTAACGATGAATCTTTCAGAGTCAGAAAATGCTTGACTAGCAACGTAAGGAGCTCCGCTAATTACGCCAGGGTAGATGTTAGATCCCGACAAAGTAAATACTACATCGCCAACAGCCATCTCCTTTATAAAAGATAGAACCTGCCCCCGTACATTGATCGTTAGATTTGGCTCTATTGCATCACAAATTGTGAAGACATCCTCACCCTTTGCATCACGAAGAATCTCAAAGACATCTTCGTCAGGGCTAGAGTCATCAAGATGCGCCATTGCAATGCAGCCCATCTCGAGGAAGTTATTGATAAATCTATACCTGGATCCAGGTCTCACTACCCAGCACTTAGACTTCAGATTTGCGTGCCTAACAACAATATCGGAATCTTGGAGGTCGTCCATGGTGTAATTAAACTCGTCTATTTTTTTGCGCACAAATTGGCGTTGATAGCAAAACTATAACGCCCACAAGGCAATGTCAATATGCCACCTCTAAAAATCCATCTCTCATGCACTATAGAACGCAAAATACTGTTGTCGCTCAGTGTCGAACGACTTAGCATAGAATCGGGGTTATGTGTGGGCTGCCAAACATAGAAAAATCATCTTACTTGATTTTTTTCCTCTCTGCCTGAGCAAGTCCGAAATTATTTTCCCTGTATATTTGCCCCTCATTTTTGCAACAAACAGAGGTTCAATATCTTGAGCAAATCCCATCAACCCTTGAAGATGGAGTATTGACTTCCCATCTAATTTGTTCTGTACATAATGATGAATCATCGAGCTAATTAAACGCTTCTTATCTCGACCCAAAGAAACATTATTATCATTGGTTATAATCAATCCAGTAATTCGACGTTGCCTTTTCTTAGAGGCATACACCGTTTTTTCTGGATTTATTTGAAGTCTTGGATAGGGGATATTCTCAAGCACCTCCAAAATGAAGGCCTCAACATCGAACATTGCGCCTTTATCATTCGTTGAGAACGTCAAATCATCGGCATAGCGGGAGTACACTATATTTCGATCCTCGCACCAGGCTTCCACTGCCAGATCAAAATAATACATTATTGAATTCGACAAAATTGGCGAGCTTGGAGCCCCAATACTGAGAGCAAGTCGAGCAGTAGATCGCTCTCTAACGCAACTGACTCGTGCGATATCCTTTATGCTTTGTGCTGTTAATTTCCCACAAAGCACGTACGACAAATGCTTTATCAGATCCAATTCAGTTATGGAGCCGAAAAAGTTAGAAAAATCAAACTTAGCAATGTAACTGTTTTGCTTATGCCGCTCTGCGTTATCCTTGATACTTGAACCCTGCTTATATGCTGCAGCGCATTCGTGAACCGGAAGCTGAGCGAACAAATTATCGACTAGAATACCTTGTATTACTTTAGTTTCTTTTGCAGGCTGTGCAATAGGCCTCATACCACCAGATTTTTTTGGTATAAAGTAACGCTTGTATGCATAAGGTGCTCTTACTATCAATCGAGCTACATCATGCTCAGATAACGATAAAATTTCTGACATATGCTTGCGAAAATCATACGGGATCATTTATGGCCTCCCAATTTCGCACGATCAATCGCTCTGTTACGGTTCCTTTCTGCCCCTGTTATTTTATAATATTCAACACATTCAACACGCAATCGCAAAGGGTCAACAGTTATACCTGACTTTAAGACGAAGCGAAGGCTATGGAAAGTATCATCATCACACGCATAAAACATTGAATCACTATACTCAATCTTTCTTACAAGCCTGAATTCCTGAAGAAGAAAAAGCTTTCGTCTTAGGTCGTCCCTATGTACCTCCCGACCTAAACTTCTTATTGAATCAATCAGCTCTTTTTCCTTAAGAGCGACAAATAATCTGAGCAACTCATAAATCAACACAATAAGATGAATATTATTATTAACGTTGAATACCTGAGTCTTTTGAAGCTCTAATATTTCCGCAGCAATATCCTCAAGAACATCGCTAACCACATCATCAGATATGTTATTTGGGAATTTTGGACTCCAAGGATAAACCTTTACTCCTGTCCCATGCTTATCTTTAATATGGCGAAGAATACCAAGATTAATAAATGAGCTAGCACCCGCATACTCTTCAGGAACAAAAACAATTAATTTTTTATTGAAGTCTGGCAACTGAGAAAATGCTCCCAGTTCAGCAATCGCACCTTCACTTTCAACTGCGATAGCCACCAATGAGCAAACACTACCGAGATCGGCTTCGAAATCCATCAGATTTCTAAAGACACCATCTTCGTGCCAAGACTTTATTTCTTCCGGGCGGAATATATGCGGTGACGCAGCCATCTGAAGCGCTTTGCGCTTCACTGCATCGCGAAGAGAACGGACTGGAGGCTCTTCAGCGTCCGCATGTTCCTTTTCCGGAACGTGTCCACCGCAAAGTAAAACGATTGGATTTTTTGAGAAATGAACCTTGCTCTGCTCAAGATCAACGTCTGCAAGAATTCTTTGTCGCGGATCCATGCGATGAGGGCTCTTTACCAAGAATCAGCCGCAGACAAGATCTGTGGACCGGAGTGAGCGAAGCGAGCGTAGGGCCGCAGATCTTGTCTGCGGAATAAAACAACGCAATGTAATTGAGTCTGGCGAAACGCCTGACTAAGCAATGACGGAAACCATCAAGCTATGAACGCGTAAAGAGATGTCGAATCTAGATCAGAGTGCCATCACTGTCAATGACTCAGTATTCTCCCCCCCCACTCTTCAGAAGCTCTGACTGCTTTAGCACTGGAGAAAGCCCTACGTGCAGCAATGAGAGCGATGACGAAACGAAGAGATGCGGATGGCTTGGGAAGGGTACTTTAAGACCGGCCTAACAGATGATTGGCTTTGCCCATAGCTGCTCATATCAGGAGTCAGCTTCTGGCCGAACGCTGCCTTTCCCAACCGCCATATATTGGTCAAACGCCCCCCACAACACCAACCTCCCTTTTGTTGACACACACCCCCATTAACGCAAAATCCCCCACCCACCACTCAACGTGCTCAACCCAAAAGGAGCCTCAATGCAGCGCGTGATGATCGTCGGTCAACCCGGTTCCGGCAAAAGTACGTTAGCGCGCGAGCTTGGCCAGCGTACGGGCTTGCCGGTGATTCATATCGATACCATCCACTGGCAACCCGGTTGGGTAGAACGCAGCTGGGACGAGAAGACGCGCTTGTGTCATGAAGTCGAGGCGCGTGAGTGCTGGATATTCGAAGGGGGTCATTCAGCTACTTGGGACAATCGGGTCGCGCGCGCAGATCTATTGATATGGATTGATCGTTCGGCGGCGCTTCGATTCTGGCGCGTCGTGCTCAGGACGTTCTTGGGACGCGGACATTCGCGCCCTGATCTGCCGGAGAACTGCCCCGAGCAGTGGGGGAATTTGCCGGCTTTCTTTGGGTTTATGTGGCGCACGCGAAAATCAGCAAGGGCCAAGATGCAACAACTGGCGGCGAATGCGCCCTCTACTTGCCGGGTGGTTTGTTTGAGGTCTAATCGAGAGACCCAGGTTTTTCTTGCCAGCATTGAACAATCGGCTGGCCTGGCTCAGCGAGATTGCTAGGCACGACGATTACCCCAATCACACCTTGAGCAAACCCGGCTAGGCACGCGCGCCCCGCTATAGTCGACTCTATCGCCGACCGCCCTTCCAGGAGTTTCTCCCAGTGTCCGAGACGCCGACTCAACTCGCCTACACCAAGCGCTTCAACGCCGTCCTCGCCTACATCCAGGCCAACCTCGAAGGCGACCTGTCGGTGAATACGTTGAGCCGGGTAGCGAATTTTTCGGCGTTTCACTTCCATCGACAGTTCACCGCGTTTGTCGGCGTGCCGGTGTCGCGTTATGTGCACCTGATGCGCCTGCGTCGTGCGGCCCATAGCCTGGCAAGCGCTGCCGATTATTCGGTGCTGGAGGCCGCGCTCAGTGCCGGTTTCGATAGCCCGGAGGCATTTAGCCGGGCGTTCCGGCGGGCGTTCGGTATGGCGCCGAGTGCGTTCAGGAAGGCGCCGAACTGGCAGACCTGGAATGCGGTGTTCGCTATCCCTCACTTTTCTAGGACGATCATCATGCAATTACGCATCGTAGAATTTCCCCAAACCCAGGTGGCCGCGCTTGAGCATTGCGGGCCCGCCGGGCTGGTCAACCAGACGACCAGCCGATTTATCCAATGGCGCAAGCAGAGCGGCCAGTCGCCGGTGGCGTCGAGCCGCACGTTTGGCATTCCCTATAACAACCCCGATACCACTGCGCCCGAGGCATTTCGCTTTGCTATCTGTGGCGAGATTGACGAGGCGGTGGCGCCGAATGGGTTTGGCGTGCATGCGCGCATCATTCCTGCCGGGCGCTGCGTGGTGGTGCGGCATGTGGGCTCGCCGGATCATATCGGCGAAACCATCTATCCGATTTACCGCGATTGGCTGCCTGCCAGCGGCGAGGAGCTTCGCGACCACCCGCTGTTCTTCCATTACCTGAGCGTCTACCCCGAGACGCCGCAGGATCAATGGCAGACCGATGTGTATGTGCCGCTGCGCTAGCGGACCGATCAAGCCCGCTGGGTTTCCTGGCGCAACGCATCGAGGTGACGTTGCGCATGGGCGGCCTGGCAATAGGCGTTGAGGATCTCTGCGATCTGGTCGCAGTCCAGGGTGCGGCCGCCCTGCATCAGGCCGGCGGACTGGATGCGGATCTGCGGCTGGGGCTTTTTAAGGGCCAGGGCCTGGTTGCCGAACAGCTGTCGCGCGGAGCGATGGACAGGCAGGGGCGCATCGGCACGCAAAATCAGTTTCTGCACCGTCAGCCAGCCTTCCTCACTGATGGAAACATCGACAATGTCCACCAGGTCCACCGGCGCGCTGAGGGTGTCCACAAACAACTGGCGGCGGGTCAGGCGCATAAAGGCGTGTTGCCCGGCGTTGCGGTGCTGCCAGGTGAGCAGCACGAACACCACGGCCATCACTGCGGCACACACGCCAAGGCCGGTGGAGCCCCGGTGCAGCGCGAACCCCAGCAGCGCCAGGGAAATCAGTAAAAACAGCGGGCCGCGCACCTTGTACCGGCGCGAGTTGGTGAACTCGGTCTGCTCCGGTACGCGCTGGATAACCTGCTCAAGTTCGGCAACCGCACGCTCGCGTTGAGCGTCGCGGGAGTCGGCATATTCCTGGCTGAGTGCGCCGGCGAGATCCGCCAGCGGATCGGTGGGTTGGGTCATGGTCATTCTCCTTGGACGGTTGATATCGGCGGTGATACGGGCTGTGTGGCAGCCGACGACGCCGTACGGGTGAGCTGGCTGAACCAGTGTCGGTCGTGTTCGGTGGGCACACGGGTAGCCTCGGCCAGCAGGGCTTCATCCAGCGTGACGCCCAGTTGCTGAAGGCGTAATGCCGTGGGCGGGTGCGTATCGAAAGGGTGGGCGATGGCGTGATCCAGTGCTGCCTCGTTCAGGCGCAGCGGCGTATGGCGCAGATGGTCGGCCAGGGCCTGGATCAGGTTGGGGTGACGCTCGCTGAGCAGCGTGTTGATTTCAGCGTCCAGCGCGATCACCCGTAACAGCGCTTGGCAGAACAGCCGCTCGCCACCGATGTTGCCGCCCACCCGATCCGCGACCAGTTCCTGAGCGCGGCCCCAGTGATGCACCGCCAGTTGAAAGTGGTGCAGGAAACGCTGCGTCATCCAGATCGCCGGACGCTCGATCCAGGCCGGGTCGGCATCTTCAGCGCGGATAAACGCACAGTGCAGGCACATCAGGCTGAAATGCGCACCGATTTCGCTGCCGCGCTCGGTGTCGCGACTGCTGAAATGGCCCAGCTCATGACCGATGATGGATGCCGTCTCGGCCTGGCTCAGGGTCGAGAGGTAGGTCAGCGGCAGGTAAAGGGTGCGCCCGCTGAGCGAGTCGCCGGCCGGTTGCAAGAGCACATCGACGCTGGTGACGAAAAACGATTGGTCGATGCCCAGCACGATATGGTCGGGCACCGGCGCGCCGGTGGCGGTGGCCAGTTGTTCAATCCACGCCCACAAGGCCGGAGCCTTGTCGCGCCCGATGCTTTGCCCCAGAAACGCCGAGGACGGGCTATCCAGGGCATGCCATTGCTGGCGCAGACGCCCGATCAGCAAGCATCCGGCCCACAGCACGGCAACCACCGGCACCGCTACCAGCAGCATGAACCAGCCACCGGCCTTGAAGTGGCTCCAGCCCCAGCTCAGTTCATACAACAGGCTCAGGGCCAATGCGCCCACCAATAGCCCCGTGTACGCCGCCAGCCAATGCCCCAAGGCACGCCAGCAGAGAAACAGGCGGTGGTAGAGAAAATCCCTGGACTTCAGCGCGCGCCAGGCATCCAGCCGCAGCTTGAGCCACGTCGCGGGCCCGGCCACGAATGCGGCAAGGGCCAGCCAGTAGGCCAACCCAGCCAGCACCTGACGCACGCGCAGCCAGGCATAGTCACTGCCGACACTCTGTGCCTCGCGCAGCACGTCATCGACACGCCCGCTTTGCACACTGGCCCAGCCCATCAATACCAGCGGCAGCAGCAACATCGTCAGCGGCCACGACCACCGCGCGAATCGGCCCATGGCTCAGTTGGCCTGCAAATAATCGGTCAAAAAGGCCTGTGCATTGCCTTGGCTGGACAGGAACTCGTCATAACCGACGTTCAGCGTCTGCGACTCGCCGGGCAAGTACAGTTCGCCCCAACCTTGTTGCAGCACCAGCACCACGAACTTCTGACCGTCCACGGTGGTGGAATAGCGGGTGTCCTTGCTGGTCTTTTCCACGGCCATCTTCTGGATCTTCATGTTCCAGTCATGGTCCACGCCCTCTAGCTGCACCAGCGCCTGATTGTCACTGCGCGCACCGATACGCAGGGTCCAGACTTTCACGCCGCCTTCACCGGCATAGGCCAGCACTTTTTCCGCGACTTCCGGGCGATTGTCAGCATGGGCGAGCCCCGCGATCACGGCCAGAACCAAGCCCATCAGAGCTGCCCACTTGCGATACATCAACATTTGCGGCTTCCTCGACAGTTCAAAGCCGACCATTGAAATCAACGCTTGGCCGCCTGCCAAGCGGGCCGGCCGTGGCGCACAATAATAAGGCCGTGACTCACAACAACTGATCGGCCTGCCAGATGTCGATATCATGCAACGCTGCCCACCAGCTCTAACGGACGCTTTTGCCAATGGACCGCCGCAACCCCTACTTGGACACCCACTTCTGCTTCGATCACCCGGAGGCCCTGGACCAGGCCGGTGTATTCGATGACAGCGCACGGCAGGTCATGGGCAGCGCGATCGGCCACTACCGCGCGCAGACGGTTCGGCCGCACGTGCAATATTTCGACTGCGATTTGCAGTTCCCCGAGCCGTTGCGCATCCACAAAGTGCTGCCCGACAGCGTGTGCATCGTGCAGGTGCTGGGTGGGCAATGGCAGCATCGGGTGGACGGTCGGCTCAATCAATACACCCCAGGGGCGCCCCATGTGCTGGGCTTGAGCGAAAGCATGGAAGCCATGGACCAGATGCCTGCCGGCAGCCGTGCGCGCATGGCGGGGCTGCGCATCGGCGGCGACTATCTACGCGAATTGGCCGAAGAAGACCCGTCACTGCAACCGCTGGCCAGGCTGCTCGACGATGGCATGCACTTTTCAGAGTTGCATGGCTGTCGCGCCGTCGGGCGTTTGTTCGAGCGCCTTTATCACTCGCCCTACCAAGGGGCGTTGGAGCGGCTGAATCAGGAAAGCCTGAGCCTGGCCGTGCTGGTCGAGTTGGCGACACATCTGGCGCCGCAGCCAGCCAAGCCCATGGCCCCGCTGCGCAGCCATTCGGACCTGGCACACGAGGCACGCTTCAAGCTCGACGCCAACCTGATGAACCCACCCGGTACGCTGGCGCTGGCACGGGAACTGGGCGTGGGCGAAACCACCCTGAGACGCGCCTTCAGCCGCGTGTACGGCCAGTCGATGCTCGATTACGTGCGCCAACAACGCCTGGAACTGGCGCGCACCCTACTGCGCCAGCGCAAATGGCACGTCGCGCAGATTGCCCACCGCCTGGGCTACGCCAACCCTGCCAACTTCAACCATGCCTATAAGGCGTATTTCGGTCATCCGCCGGGGGCTGAATCCTAGAGTGGGCACAAGGTGTTGTGGGACACGCAAATCGGCTACTGTCGTGGGCTTCCCTCTTTCGCCGGATGGCCAGCAATGGATCTGAAATTCAGTCACGTCGATATCTTGGTCGAGGACCTCGACGAGGCGTGCGCTTATTACGCCAACATTCTTAATGCGCGCATCTCCACGACCCAGGTCTGGGAACGCGGCGGCCTGCATGTGCGCTATGCGGTAGCGCTGATGGGCCAGGAGCGTTTTATGCTGGTACAGCCGTTGGCCGGCAACCTGCGGGTGCTGTTGGACACTCACGGTGAGGGCATGATTTACCGGCATTGCTACACCACGCCGGACATCGAGGTGGCTTACGCCGAACTGATCGCCAAGGGTGTGCAGCCCGAGGACGAAAACGGCCAACCGCTGGCCCTGGAGGACCTGCAATCGCCGTCGGGTACGCGCATCATCTGGCTGCCCAAGCGTTTCGGGCACTTCTCCATCGAGATCCTTGAGGAGCAAGGGCTTGAGGCGTTTATGGTGGCGGCATTTGCCTGAACCTCAACGCGGGCCTTTGTTCTCCGACAGGCAGTTGCCTCCGTCGATCACCAGCAGTTCGCCGGTGATGTAGCTGGCCTCTGGCGACGCCAGAAACGCCACCGCTGCCGCGACCTCATCCGGCCTGCCGGCACGCCCCACGGGCACATACTGAGCGGCGGCGATTTCTTCGGCGGTGCTGGACTGCGTCGCGATCCACCCCGGCGCCACCGAATTCACGGTGATGCCAAAGGGCGCAACTTCCAGCGCCAGGCTCATGTTCATCCCTACCATGCCGGCTTTGGCCGCCGCATATGCCGCCTCGCCAGGGTTGCTGACTCGGGTGCCGGTGGTGGAGCTGACCTGTACGATGCGCCCGTAACGACGCTGCTGCATCCCCGGCAGGACCGCGCGGGTCAGCAGAAACGCCGTGGTCAGGTTGCGCGCGATTGACGCATTCCAAGCATCGAGGCTCATGCTGGCCACCTCAGCGAAAGCTTCGGCGTCGCCCTGCATCGCCATGCCCGCGTTGTTCACCAGCACATCGATTCGCCCCCAGCACGACTCAGCCCACGCCACCAATTGCGCGACCTGATCGGCTTGGGTGAGGTCCGCCGCACGCCCTTGTACCTCGTAACCCTCCTCGCTCAATTGCGCGACGCGCTCGTGGATGCGGGCACTGCTGCCGGTGATGATCAGCTTCGCCCCCGCCGCTCCCAGCCGCCGCGCAATCGCCAGGCCAATCCCCTGCTCACTGCCAGCGCCACTGACCAGCGCGACCTGACCCTTCCAGTCCTTCACCATTGCACAGCTCCTCGCGTTATCTGGACAGACTGCTCGCGCCCTCCAATGGCGCCGGTCACTCCACCTCGTCCGACGGCGCGCCGTACGCCTCCCCAATCTCAACCCGGTCGGCCTTGAGCCAACCGGTATAGTCCTCGCCATCCTTGGCCACGAAATTCACTTGCACCCAAGTCTGGTCTTCCAGCATGGCGTAGACCGTCAGGCCGTCACCGGGGATCACGAACAGCTTCTTGTTGGCACAAGCCTCATCCGGCGCGGTATGAAAATGCGCGCGCCCGGTGCCGATAACCTTGCCCTGCACCGCAGGATGAAATTCAGGCGCCGTGCCGGAGATTTTTTCCGCCAGAGCGGAGCAGTCGACAGCGGCCTGAGACAGACCGCTGAACAAGCACAGGCATAACAGGCTGGAACGCAGAAGCATGGGGCGAATTCCGAAGGAGTTGATGGCGCAGGACAATAAAGCCAGAACCTATTGGATAATTCAGGGCCATGCCAGCGTTATCTCAGAAAACCCATCCCCCGGCGAAGTTAAATCACCGTCTGGGCTCGCCGGGCTTCTGCGCGCTCGGGATACATCAGGTCCTCAATTTCTTGATACGTACGCTGAATGCCTGACACCGGCGCATCGGCCTCCATCTTGCGTACCTGTGCAGTGAACTTCATCCCTTCAGCGGAGTTGAAATCGAAGTTGGCAGGCATGTCTCTAATGAGGTATTCGGGCATGGTTTTCCACAAAACCAAATACGCCGCGGCAGGCACCAACGCTTGCGAGACGAGGCCCTTGCGCACGAGATTACTGGCCAAGTTGTCGAATACCTCTTGCGGGGTGCTAGAAGCAAATGGCTTCAGTTGAATGCCCGCAAAATGAGTGGGGCTTGTGGGGTTGGCTGACGCTTCGGAGGAGCTGCCTTTCTCCAACAGACTGAAGGCCCCCGCCACCGTGAGGTCAAAACTCGTAGGAGATTGATCACCGCCAAGCTGGCTCTTGAGCTTTTCTCCCAGTTTTTTGCCCAGCTCCTTGCCCAAAGGCGTATGGAGCAGCGCGCCCAGGCGAGCACTGGGGACGTTTGCCACTGCGTTCCAATCAGAATCACTAATTTGAAGACGCATTTGTTCAAGCGTGGGCAGGGGGTTGAAGTTGTTCAAAATAGAACCATGGATGGCCGATTGCTTGGCGGTCTCGTACAGCCCCCCCTCTAACGCAACAGAGGAATTAAGATCGTCGAAGAGCCGCGACGCGGCCGTCGAGTCGTCAACCCCTGGAGTGACGTAACTGGCCTGGGAGGTAGAGGATGTCGTTGGCGTGCTGTTAACCGTAGTCATGTGTTGGGACTCACTGTATTGACGGGAAAAATACAAACCGCTTCTTTCGAAGCATCCCTTTGTAGTGGAGCAGCAACTGCGTACGTTCCGCCTTGATGTTTGCGAAACATTTGCGCGTTATCGCTTTAGAGCGCTTCGTTGAGCAGCGCGCATTAATTGCAGTGATGATCACTATCGAACCACCGACCTGTTTAATCGCCAGACCGGCTTCCTATAATCGCCTCCACTTTCCTCCCCGCGTCCCCGTCGACTGACTTCAGTCGGCCCTCTCCCGGAACCCAACCTATGCCAAGCGCCAGCCAGGCCCCTCGTGGCCTTCCCGAACATAATCAGCAAAGCGTCAAACAACAGTGGTTGGCGATTCTGTCGGTCGCCGTGGGTGCCTTCGCCCTGGTTACCAGCGAATTTCTGCCGGTGGGGGTGCTCAATGACGTCGCCAGCGACTTAGGCATCAGCGCCGGCCACGCCGGGCTGATGGTGACGCTGCCCGGCATCATGGCCGCATTGGCCGCGCCGTTGCTGTCGGTGAGTATCGGCGCGATGGACCGGCGCTATCTGCTGATCGGCCTGACGCTGATCATGATCATCGCCAACGCCGTCGTGGCCTATGCCAGCGACTTCAGCTTGTTGCTGTTCGGTCGTGTGTTACTGGGCATCAGCATCGGCGGCTTCTGGGCCACGGCCATCGCGCTGAGCGGACGCCTGGCGCCCAAAGGTGTCGGCGTGGCGCAGGCGACTTCGATCATCATGGTCGGCGTAACCCTGGCCACCGTGCTCGGCGTGCCCGTCGGGACCTGGCTGAGCGGCCTGATGGGCTGGCGCATGACGTTTCTGGTCACCGCGTTGGTGGGCGTGCCGGTGCTGCTGGCGCAGATCTTCCTGCTGCCGCGACTCACCCCGGAGAAAGCCATTCGCATCAGTGATCTGCCTGCGTTGTTCATCAACCCACAGGCCCGGATCGGCTTGATTGCCGTGCTGCTGATCGGCCTGGCGCACTTTGCCGCTTACACCTATGTGGCGCCGTTCTTCAAGCACAGTTCCGGCTTCGACGGGCCGACCATCGGCTCGCTGTTATTGCTGTATGGCGTGGCAGGCGTGATGGGCAATATCTTCGCCGGCTTCGCCGCCAACCGCAGCGTGCGCCACACTTTGTTGCTGGTGGCGCTGATGATCGGCACCAGCACCGCGCTGTTCCCGTACTTCGCCACCGGCCTGACCGGCGCCGCCATGCTGATCGCCCTGTGGGGCTTCGCCTTCGGCGCCTTTCCGGCCTGCGCGAGTATCTGGATGTTCGTCGTCGCCCCCAAGGACGTGGAGCGCGGCATGCCGCTGTTCGTCGCCTTGTTCCAGGTGATCATCGCCCTGGGCTCGTTCTTTGGTGGACGCATCGTTGATCAGATGGGCAGCTCGGTGCTGCTCAGTATGGCTACGGGGCTGGTGGTGTTGGGCTTCGCCACGGTGCTGGTGTTGGGGCGCAGGGTCAGTAATGGGTTGGTGGCGCAGGCTTGCTGAACCGTCGTTTCCGGACGGCGGGCATGCGCTGATTACGGCGGAGCAGTCGCCGGTGCTGGTGTTCATGCTCGCCATGCTGGTGGGCATGGGAATATTCGAAGGGCTTGAATCGCGCCGGCGGCGTTGACTCGCCCGCCGCGCTTCAATCCTTGGCCTGTGACAACGGCCTGGCCACGCTTTCCAATGCTTGCCGTTCCGCCGCCACGCCCCAGATCGCCTGCACCAGCGCCGCGCCGCACATCAATGCGGCGCCGATCAGATAGCCGATCAACAGGCTGCCACGCTGCTGTGTCTGGATCAGTTGCCCGAACAGGGTCGGCCCGATAATCCCGCCCAGCCCGGTACCGAAGGCATAAAACACCGCGATGGCCAACGCGCGGATTTCCAGGGGAAAGGTTTCGGCAACGGTCAGGTAGGCCGAGCTGGCCGCAGCCGACGCGAAGAAGAAGATCACCATCCACGCTATGGCTTGCTGGGTCACATCGAACCAGCCTTGCGCAAAGGCGTAACCGCTCAGGGCCAGCAACACGCCAGACACCGCATAGGTGAGGCTGATCATCACGCGCCGGCCAATCACGTCGAATAGCCGCCCCAACAGCAGCGGCCCACAGAAATTGCCCAGGGCCAACGGCAGCACATACCAGCCAACCTGTTCGGCGGGCACTTGGTAGAAGTCAGTCAAGACCAGCGCGTAGGTGAAGAAGATCGCATTGTAGAAAAACGCCTGGGCGGTCAGCAGGGTCATGCCCACCAGCGCCCGGCGGCGAAAGCTGACGAACAGGGTGTAAAAGATTTCACCCAAGGGCGTGTGATCGCGGGGGAGCAACCGCAAAGCCGGGCTGTTGACCGCCGGCAGTGTGTGGCCCTGGTCGCGCAGGCGGGCTTCGATACCTTCGACGATGCGCCGGGCTTCGTCGTGCCGGCCGTGAATCAGCAACCAGCGTGGGCTTTCCGGCAGCCACAGGCGCATCACCAGAATGATCAGACCCAGGGCTGCACCGATGCCGAAACACAGGCGCCAGCCGAGATCGCCGCCGACCACGTTGGGGTCGAGCAACACAATGGCCCCGCCCGCACCGAGCGCCGCCCCCAGCCAGAAGGTGCCGTTGATGGTGAGGTCGACCCAGCCGCGATAACGCGCCGGGGTGAACTCCTGAATGGTCGAATTGATCGCGGTGTACTCGCCGCCGATGCCCATGCCGGTGAGAAAGCGAAACAGCAAAAAGCTCTCCAAGCTGAATGAAAACGCGGTGGCCGCCGTGGCGCCGATGTACAGCCACAAGGTGATGAAGAACAGTTTGCGCCGCCCCAGACGGTCGGTAAGCCAGCCGAACAACAGCGCCCCGAGCACGGCGCCAGCGATGTACACGCCGCCGGCCAGGCCAATGTCGAAATTGCTCATGCGCAGTTCGGGGCTGGCCTTCAGGGCGCCGGACACTGAGCCGGCCAAGGTCACCTCCAGGCCGTCGAGCAACCAGGTGATCCCCAGCGCGAACACCAGCAAGGTGTGAAAGCGCCCCCAGGGCAAGCGGTCGAGCCGCGCCGGCAGGTCGGTTTCAAAGACGGTGCCGGGCTTACCGGCGGGCAGGTGTAGATCGGTCATCGCGACATCCCTGGTGCAGAACCTTACGAAATAGGAGCCAAGCGGCGCCGCAGGAGTTCAAAGTCTTGGAACGCGGCACACCTTGCGGTAGTCGGAACAACACCTCCCGGCAAAGAACCTGGCCCATGCCCTTCAAATCCTCCGCCCTCGCAACCCTTTTCACATTGGCCGCCAGCGCAGCCGCCTGTGCCCAGGAGCCCCTGCGCCTGGAAAACCTCAAGCGCTGCGGCGACCTGCTGGAAAACCGCGAGCAGGACTGGTGCCTCAGCGTTCGCGGGCTGGGCGCTGCCTCGCCGCAGTTGAAACTGGCGGGTAAGGCCCTGCCCGCGCCAGCCGTTGTGCGCGACGGCAACACCCTGCGCCTGCGCCTCGACAGCAGCCACTACCAGAGCGGCCCGTTATGGCTGGAGGACGGCCCGCGCACCAGTAACGCGGCATGGCTCACTCTGCGCCACAGCCATGTGGTGGCCGCCCGACCGGATGAAGTGGCAAAGAACATGGACGGCCTGACCACCTATGTGGACCTGGTCAGCGTGCTGATCGAGGAAGACCAGAACGGCCGCCAGGAAGCCGAGCGCCTGGCCCGTAAATACGGGGCGACGGTGGTCGGTGCCATCGCGCCGCTGAATGTCTACCAACTACGTTTGCCCGCCAAAGACCTGATGCAGCGTGACGCGCTGGTGCTGCGCCTGGGCAGCGAGACCGGGGTAGATGCGGTGGTGATCGAAGAGTCGGGCGCCGAAGAACAGGAGCAGGCCGCGCCACAGGCCACGCCGAGCAAGCCTGCGCCGGACTCCGACGAGTGGGCCGCCAACCGTTTTCTCGACGCGGTGGCCTACTATCAGCGGCGCATCCCTGGGCACCACACACCGATCACGCCACAACCGATTCGCATCGGCGTCATCGAACGCGGCGTGGATTTCGACACCGCGGACTTCGCCGACGACCTCGGCGCATGCACGGGCAAGCGCACCTGCGTGTACGCTCGCGACACCTCCAAGCCCGACAGCCATGGCACTACCGTCACCGGCATCCTCGCGGCGCGCTGGGACAAGGGCGGCAACCGGGGCTTGCTGAGCGGTCTGGATAAGGCCAGCGGCGGCTTCGAGGTCATCGTTGACCGCAACTCCGACGCCGGCATCACCGCCAACATCGCCGCCTCGGTCAACCTGGTGGAGGACGGCGTGCGGGTGCTGAACTGGAGCTGGGGTATCCATCGCGTCGGCACTCAAGACGTCAACGGCAAGGAGGTCGATTCCCTGGTGCGCTCGGGCATCGCCATGAGCGGCTACGAGGAACTGCTGGAGGAATTTTTCCTGTGGCTGCGCAAGGAGCATCCCGACGTGATCGTGGTGAATTCCGCGGGGAATGGCTCGGCATTCTCCGGCACCGATGACTATCGCCTGCCCTCCTCGTTTATCACCGAGCAACTGTTGGTGGTGGGCGGGCACCAGCGCAGCGAACGCACTGACGTGGGGGTGGATGATCCAGGCTATGCGGTCACCCGCAGCTCATCGAACGTGGACATGCGCGTGGACATCACCGCCGCAGCCTGCACCCACGCCTCGACGCCGGGGGCCGACGAACAAGGCGCCGTGCATTGCGGCACCTCGTACGCGACGCCAATGGTGGCCGGCCTCGCGGCGGCGATGCTGTCGATCAACCCGCAGTTGCAGCCCGAACAACTGCGCATGCTGCTGCGCCGTAGCGCCATGACTATCGGTGATCAGCATGATTTCGAACGCAGCGACGCCCAAGACCTCACCGCGCCAATCCTGCCCTCGGAGCGCAACTACCGGCTTGACGACAAAGACGTAGGACGCTCGGCCCGCCTGGACATGCAAAAGGCCCTGGACCTTGCGGTGCAGAGCCGTACGCGGGTGCGCTGACGCGCACAATCGTGCAAGCCCGCGTGGCCATCGCGTCGATAGTCTGGTCATCCTATAAATGATCAGAGGCTTCGTGATGGCTCAGGCAAACCCCACCGCACAACCGATCAACCTCGCTCACAAAGCTTCGCTTATCCCTGAACAGTGGAGCCCCAGGGTCGTTGCGCAAATGAACGACTACCAATTCAAAGTGGTGCGCATTGAAGGTGAGTTCATCTGGCATGCCCACCCGGAAACCGACGAAGCGTTCCTGGTGCTTCAAGGCACCTTGCGCATCGATCTGCCGGACGGGCCGGTGTATGTGGCGCCAGGTGAGCTGTATGTGGTACCGCGTGGCATGCAGCACCGCACGGCTGCGGAGGGCGAAGCCCGGTTGCTGATGATCGAGCCGCGTGGCGTGTTGAACACCGGGCATGAAGGCGGCGATCGCACGGCGACGAATGATGTGTGGATCTGAACATTCCTCGACGACAATGCCGCCTGCATCACACGGTCATTTGGCGAACGCGTACTCGCCACCCTGCTCCACCGCTTTGCGGTAGGCCGGGCGCGCTTGCAGGCGTTGCAGCCACGCCGCCAGATGCGGGTAAGCCTGCAATTTGCCTTGAGCCTGGGCGATTTCGCCGATAAAACTCATCTGGATATCCGCGCCGCTGATGGCTTCACCCACCAGATACGGGGTGCGCGCCAGCACGTCGTTGAGGTAACCCAGGTAGTTGGCCAGTTCCGATTCGATACGCGGATGCAACGGCGCGCCGGCCTCGCCCAGGCGGCCGACATACAGGTTGAGCATCAACGGCAGCATCGCCGAGCCTTCGGCGAAATGCAGCCATTGCACGTATTCGTCATAGGTGGCGCTGGCCGGATCGGGCTGCAAGCGGCCCTGGCCGTGGCGGCGGATCAGGTAGTCGACGATGGCGCCGGACTCGATCACCACATGGGGGCCGTCCTCGATCACCGGGGACTTGCCCAGTGGGTGGACCGCCTTGAGTTCAGGCGGCGCGAGGTTGGTCTTGGGGTCGCGCTGGTAACGCTTGATCTCGTAGGGCAGGCCCAGTTCTTCCAGTAGCCACAGGATGCGCTGGGAGCGCGAGTTGTTCAGATGGTGGACAGTGATCATGCAAACTCCGCGGGCGACAGTAGGTGTGTAGCAACAGACTACGCCAATGCGGCCGAGTGCCGTGTATTAACCGCGTGAGTGTGGCGAGCGGCTCGGTGCAGGCCGAGCCGTATCGACCTCAGCCGTTGACCATTGCCCACAGCGAAGCGCCGACCCCGGTGATGCTCTCCCCGGCGATCAAGCCCGCCGCAGCGGTGATTGCAAAGCGCTCGGTGAGGCTCGGCCAACGGCAACTCACCAGCCAGGTCAGCACGGCGCCGAGGGCCATCATCAGCGAGACCGACGCCGGCAGTACAAATGCCAGCCCCAACGCAGCGGCACTGGGCAGGTAACGCGCACGGTGCGCGGGCAAGGTGCTGTCCAGAATGCCGAGCAGAACCCCGATCACGCCGCCCAACCCAATCGCCCAGCGGATACTGATCGACAACGAGTCAAGCCCATGGGTCAGGGTTTGCGCCACGGCTTTCCAGGTGGCGACGGCCGGAGCAGGCCACTGCTCGGTCAACAACATGGCTTGTGGGTCGGGGATCAGCGCCAGGTAAGCGAATACGCCGACGATGCTGCCGATAAAAATCCCCAGGATTTGCGCGATCACCTGTTTATGCGGTGTGGCGCCAATCGCTTTGCCCACCTTGAAATCATTCATCAGGTCGGTGCACTGCCCGGCTGAACCGCCTGCGGTGTTAGCGCTCATCAGGTTGATCGGCACCTGGCCCGGCGCGACGATGCCAAAACTCAGCTGGGACAACTGCCCGATGGCGCCAATCGGCGGAATACCCGTGGCGCCCACCACGCGCGCGGCCACCGCGGCCAGGCAGATCGCCAACGGAATGGTCAACAGCGCCATCCACAGGTTGATGCCGAACAACAGCGCCTGCAGGCTGACCACCAAGGCAATCGCCAGCACGAATCCAGCGGCCGGACCGCGCTTGGGCACACGCCAAGCCTGCGCCCCGGTAGAGCGGCTGGACGCATATAGCGCCCACAACCGAATGGCCAGGGACGCCAAGGTCGAACACACCATCAGGCTCACGCCCGGCCACAACAGCCATTCCACCAGCGCGGCAAACTGCGGGCCGGTGCTGCCGGCGGGCACGATCACCAAGCCTTCGGCCAGCAGCCATGGCGCAAGCCCACCCCAGGCGAGCACGGCTCCGAGCAACAGGGTCAGGCCGACGCGGATGCCGATGATGCCGCCAAACCCCACCAGCAACAGCGACGGGTCGGCGCTGAAGGTCAGGCGCTCCAAGTGGGCGCTCGGCGACCAGCGCGGCAGGCTCCATAGAAACGTGTCCACCCATTTGACCAGCCCGGACAGCAACGCAGCGCCCAGCAGCACTTTCAAGCGCGTCGCGGCTTCGCGGCCATGGTTGTAGATGTGCAACAGGGTTTCCAGGGTGGCCATGCCTTCGGGAAATTTCAGCGCGTTGTCATTGAGCAACGAGGGCCGCAGGTACCAGGCGATCCAGATCCCCAGAAAACTCACCGAGAACACCCAGGCGATCATCGGCAACGCGTCCAACTGGTTGCCGGTCAGCAAGGTATAGGCCGGAATCGGCGCCACCAGCCCGCCGGAGATGATCGACGCGGCGGCCGAGGCGACGGTCTGGTTGATATTGCTTTCATGCAACGTCCACGGCAGCGCCTGGGACGAACGCCGGGCCAGGCCTTGCCAGATCGCGTAGCCGACCAGCAGGGCAATGATTGACATATTGAACGACCAGCCGATCTTCAGCCCGGCGTAGACATTGGAAGGCGTGAGCAGGATACCGAGCAGCGTACCGGTGACGACGGCGCGCAGGCTCAGCTCGCGTTTGATAGGGCCGTGCTCAGGGAGCGCTGGCCGAGTGGAAGGCATGCGGAGTCCTTTCAGCAAAAAAGAGCGACCCAACAAGTGAGCCCCCTCAGCCTCGAAGGTTCCTGAAACGACACCCGAACCTGTGTTTGTGCTGAGCGGACTTGCTGCTATGAACAGCCTTGTTGGATTGAGAGAGCTTGATGGGGTGAGCGGGCCGGCTCTGCGCTGGCCTGCGCCTTGTCCACCAGTCGCTGTACCCAGGCTGCATCCTGGGGATTGATTACGCCGTAACGGTCCGGCGGGGAAAAATGCCAGTGGTGCGCAAGCTCCGTCAGGCGCTTGTGTTCGTCGGCCGACAACCAGTACGTGGTGCGGGTCAACGGTATCGGTTCGCCATCGAAGCGGCGCCCGAGCATCACGTTAGTGCGGGGGGCGAAGGCCACGGCCAGGTTCTGGGCGGGGTGCAGTTGTTTGTCGAGGGCTGGCATACGTCCGACGCGGTTATAGGTGAAATTGCCGGCGTATTCTTCCTTGAGCACCAGCCAGTGGCCCGCCGCAGTCCTGGCCACGATCCACTGTGCAACTCCGCTGCTCTGGGTAATGCTCCACTCGCCATCCTTCCACTGCGTCAGCGTGTTGCAGTCCGGGTCGAAGTCCGACACCCACAGACACGTACCCGCCACCAGCCTGTGGCGCTCCAGTTCCACCACGCCCTGGCCCGGCATCGCCGCCCAGTAGCGTATGACCGGGTCGCGGCGGTCGCGCAGGTAGTTACGCAGCCCCCAGGCCACGATGACTATCAGCGTCACCAGCACTTGCCAGCCAAAGGTATTGCCGACGATGCGATCAACCGCCAGTGTCGGCATGAACGTGGCGCTCAATAGCCACAAACCCGTCAGGAATACCAGGAACGGTAGGATCGCGCCCAGACACAGCGGCGCCATCAGCACCGTGAGCCAGTCAAAGCGTTGCCCGCGCGCGCGCTCGTAGGCCCACGCCTGCTCCTCAGCGAGCATCGGTGCCTGTTCGCGTGGGGCGATGTCGGGATCGGGAGTATGAAAGCGCCAGTAGCGCGTGTAGGGGTCTTCGTTCATGGCGCTCATCATGCCTTCCCCGCAGGGGCAGCGACACCGCTGATGACGTCGATCAACACAGGCATTGCTCCAACCGCGATACAGTCATACGATGACTGATCACAACCATAAAAATAAAGGATCACCTGTGAACACACCCCTCCTCCTGGCTACTGCAGTCGTCTGCGGCCTCAGCGCCCACGCCAACGCGGCTACCTTCGCCTATATCTCCAGCCCCGGTGACGGGCTGATCTCCCAATACAGCCTGAACGAAAGCAACGGCGCATTGAACCTGGTGAGTCAGGTGGCGGCCGGCGATCAGGTCAACCCGATGGCCCTGAGCCCCGACGGCAAAACCTTGTATGCCGCGTTGCGGGTCAAGCCATTCCAGTTTCAGGCGTTCAACATTGACCCCACCACCGGGCGCTTGAGCGCAAAAGCCAAAGCGCCGTTGGCCGAAAGCATGGCGTACCTGGCCACCGACCGCACCGGGCGTTACCTGCTCGCCGCCTCGTATGGCGCCGACACCCTCAGCGTGCAGCCTGTCGATAAGGCCGAGCCGATCCTCACCTACAAGACCGGCCTCCACGCGCACTCCCTGCGCACCGACCCGAGCAATCGCTTTGCCTACGCGGGCAACCTGGGCACGGACCAGGTGCTGCAATACCGTTTCGATGCCGACACCGGCGCCCTCAGCCCCATCGGCAGCGGCTACGTGAGCGTGCCGGCCAATACCGGGCCTCGGCACCTGGCGTTTTCTGCCGATGGCAAATTTTTGTACGTGGTGGGCGAAATGAGCGGCACCGTCACCGCGTTCGCCATCGACCATAGCAGCGGCGCGCTGACCCGGATCGGCGTGGCCAATGGCATACCCGAGCGCTTGAACCTGGCGCCCGGCCAAGTGCGGGACGCCCGCAACAATGACTTGAAAGACGACCCCACACCGCGCATCTGGGCGGCCGACCTGCGTTTGTCGCCCGATGGCAAGCTGCTGTTGATGAGCGAGCGCACCAGCAGTTCGGTGTCGGCATTTGCGGTGAACACAGGCACCGGCGAACTGCGTTTCCTGGACAACTACCCGGTCGAAGAAAAACAGCCGCGCAACATCGCGTTCTCGCCGAACGGGAAATGGCTGCTGGTCACGGGTGAAAAAAGCCAGCAAGTCGGCACCTATGCGGTAAACGCAGGCGGTGCCTTGAACCGCGTGGGTGAAGCCGCGTCGGGCAAAGGGGCATTGTGGATCGAGGTGTTGAGCACTTCGGCGCACTGACCCCCAGGGCTGAGCACACTTGAAGGGGGAAGGAGCAAGCCCCCTCCCCCTTCGGTTCAGCTCAGGCGGAACCGCGCCGTGTTATCGCTCAGCGCCTGGCTGCCCTTGCTCAGGGTGTCCGCCGCGCGGTTCACCGCGCGGGCGCCGTCGAGCAAGCGCCCGGCGGCCTGGTCGACTTGTTGGATATTGCCGCTGACTTCATCCGCCGTGGTCGCTTGTTCCTCTACCGCCGTGGCGATTTGCGCCAAGGTGTCGGTGACGTTCTGCACCGCGCCGGCGATCTCGCCCAATCGCACGCCCAGCCCGGTGACCGATTCGGCATCGCTCAGTGCTTGTTCGCACGCGGCGCCCATCAGGGTAACGGCCTGGGTCACGGTGGCGCGCAGGCTGTCTACCGTGCCGGCAATTTGCGCGGTGGATGCCTGAGTGCGTTGGGACAGGCTGCGCACTTCATCGGCCACCACCGCAAAGCCGCGTCCTTGCTCACCGGCGCGCGCCGCTTCGATGGCGGCGTTGAGCGCCAGCAGGTTGGTCTGCTCGGCGATACCGCGGATGGTGTCGACCACCGATTGAATCTGCTGGCCCTGATCGCTGACTTGCTGCAAGGCGGCGGCGGTGTCGGTCAGGCGTTGGTTGAGCTGCTGGATGCTGGCCGTGGTGCGTTCGCTGTCGCGGCTACTGTCCTCGGCGATGCGCCGGGTTTGCTGGGCGCTGCCGGAGGCCTGTTCGCAACTTCTGGCGACCCCCATGGAGGTGGCGGCCAGCTGCGTGGCGGCGGCGGCGATCTGGCTGATCTGATGTTGCTGGTCTTCGACTTCGCTGAGGGTGCTACCCGATTGGGTGTTGAGGGTGACCACCGCCGAGCCGAGCTGCTGGGTTTCGTGATTGACCCCCAGCAGGCTGGTGCGCAGTTGCATCACCGCCACGTTCAATGCCGTGCTGATCGCCGCCAATTCGTCACGCCCCTGCACCGCGACTTCCACGCACAGATTGCCGTCGCGCAGGGACTCGGCCAGGGTCGTGATGCCACTGGCGCTACGCCGGATAGAAGCTTGCAAGCTCATAAACAAGTACAGCGCCGCCAAGGCCAGCAGGCCGAATGTCGCCGCCACCGGGATAAATTGTTGCAGTGAGCGATCGTGGTAATACGCCAGGCGCGCATCCAGGGAATTGAGCGACTGGTTGCGCAGTGCGCCGAGGCTGCTCAGCATGGCGTCGACACTGCGCTCGAAGGCGGCGGTGTCGAGTTTGATCGTGCCGCCGAACACGCCGTCGTCCAGCACTTTGAGTTCGTTGTCCAGCACCTGCAGGCTGTTGTCGTACTGCGCGGTCCACGGCTCCATACCCGCGTAAGGCTTGGCCTTGAGCGATACGGCGGCCTTGATCAGTTGATCCCGCGCATCACCGATGCGGCTGCGCAGGTCACGCATCTGCAAGCGGCTCTGCAAGGTGAACTGCCCCGACGCGATGGACGACTGGCCGATGCCCGCCATGCGGCCGATGCGCTCGATCAGGTCGGGCGTCTGCTGCGTGGCGATTTGCATCGTCAGGTAGGTTTCCAACCAGGGGTCGAGGATCAGGCCGGCGTCCAGCGCGATCTGCTCGCGCAATGCCTGCATGGCGCCGAGCGCCGACGTGAAGCGGTCGTAGCCGTCCGGCCACCATCCGACGGTGCGCAGGGATTGGCTGTCCAGGCCCTTGACCGCGCTTTGCAAGGTGTCAAAGCGTGCCTGAATGTCCGCGCTGACGTCCTGCGCCTTGAGTGTCTCACCCAAGGTTTGCAGGCTTTGTTGGATCGGCCCGTAGTTGGCATCCAGGGCGGCCATGGCAGCCTTCGCGGCGGGTGTGGGCTCGCGCAGCAGGTCCACGGCCTTCCAGCGCGCAGCCAGGTTGCGCTGGGCGGTCAATTGCGCGTCCAGGCTATCGAGCGCCAACAACTGGCGGACACCGGAGCGCTCGCTGGAAATCACGGTTAATTTTTCTCGGTAATCCTGACCGATCATCCACAAGCTACCCGCCAGGGGCAGCATGAACAGGAAAAACAGAATCTGGAATTTTCGCGCGAAACCAAACTGTCCGAGCAGGCGGATACCGGGTGATAACAAACTGTGCATGTCCGACTACTCCCTCAAACCACCCAGGCGGTGCAGCGCTGGGGGAAACCTTGAAATGACTAACGGCAAAACGCCATGTCATTGATTATTCTGGGACTAGCAAGATACGGGCCGTTGAGCCACAGCCCCGAAACAGGGCAGGCGATGTGCAAAAACGCGCCGTAGCGTGCTCGAAAATGGGGCGAAAGCACTCAGTCCTGGCAGTGACGGTGTCACCGCCGGGGACGACAAGCACGGGGATGTTCGGACAAGCACACGCTTCAACCATCCGCCGTCATAGGCAGGCTATCGGCTGCCTACGGCGCAAACTTGAAGACACGATGAGGGGTGCTTAACCCAGCAGCTCACGGATCCATCGCACCTGCCGGGCGATGTGTTGTTGCTTGCCGTGTAGAGCGCCCTGCTCCGACTGTTCAAGGCCTGCCAGCACCTTTTGCTTCAGACGCAACGCCCGCTGCCATTTGGCCAAAAACACCGGGCTGCGTGCCTGCATCTGCAGTGGGCCGAAGTACAGTTGTTCGGCGCTGTAGGCCACCGGCCCGACGCGTTCGGCGATGATGATTTCGTAGTAGAAGCGGTTTTCGTGCACCAGCTCTTCGTTGAGGATCGTGTAACCGTTATCCATCAACCAATGGCGCAGAGGTGCCTCGCCGCCATTGGGTTGCAGAACCAGGCGTTCGCGGCCGCTCAAGCGCGCCTTGCCGCCGTCCAGGATGTCGCGAATCGTCTCGCCGCCCATGCCGCACAGGCTGATCGCAGTAATGCCGTCGTCGGGCTCGATGGCCGCAAGGCCGTTGGCCTGGCGCACGCTGATGTGCGCTTGCAGGTCGTTATCGCGCACGGTGCGCTGGGCCGCGTGGAACGGCGTGCTCGCCAGCTCCCCCGCAACCGCCGCGCTGATCGCGCCACGACGCAACAAGGCTACCGGCAGGTATGCGTGGTCCGAGCCGATATCGGCCAGGCGCGCGCCCGACGGCACGTTCGCCGCCACGCGCTCCAGGCGCATGGATAAAGTGTGTTCGTTCAATTGAGGGTCCTATGGGCGCGTTCGAGCGTCTTACTCGCCGGAAAACCGGTCCCGGCTATTGGTCAGGTGCAGCACCATGGCTGCGCGGGCCGCGTCCGCGTCCTGACGTTTGATCGCGTTAAAAATCGCCTCATGCTCCAGGTGCGCCAACCGCCCCAGTTTGGCGAAGTCCGCGCCACCGCGCTCGGCGCCCTTGACCAGGCTGCGCGGAATCATAGCGCTGCCCAGGTGCTGCATGATCTCGGTGAAGAAGGTATTGCCGGTGGCTTCGGCAATCAGTTGGTGGAACCGTTTGTCTTCTTCCACACAACTGTCGTTGTTGGCCAGGGACGCCTGATAGTCATCCAGGGCCTGGCGCATATGGGCCAGTTGCGCATCGGAGCGTCGCCCGGCAGCCAACGCCACCGCCTGCACCTCCAGGCCCAGGCGCAGCTCCAGCATGTTGCGCACACTGGCCACCGTGTCCACATGCAGACGCAAGCCTTGCTGGGCGCGCGGCTCCAGCACAAAGGTGCCGATGCCGTGGCGCGTCTCCACCAGCCCGGACGCCTGCAGCTTGGAAATGGCTTCACGCACCACCGTGCGGCTCACGCCGTGTTCGAGAACGATGGTGGATTCGGACGGCAGTTTTTCACCGGGTTTCAACTGCCCCAGCAGGATGCGCTGGGTCAGATCATCGACCACGCCTTGAGCCAGGTTGGTGGAGCGTTTGCGCGGGGTGGCTGGGGGTTGGATGGGCATTGCGACGGGTCCAAGGGGTTGGGCTGGGGAGAAGCTTAACATTCTGCCTGTTCGGCGTGACACGAATCCGAAACCCTCTTACTTGTATGACAACATCACACATCAAGCTCTATTAGGGTCCTTTGACAGAGACCACACTCCGGGCTTAACAACCGCCAAAAAACCCAACGAAAGCTGAGAAATAACCAAAATATTCACTGAATAGCGGGCTTTATAAGAACAAATCCCGAGCAGTGCATTGCGACCCCAAGAAAACTACTTGTATGATGTCTATCAACAAAACGCACAAACCCGCATAAAAATAATCAGGGGGAGTCTTGAATTGTGAACAATTCAAACCACGCAGCTGTTGCTTCAGAACGCAGTCCGGTCCTCGCGCGCGCCGTGAGCAAAGTGAAGGGCCATGTGCTCCCACTGTTCGTGATCATGTTCATCCTCAACTACATCGACCGGGTCAATATCGGCTTCGTGCGAACGCACATGGAGCATGACCTAGGCATCGGCGCGGCCGCCTATGGCTTTGGCGCCGGGCTGTTTTTCATTGGTTATGCCCTCTTCGAAGTACCTTCCAATATGCTGCTGCAAAAGGTCGGCGCGCGTATCTGGCTGACCCGCATCATGTTCACCTGGGGCATCGTCGCCACGCTGATGGCCTTTATCCAGAACGAAACCCACTTCTACATTCTGCGTTTTCTGCTGGGAGTGGCCGAGGCTGGCTTCTTCCCAGGGGTGATCTACTACTTCACACGCTGGCTGCCGGGTGTGGAGCGCGGCAAAGCCATCGCGATTTTCCTCAGCGGCTCGGCGGTGGCCTCGCTGATCTCCGGCCCGCTGTCGGGTGCACTGCTGCAGATCGAAGGGTTTGGCCTGCACGGTTGGCAGTGGATGTTCGCCATCGAAGGCCTGGCCTCGGTGGCCATCGGGTTCTTCGTGTGGTTCTGGCTCGATTCCAAGCCCCACGACGCCAAATGGATGACCCGCGAAGAACAGGACGCACTGGTGGACGCCATCGACCAGGAACAGCGCGAGCGCGAGGCGCTGACCAGCGTCAAGCCGACCCTCGGCCAACTGCTCAAAGACCGCCAGATTCTGTTGTTCTGCGCGCTGTACTTCTGCATCCAACTGACCATTTACGCCGCAACCTTCTGGCTGCCGAGCATCATCAAGAAGATGGGCGACCTCAGCGATGTGCAGGTGGGTTTCTTTAACTCGATCCCGTGGCTGATCTCGATCATCGCCATGTATGCCTTCGCCTCGCTGTCGGGCAAGTTCAAATTCCAGCAGGCCTGGGTCGCGGCGGCGCTGTTGATTGCGGCGGCGGGCATGTTTATGTCCACCACCGGCGGGCCGATCTTCGCCTTTGTGGCGATCTGCTTCGCGGCGATTGGTTTCAAGTCGGCGTCTTCGCTGTTCTGGCCGATCCCCCAGGGCTATCTGGATGTGCGCATCGCCGCGGCGGTGATCGCGCTGATCAACTCCATCGGCAACCTGGGCGGCTTTGTTGCGCCAACCACGTTTGGGTTCCTGGAGCAGACCACCGGCTCGATCCAGGGCGGCCTCTACGGCCTGGCCGGCACCTCGGTACTGGCGGCGATCCTGGTGTTCTTCGCCAAGACCACGCCCTCGTCCAACTTGACCGCGCCCGGCAGCGTGCCCAGCGCCGCCCTCAGCAAACCTCTTTAAGCTCAACCAGGAACCTGCCATGACTACGCCAATCGTCACTCACTTTCAGGTCATCCCCGTGGCCGGCCACGACAGCATGCTGCTCAACCTCAGCGGCGCCCATGGGCCATTTTTTACGCGCAATATCGTGATTCTCAAGGACAGCAGCGGCCACACCGGCGTCGGCGAAGTACCCGGCGGCGAACGCATCCGCGAAACCCTGGAAGACGCGCGCAGCCTGGTGATCGGCCAACCCATCGGCCAGTACCAGCGCATCCTCAACCGGATGCGCAGCACTTTTGCCTCGCGGGATGCCGCCGGGCGTGGCCTGCAGACCTTTGACCTGCGCATCACCATCCATGCGGTGACCGCCATGGAAGCCGCCTTGCTCGACTTGCTGGGGCAGTTTCTCGAAGTGCCGGTGGCCGCACTGCTCGGCGAAGGCCAGCAGCGCGATGCGGTGAAAATGCTGGGCTATCTGTTCTACGTCGGCGACCGTAAGGCCACCGACCTGGCCTATCGCAACGAGGCCGACAGTGACGATGCATGGTTCCGCCTGCGCCATGAAACCGCCCTGACCGCCGAGGCGGTAGTGCGCCTGGCCGAGGCGGCCCAGGCCAAATATGGCTTCAATGACTTCAAGCTCAAGGGCGGCGTGCTATGCGGCGATGCTGAAATCGAAGCGGTCACCGCACTGGCCGAACGCTTCCCCGAGGCGCGCATCACCCTCGACCCCAACGGCGCCTGGTCGCTGAAAGAAGCCATCCGCCTGTGCCGCGACCAGCACCGCGTACTGGCCTATGCCGAAGACCCCTGCGGTGCCGAAAACGGTTACTCAGGCCGCGAAGTCATGGCCGAATTCCGCCGCGCCACCGGGCTCAAGACCGCCACCAACATGATCGCCACCGACTGGCGCGAGATGGGCCACGCGATCCAGCTGCAATCGGTGGACATCCCCCTGGCCGACCCGCACTTCTGGACGATGCAAGGCTCGGTGCGCGTGGCGCAGATGTGCCACGAGTGGGGCCTGACCTGGGGTTCGCACTCCAACAACCACTTCGATATTTCCCTGGCGATGTTCACCCAAGTGGCCGCCGCCGCACCGGGCGACATCACCGCTATCGACACCCACTGGATCTGGCAGGACGGCCAACGCCTGACCCGCGAGCCGCTGAAAATCGAAGGGGGTTATGTGAAGGTGCCGACCCGGCCCGGCCTGGGGGTAGACATCGACATGGACGCCGTGGCCCACGCCCATGAACTGTACAAAGGCATGGGTCTGGGCGCGCGGGATGACAGCGTGGCGATGCAGTTCTTGATTCCGGGGTGGGGGTTTAACAACAAGCAGCCTTGCCTGGTGCGCTGAAGCCTTCAGGTAGAGCGGATAAATGTGGAAGGGGCGGAGCGACGATTCGACTTGCTCCGATAGACACACGTATCCACACAAGTCTTAAAGGCTAACGCATAACCCTGTGAGCGGGCTCGCTGTGGTAATGGAATGGACGCCCCCTTCCTAACGGCATCTATGTGCCAAAGTTAAAGTGTTACCCACACTTAGCGGAAGGGAGCGTCCTCATGCAGCTTACGACTGTTTCGGTTGACTTGGCAA
>Ga0182006_1000262_pt1 | contig 48475 bp, 39 predicted proteins | sample Sormic07211104_1_FD_123022 | JGI IMG/M metagenome (GOLD analysis project Ga0182006, IMG submission 123022) | Rhizosphere microbial communities from Sorghum bicolor, Mead, Nebraska, USA - 072115-104_1 MetaG | ecosystem: Host-associated > Plants > Roots > Rhizosphere | place: USA: Nebraska...
ACGGTCGCCACGCAGTTGCCGATCAGGTTGCCCAGCGCGCGGGCGATGCCCATGAACCAGTCGACCGACAGCACCAGCACGAGACCGATGGCGGGAATCGCCGGAATCGCGTGCAGCGTAGCCGCCAGCACCACGATGGCCGAACCCGGCACGCCGTGCGCGCCCTTGGAGGTGACCAGCGCGATCGCCAAAATGGTCAGCAGGTCGGCCATCGAGATCGGCGTGTTGGTGGCCTGCGCGATGAACACGGCCGCCAGCGTGATGTAGATCGAGAAAGCGTCGAGGTTGAACGAGTAGCCGGTCGGGATCACGAGGCCGACGGTCGAATCGCGGATGCCCATGCGGCGCAGCTTGGCCATGATCTGCGGCAGCACGCTGTCCGACGAGGTGGTGGCGAAGACGATGGTGAGCTCCTCGCGCAGGTAGCGCAGCAGCTTGATCAGGCTGAAGCCCGACATGCGCATCACGAGCCCGAGCACCACGAACACGAAGATCAGCACCGCGCCGTAGAAGAGCGCGACCAGCATGCCCAGTTGCTTGAGCGAGCCGATGCCGTACTGCCCCACGGTGAACGCGATGGCGCCCAGCACGCCCAGCGGCGCCAGCTTGATGATGATCCCCATGATCTTGAACAGCACCAGTGAAAGCGCATCGACCACCACCGCCACCGGCTTGCCGCGATCGCCCAGCAGCGTGAGCGCGCAGCCGAACAGCACCGCGAACAGCAGCACTTGCAGCACGTCGCCGGTGGCGAAGGCATTGACCACCGTGGTCGGAATGAGCTTCATCAGGAAGTCGACCGTGCCGCCGCTCGTGAGCTTGTCGGCGTTCGACGCATAGGCGCTCATCGCGGTCGCATCGAGCTTGGAGGGATCGACGTTCATGCCCGCGCCGGGCTGGAACACGAAGGCCAGCACCAGGCCCATCGCCAGCGCGATGGTGGTCAGCACCTCGAAGTAGATGAGCGACTTCACGCCCACCCGGCCCACGCGCTTGAGGTCTCCCGCGCCGGCGATGCCATGCACCACCACGCAGAAAACCAGCACCGGGATGATCATCTTGATCAGCTTGATGAAACCGTCACCGAGCGGCTTGAGCTTCACGGCGTACTCGGGCGCCAGGAGCCCCGCGAGCACGCCGAGCACCAGCGCGATGACCACCTGACCGAAAAGCGATTTGGCGAAGCGGGGCATGGAAGTCTCCTGTCTGTCTTGTCAAGTTTTGCATGCAAGCAATGCCTTTTCTTGCATACAAGAAATGTAGGCAAGAAGACTTCGGGGGGACAGAGGGTATTCCCGGGCACAAGCCTTCTGCCCACGGGGAATTAAGTCGTGGACCGGGATGCATCTGCGCCTTGGGCGCCACCGTCTGGCACCGTGCTGGGCTACAGCAATCTCTGGATGGCCACGAGGCCCCTCAATCCGCTACAAACGCAGCATGAGCATCCTGTTTCACCGCGGCGTCAGTGCCGCCCTTGGCGCGGCAGCGCTCTTTGGCGCCGGTACACCCTTCGCGAAGCTGTTGCTAGCGCATGCCAGCCCTTGGCTGCTCGCCGGGGTGCTCTATCTGGGCTCGGGTATCGGTCTATTGATCTGGCGGCTTGCGTCGCGTGCCCCGGCCGTGCGGCTCCAGCGTGCCGAAGCGGGCTGGCTTGCCGGCGCCATGATTGCAGGCGGCATGCTGGGGCCGCTGCTGCTCATGACCGGCCTGGCAGGCATGGCGGCCGCCGATGCATCCCTGCTGCTCAACGCCGAAGGGGTGCTGACCGCGCTGATCGCCTGGTTTGCTTTCAAGGAGAACTTCGATCGCCGTATTGCCTGGGGCATGGTCGCCATCGTCGCTGGGGCCATGGTCCTCAGTTGGCCGAGCGAAGCCCGTGCGGGCGCCCTCTGGCCATCGCTGGCGGTGCTCGGCGCCTGCCTTGCCTGGGCCTTGGACAACAACCTGACGCGCAAGGTGTCGGTGACCGACGCCTCGTTCATCGCCATGACCAAAGGACTGGTGGCGGGGGCTACGAACCTCGCGCTCGCAGTGGCCACCGGGGCCAGTTGGCCCTCTGCAGTTGTTCTCGCAAGCGCCGGCGTCCTGGGCCTGCTGAGCTACGGCACGAGTCTGGTCCTGTTCGTGATCGCACTGCGACACCTTGGAACCGCGCGGACCGGCGCGTACTTCTCGGTGGCACCTTTCTTCGGCGCCGTTGTGGCGATCGGGCTGCTGGGCGAACCGTTCACCCTTCAGCTCGCGCTGGCCGGCGTACTGATGGCAATCGGTGTCTGGCTGCATCTGACCGAAAGCCATGGCCACCTCCACATGCATGAGCCACTGGAGCACTCTCACGAGCACGAGCACGATGAGCACCACCAGCACGCCCATGCCGACGGCACACCGGTTGCGGCGAAGCACGTGCACTGGCACCGGCATGAGCCGGTGGTGCACGCTCATACGCACTACCCCGATGTCCATCATCGACACACGCACTGAGACGAGAAACAGGCGCAGGCGGTTCTGTTCCTGCGCAATGCGGTGGCTTGTTACGCGCGCTTGGGCATCACCGTGAAGCGCCTGCTGACGGACTTGACGCTCCACACCTGGAGAGGGCAAGTCCACGACTTTGTTTTTTTGCCTGCTCTTTGCCGCACTGTGTGATCAACGACTTACGCGTCTTCTGGTCCAGTAGTTCGTTCCTCATGGGCAGCCTTCACGCAGGCGCCTCGCATCCGGCACCTCCAAGCCGCCGTACTTTCAGTTGGCCTTGGTCTTCCGGCCGTTGAGCGGCAGACGCCACAACTCATAGCGCTCCTCGCCGCTCTTGACCGAACCGGCGAAGTGATTGTTCAGTGCGCTCGAAGTGAAGACCAGGTCTCCATCCGGAAGGATCGCGGGCGTATCCGGCCACTGAACGCCGTCGTCGGATGCGATCAGCGACATCGTGCGGCTGCGTGGGTCGTACTTCACGATGCCGTTGCGGGTGACGTCCGTGATGTAGAGCTTGCCCTTGGTGTCGGTCACGATCCCGTCGGTGTTGCCGCCTACTGCGCCGAGATCGCGGATGGCTGAGGCGATCTGTTCATCGCTCGACGCCGCATCGCGCAAGACCGATGTCGGGACCGAGCGCGCGCGCGTTCCCGTCGTCACTGTCCAGTACAGCGTGCGCGCATCGGGCGACAGCGTGATGCCATTGATGCCGAGCAGCAGCGGGTTGCCCGGCCAGACTTCCGCGCCGTGGGAGACGACCTTGACGCCGGGTTCGATCTGCAGGCTCGGGTGCCTGTCGAGCACGCGTCGGGCCTCGCCTGAGGCGAAGTCCACGACGATCAGGCCCACCATGTTGGCGGGTGCGCTGCGCATGCCGCTGTCGGAGATGTAGGCGATGCGGCGGCGCTCGTCCACGGCGATGTCGTTGAGGAAGCTGCCCTTGCGGTCGGCCACGCCGTCCAGCGCGATGCGCTTCACGGTGCGCCCCGACTTCAGGTCAAGCACCAGCACTTTCTGGGCACCTGCGGGAGCCTCGGCCTCACCGGCGACGAAACCCATGTCGAGCGCCCACAGCCAGCCGTTCCTGCGGTCGACATGGAAACCGAGCACGTTGCGCAGGCTGTCCTGCGGCGCAGCAGCCACGGCATTGCCCGAAATCGAAGGAAATGCGGTCAGCCGTGCGGGACCGGTCTCCGCCCGGGTGTCGAGCCTGCTGAGTGTTGCAGGCGCAGACGCCGACACGAGGCGTGGCGTGCTCACGTAGGCGGTGCCTCTTGCATCGAAGTGCAGGCCGGCGATGGGCGCGCTGACCGAGGTGGCGAACGGGGCCGGGTCCTTGCCATCCTTCGAGGGCTCCCAGCTCACGCCGGCGTAGCTGCGCCAGCGCTCGAGCGGAAGGCCGTCCGCCGCGTGGGCGGCTTGCTGGTGATGGAGGAGGGCGGCCAGCGCGAGGGCCGCGAATCGAAATGAATGATGGCGCATGATGAAACCTGATGTGAAAAGAAATGGCCGGGCAAGCCGCTGTCAAGCCACCTGGCGCAGCTGCAGAAGTTCAAAGGCCCCGATCAAAGGACCCGCATTGGCGCGAAACGCGTCCATGTGGCCCCCGCGCATATGGCGCTCCCAGGATGTCCGGTCGAGCCACCGTTCGAAGAACACGACCCTTCCAGGTTGATCGATGGCCTCATGGAGTTCGTAGCTGATGCAGCCCGGCTGCTCGCGTACGACCTGAACCAACTTCGCCTGGGCCTGGACGAGCGCTCTTTCGTGACCTGGCTTGGCTTGAACGAGTGCGACGATGACGAGATCGTTGGGCATGCTGGATTTCCTGTTCAAAGGATCGAGCGGAAGGTTCCGCCTTCGACGCGCACGGCGGCGCCGTTCGACGCCGCGCCCAAGGGGCTCGCAAGCAGTGTCACCATGGCCGCGATCTCGTCGGCTTCGATCATTCGTGCGATCAGGGAACTGGGCCGATAGGTCTGGAAGAAGTGGGCCTCGATCTCGGTGTCGGTCATGCCGGCCCGCGGCGCCGTCTGCCGTAGGTAATCCACGATGCCTTCCGAGCGGGTGGCGGAAGGCAGCACGCTGTTGACGGTGACGCCGGTGCCCTTTGTCAGTTCGGCCATGCCGCGCGACACCGCGAGCTGTGCCGACTTGCTGACGCCGTAGTGCACCATGTCCGGCGGCGTGAAAGCGCCGACCTCGCTCGACATGAAGATCACCCGGCCCCAGTTCTTCTGGAGCATGCGCGGGAAATAGTGGCGCGACAGGCGCACGCCCGACATCACGTTGACGTCGAGCATCCGGAGCCAGTCTTCGTCGGTGATATCGGCAAAGGGCTTGGCCTCGTAGTAGCCGAGGTTGTTCACGAGGATGTCCGTGTCCGGCTGTGCGCCGATCAATGCTGCCACCCCTTCGGTGGTGCTCTGGTCGGCGACGACGGTCTTCACCTCGCTGCCTGGCGCGGCGCCAATGATTTCGGCGGCTGCCGCATCGAGCTTGTCGCGGCTGCGTCCGGTGATCGTGACCGACACGCCTTCGCGCGCCAGGGAGCGGGCGATGGCCAGTCCGATGCCGGCCGTCGCGCCGGTGACGATGGCGGTCTTGCCCTTGAGTTGCATGTCCATGGTGGGGTTCCTGTTGGCTATTACTTGAGGCGCTTGGGCATTTCGTTGGCCACGCCAACCGCCGAGGCAGGGTTCTGGCCCGTGGCGAGCTCGCGGTCGCAGCGATGACTTGAATGTATTGATTGCATTTGCGGGGATAAACTGGCCTTCGAGGAAAATATTTATTCTTGAAAGGACCAAATGAGTCGCAGATTCGATCACCTCGGTGATGTGGAGGCCTTCGTCACGGTGGTCGAGAAGGGATCGATGACGACGGCCGCGGTTGCGCTGGCCACGACGCCATCAGTGCTCAGCCGGGCGATCACGCGCCTCGAGGCGCGCTTGGGCGTGCAATTGCTGCGGCGAACCACCCGGCGCCTGAGCCTGACCGAGCAGGGGCGGCTGTACCTGGAGCACTCGCGCGCGGCCTTCGCGCTGATCGACGAGGCCGAGCGCACGGTGCAGGGACAGGGCGATGAGTTGAAGGGCAGCGTACGGTTGAGCGCCCCCACCACCTATGCCCATCATCGATTGCCTGCGTTGCTGCAGCACTTCTCGGCACAGCATCCACAGGTGCGCATCGAGTTGAACATCACCAACCGCAACGTAGACCTCGTGGCAGAGGGCTACGACCTGGCCATCCGGATGGGCAGCCTGCCGGACAGCGGACTGGTCGCGCGCAAGCTCGAGGACGCAGCCATGTGCCTGATCGCCGCACCGAGCTATATCGCCCGCGCCGGGGCGCCGGCAGGCATCGGCGACTTGGCGCGGCATAGCTGCCTGGCTTTCGTGATGCCCAGCACCGGGCGGGTGTCGCCGTGGATCCTGCGGGCGGATGGACGCGACGTCGATTGGGTGCCGCAAGGCGGCTTGCAGGTATCAGACGATGTGCTGGGCGTGGTCACGCTCGCTCAAAGCGGCCTTGGCATATGCCAGACCTATGACTTCATCGCGCAGGATCTCATTGCGCAGGGGCGAGCCGTCGAGGTCCTGGCACCGGCGCGTGGTCGCTCGCGGCCGTTTTCGGTAATCTATGCACCGCATCGGCGGCTGTCGTCCGCATCGAGGGCGCTGATCGATTCGCTTGTCGCGACCACATGCGAATAGTCACGGTGCCTGGAAGTCCGCGAGTCCGACTCGTCTCGACGCCGAGGCTCTCGCAACGCCAGCTTCCGCAGGCTTGGCTGATCAACGGTTTGCATGTCTTTGGGTCGACCGGTTTGTTCCACGGGCAGTTGGGGGCGTCGCGCTTGCGGAAACCAATGTGAATTTATGTGACTTTTTCACACTATTCACATATAGTCACATTCAAATGACTCCCGAGCCTGATTCCAAAGCCAGTTAGAGATCGGCTGGCGAATGAATGCAGTCTTATGTATCAGTTTTTAAGAAAATCGACGATGGTATCGATGCGTTCCAGTGTGTCCGAGCCTCAGTACGGGGCGGCGAGGGTGCGCGGCTTCACGTTGATCGAACTGATGATCACGGTGGCGATCGTTGCCATCCTTGCGGCCATCGCCTATCCCTCGTACACCAACTACATCGTCCGCTCCAACCGGTCGGCGGCCCAGGGTTACATGCTTGAACTCAGCAGCCTGCAACAGCGCTATCTGCTGGACGCACGGACTTATGCCGCCGATCTCGCAACGCTGAATTCGAGCGTCCCCTCCCACGTGTCGTCCAACTACACGGTCACGACGCCCCTCAAGACCGGAACGACGCTGCCGGGCTTCACGATCACCGCCACGCCGATCGGCAGCCAGCTTGCGCGGGACACCGCCTGCGGGACGCTGACCATCGACGAGGCGGGCACGAAAACCGCGTCGGGCTCCGGCGGAGTGGCGGGATGCTGGTAGGCCGCCGCCCAAAGTTCCCCGCGCGGGGTTTCACGCTGATCGAACTGGTCACCACCATCACGGTCATGGCGATCCTGGCCGGCATTGCGTTGCCTTCCTTCAGCGCATTCATTGCCACCCAGCGCGTACGCAACGTCTCCTTCGACCTGATGGCTGCCATCACACTCGCCCGGAGCCAGGCCGTGTCCCGCAATGCAAACGTGTCCCTGCAGAAGATCGGGACCGCCTGGGACGGCGGCTGGACGGTAAGTGACGGCACCCTGACGTTCCACAACCAGGAGGCCTACAAGAACCTCTCGATCACCGATTCTGCGGGCCTGGGCGCCGTCACCTACGGCAAGGATGGCCGTACCGTGACGACGAGCACGAAATTCACCATCGCACCGTCGCCTGCGTTGAACGGCGTGAGTTCCCGCTGTGTCTCCATCGGCCTGAGCGGTGTGCCGAGCAGCAGCACGGGAGCATGCTAGATGTCGCACCGTACCCACCGTACCATTTCCTGGCGCCTGCTTCAGGTGGCCGCCCCCCAGCAAGGGATCGCGCTGATCGAAGTGCTGGTCTCGCTCGTCATCCTGTTGTTCGGGTTGCTCGGCCTGGTGGGGGTAAGCAGTCGGTCGAGCATGGCGGAAATGGAGTCCTACCAGCGGATCCAGGCCTTGCAGCTCGTGCAGGACATGTCGGATCGCCTCAATGCGAACCGGAAGGTTGCGGCGTGCTATTCGAATGGGGCGACCGGCGTGCAACTGGGCACCGGCACCGGGAACACCGGGGTCGCGAGCTGCGCCGCAGGCAACGCGCAGCAGCAGGCGCGGGCTCGGGCCGATCTCACCGCCTGGGACAACATGCTCAAGGGGCAGTCCGAGATCCAGGCGGGCTCCAAGCTCGGTGCGATGGTCGGTGCGATCGGCTGCGTGACCCTCGACGACCCTGCCAGCAACATCTACATGATCGCCGTGTCATGGCAAGGGCTCGTCAAGACGGCCGCACCGACTCTGGCAGATGGCACTACCGCATTTCCCTGCGGCAGCGGCGCCTACAGCGACGAAAAACTGCACCGGGTCGTCACTACCAAGGTCCGGATCGGAGCATTGTCGTGAGCACGCGAACCATGTCCCGTTGCCGGCAGACCGGCCGCGGCTTCACGCTGGTCGAGTTGATGGTGGCCATCACCCTCGGCCTGTTCCTCCTGATTGGGCTCAGCAGCCTGCTGGTGTCCACCGTGAGTTCGCGCTCCGAGCTCGACAAGTCGTCGCGCCAGATCGACAACGGGCGCTATGCATTGCAGATACTGACTGAAGACCTGCAACTCGCCGGCTTTGTCGGTGCGTCTTCGAGCACGGCTTTCTCCACCGCCACGCCCGCGGCCTGCCCCGCGAGCATTGCCGATCTCGGCTATGCGTCAACGACGAGTCCGGGTACCTCGAGCGTTCCCTTGCCGGTCTACGCGCCGGGCAGCGTGCCGAGTTGCCTGGACCACGTCATGTCCGGCACCGCCATGCTGGTCGTCACGCGCGTCAGTACGAGCGCGGTGAACGTAGCGTCGGCGGCCAGCGGCGAGCGCTATCTGCAGATTTCCACTTGCGCGAACGACTTGCTGCCCTTCGTGGCAGCGGCCGGCTCTTCGGCGGCGAGCTTCACGCTGATGGGCAAGGACTGCCTTGCGACCAAGCTCGCGCCGCTGCGCAAGATCGTGCAGCACGTGTACTTCGTGAGCACCTGCAACGTGTGCGGCACCGATACCACGCCCACGCTGAAGATGGCCGAATACCTCAACGGCGCGATGACCATCACACCGCTGGTGGAAGGCATCGAGAATTTGCAGTTCGACTATGGCGTCGACATGGATGCCAATGGTTCGCCCGACTGCTACATCAGCGACCCGAACAGTCCCCCCGCAGCGGAAGTCGCCGTGGCCGTATGCCCGCAAACGACGCCTGCCTACGACTGGACCGCGGCCACGGCGAACTGGGCCAACGTGATGGCAATCCGCATTCACGTGCTGGCGCGCAACACCGAAGCCAGCGGCGGCTGGACCGACGCCAGAACCTACGACATGGGCCTGGCGACACCGACGGCTGGCCCGTTCAACGACCACATCAAGCGGCACGTGTACAGCACGGTTGCCCGCCTCTACAACAGCTCGGGCCAGAGAGAAGTGCCATGAATCGTTCGAAGAATGCCTGCCCTCGCCAGGGCCAATCGGGGGCAACCTTGCTGGTCTCCATGATCTTCCTGGTGGTGCTGACGCTCATGGTCGTCTCGGCCGTCAAGGTCACCAACGTCAACACGAAGCTGGTCGGCAATATGCAGACCGAGAAGGAGGCCAATGCGGCCGCGATGCAGGAGATTGAAAAAACGATCAGCACCGACTTCACCGCGATGCCAGTGGCCAGCACCACCACGGTGGACATCAACAAAAGCGGCCAGACCGGCTCCTCCTACACCGTTGCCGTGGCCGCGCCCGTTTGTACCGGCATCAAGCCCATCAAGCTCAGCGAACTGGATGCCAGCCAGGCCAGCGACCAGCCCTGCTATGTAAGCGGTGCCTCGCAGAACACCGGCATTGCGGGCGGCAGCGGCGGCGGCAATTCGCTGTGCTCGAACTCGAACTGGGACGTCAATGCGACCGCCACGCCGGGGGCCGGCGGCGTGCCGAGCGCCCCGACCCACCAGGGTATTGCGGTGCGCGTCACCGTGGGTGCGGCATGCTGATCAAACGGGAGTCGGACATGAAGAAGCCCTCGAATTTCTGGCAGCTGGGTGCCCTGGCGCTGCTTGCACTGGCAAGCGCGGGAGCACGGGCCGACGACATCGACATCTACCAGGGCACGACCACCGGCGCTGCCCCCAACATGCTGATCATCCTCGACAACTCGGCTGCGGCGAGTGCGAGTTCGAGCTTCACCTGTTCCGAGTTGGCCGTGAACGATCCAGCGAAGAACCTGGGGTTCGAGCAGTGCGGGCTGTACAGCGCCGTCAAGTCCGTCGCCACGGACGCTGCCCTGAACGGCAACATCAGCCTGGGGCTGATGTACTTCCCTACCGGCGGCACCAATGGCGGCACATTCGTCGTGCCCGCGGCATCGCCGGCGCCGAGCTCGCTAAAGTTGATGGACGGCAACGGTACCGACGGCAACGGTGTCGACCAGATGCTCACGCGGGTCAAGTCACTGAGCCTCAACAGCGACAAGAGCAACAACAACCAGATTGCCCAGACCATGCAGGAAGCCTGGGCCTTCTACCAGGGCAAGAAGGGCCTGTCCGGCACGGCCTACCGAGGACTGACGAACCAGGCTTGCGCCACGAATTTCGTTCTCTACATCACGCTCGCCACCAACAATCAGAAGCCGCAGGACAGCGGCACCGCGGGTGGATCGGCCTTGCAGACGGCTGCAGCCCTGACTGCGCTTCCCGCCCAGGCGGCGCTGCCGAACTGGAAGTCGCCGATCGCGCCCTACGCCACGGCCACGGGCAAGTACCAGAGCGATTACGCCGACGAGTGGGCGAATTTCATGTACACGGGGACTTCTCCCAACCTGACGACGCCGTATCCGGCCATCACCACCTACACCATCATCCTGAGCGACGGCACCAACCCGGACTACGAGCAGCTCATGGTCAGCATGGCCAACCAGGGTGGCGGCAAGTATTTCGTGGTGAAACTTGGCGACGTCGCAGCACTGGCCGCCGCCATCGGGCAGGTCTTCACCGAAGTGCAAGCCGTCAACAGCGTGTTCGCGGCGCCGGTGCTGCCGGTGAGCGCCAACACGCAGGGCACCTACGTCAACCAGATCTACATGGGCATGTTCCGCCCCGACGGCAGCGACAGTCCTCGCTGGATGGGCAATCTCAAGCAGTACCAGTTCGGCGTGGACACCACAGATCCGACCGCGCCGCAGCTGTTTCTCGCCGATGCTTCGTGGGGCACCTATTCCGCCGGCACCAATGCCAACCGGGCGCTGAGCGCGGCGGGCACCGGGTTCATCTCGCCAACTGCGGTCAGCTTCTGGACCTCCAAGGACATCGGTTCCTTGCCCGACTCCAAGGGTGGCTTCTGGCTCAACGCCTTCAAGGCGCAAGGTGCCAAGGACGGCTACGACTGGGGGGACGGGCAGGTCGTCGAAAAGGGCGGGGTCGGGCAGCAGATCCGGCTCAAGTACCTGACGGACAGCTACCCGTCGAGCACGGCCGCAACCGCGACCGCGACGACGGCACGCAATGTGTACACCTGCGTCGGCACCGGCTGTACAACCAATACGGCTTTGAGCACGATGCCCTTCAAGGCCAGCAACCAGGATCTGACGTCTACAGCGCTGGGTATCCCGGCTTCCAGTTCGGTGACGGCGGTCAACCTGATCAACTGGGCACGTGGCGACGACACCTACGCGGCGGGTGACGCCGTCGCAGGCCGGGAAGCCAGCAGCCCGCCGGACGCCAGCATCACGATCCGTGGCTCGGTTCATGGCGACGTGCTGCACTCGCGGCCAGCAGTGATCAACTACGGTGGAACGACCGGCGTGGTGGTGTTCTACGGCGCCAACGACGGCCTGTTCCGTGCCGTCAATGGCAACCAGCCGAACAATCCCACCGACTCCAGCAAGCCCAAGGGCAGCTGCACGGTGTCGTCGACGTGCGCAATCACCGTGAAGGACGCCACCGGCGCCACGGCGAGCGTGCCCCCGGGGGGCGAGCTGTGGAGTTTCGTGCCCTCGGAGTTCTACTCCGGCCTCCAGCGGCTCTACCAGAACAGCCCGGCGCTGAAGCTGGGCAACTCCTCCACCGGCACCCCGAAGACCTATTTCTTCGATGGCGCGCCGGGCGTCTACCAGAACAGCGTCACGGGCAAGGCCTACCTCTTCCTGTCGGCACGCCGTGGGGGGCGGCTGCTTTATGCGCTGGACGTGAGCGATCCGACCAACCCGAAGTTCATGTGGAAGCGCACCAACGCCGACTCGGGCTTCGGAGAACTCGGACAGACCTGGTCGCAGCCGAAGGTGGCGATGATCAAGGGCCGCACGAACCCGGTGCTTATTTTCGGCGCTGGCTACGACCCGAATGAAGACGCCGAACCGCCCGTGGCCGACACCATGGGCCGCGGGATCTTCATCGTCGACGCGGTCACCGGCACCCTGCTCTGGCAGGCCGGGCCAGGCGGCAGCGGCACGACCTGCACCGGCAATCCCTGCAAGCTGGCGGGCATGACCTACGCGATTCCGGCCGACATCACGCTGGTGGACCGCGACTTCGACGGCTACATCGATCGGCTCTATGCCGCCGACACCGGTGGCAACATCTGGCGCGTGGATCTCCAGCCGACCGGCAGCGGCGACCTGAGCACCTGGCAGGCTACGCAGTTTGCCGCGCTCGGTGGAACCGGTACGACCAAGCGGAAGTTCTTCTTCCCGCCCGACGTGGTGCTGACGAAGAACTACGACGTGGTGCTGGACATCACCGGCGACCGGGAGCACCCGTTGCTGACCCAGAAGGCCACCAGCATCGTGAACCGCTTCTACATGATCAAGGACTCCAACGTGGGAGGAAATGCGTCCAGCTGGACGCCCGTGCGCGACGACACCAGCAGCACAGCGGACGCGGCGCCCACTGCGTTGTTCCACGCCACCGCTTCCGCTCCTTACGACGGCACGTTGAGCGGGTTCTACGTGACCTTGAGCGGCGCGGGCGAGAAGGGCGTGAATGCGCCGACGACCGTTGGCGGCACCGTCTATTTCGGCACCAACCAGCCCATCGTCCCGAGCACCACCAGTTGCCAGGCCAACCTGGGCTCTGCGCGCAGCTACGGTGTCAATTTTCTGACGGGCAGCACGACTGCCAGACTGCTCGACGGCGGCGGGCTGGCGCCTTCGCCGGTGTTCGGCATCGTCACGGTCAACGTCGGCGGCACGAATCGGCAGTTGCCTTTCCTGATCGGCGGCGGTGGTGGTTCCGGGGCGGATGGGAAATCGGGTCTCGGCGCCCAAAAACCGGTCATTCCCCTCAAGGCCACGAGAAAAAGAACTTACTGGTTCCGTGAGGTCGATCGTTGAGAGAGGACGAGCCCCATCCGGCCTGGGGCGACGCTGAGGAAGATCCCCGAGGCGGCCCGGCGCGCATCTCGCGCCGCTCGGTTTTGCCGGAATACTCGTAAAACGCCTGCGCGCCGGGCCTGCTGCTCCCCCGCAGCGGGCTCATGCCCGTAAACCCTGATCGTCTACCAGACACGTGTCCAGGAAATGGACACGCAATTTGTCTGAATGACTTGCATCACCCAGCCGGCCATTCAGAAATCCCTTGCGGATCAACGCCCTGGCAGTTGGCACGCCCCGTGCAAAGTACAGCGGAAGCCCATCCGATCCACCCCGGCCAGTGCGCTCGCCGCGACACACGGGTCCGCATGCGCGCAGGGGGCCGGTACACGTTGCGCAGGAAGAAGAAGACCCCATGGACACACCGCAAGCGCGCCGAAATGCGCCGCAAGCCCACGACAGCGTTGCAGCCTGGTTCGAACCGCTGCTGTCCGAAAGACTTTCACAGGCGGGCTTCGGCACGCTGAGGCAGCTGGTGCGGCGCATCAACGACGCGGGCATGACCTGGTGGTATCCGGTGCGAGGCATCGGCGTCAGGCGCGCCGAACGCGTCGTGCAGTGGCTGCATGAACAGCAGGAAAGCACAGGCATGGAAGTGAGCCTGCCGGCGCACGGGCGCCGCCATGCGCCTTGACTGACGGCTCGCTCGGCGCCCCCGACCCATCCGGATAATGGCGCCCTTCGTATCAGCAGCAAGGCAAGGATGAGCGCCGCGGATTTCCTTTTCTCCCCCGAAGTGCAGAAACTCCTCACGGTGCTGTACGCGGCCCCCGATCAACAGTTCCCGACGAGCGAGCTTGCACGTCGCTCGAAACTGGCCGAGGCCGAAACGGCCCTCACCGTGGACCATCTCGTTCGCAGCGGCATCGCGAAGCGGCAGGCGGCGAAGGCAGACCAGGCCGAGACGGTCCAGGTCGATCGCTCCTTCGTCTTCCACGACGAACTCCGGAGCATCGCGCTGAGATCGTTCGCCGCGGCAGAGCCGATCCGCTCCATGCTGCGGTCCAGGTTCAAGGACTCGGTCGTGCGCGCGTTCGTGCTGGGAGAAGACGCACAGGGCACCGTGGAACTGCTCGTCGTGCACGGCCAGCTGGTCCCGGACGAAGCCGCGATGGCAGCGGCTTGCCAGAAGCTGTCGAAAACAATGGGCCGGCACCTCAAGGTGCACGTCATCCCGCTCGGGAGGTTCAACGACATGTCACCGCGCGATCCGTTGTCTTCCAGGATCTCGGCAGCCACCGTGCATGAGATCGTCGCGCTGGGGGACACCAAGGCAGCGCTGCCCGTCGAACGAGGCGGCCTCTTGCAGGCGGCCAGGAAGAAGTTGGCGACGCTGGCCAGGCCGTCTGCCTGACGACCCATGGCGCGCGCCGCGCTCCGCTCAGTGCGACTGCTTCGGCAGGTTCAGGCTCTTGAGCATCGGCACCCAGCGCTCGAACTCGGTCTGCACGAACTTCGCCAGCTCTTCAGGCGTGCCGCCGCGCGGCTCCATGCCCATGGCGCGCGCGCGGGTGACGAAGTCGGGCTGTGCGATCACCTCGTTCACGGCCTTGTTCAGGCGGCGGATCGAGTCACCCGGCGTGCCGGACGGCACCGAGAGCGAATACCACAGCACGGCCTCGAAGTCGTAGCCCTGCTCCTTGAAGGTCTGGGCGTCGGGCACCTGCGGCAGGCGCTGGCTGTCCATCACGCCCAGCACACGCAGCTTGCCGGCCTGGATCAGCGACAGCGAACCGGTGAGCGAGGTGCCGTGGATGTCGATGGTGTTGCTCAGCAGCGCCTGCACGGCCGGTGCGTCGCCGTTGAAGGGCACATGCGTCGTGCTGAAGCCGTTGTTGCGCTCGAAGCTCAGCGGCGCAAGGTTGGTCAGGATGGCCTCGCCCGGCGAGCCGCGGTTGATCTTGCCGGGGTGGGCCTTGGCGTAGGCGACCATCTCCTTGATGTTCTTGTAGGGCAGGTCGATGCGGCCGACGATGATCGCGGGCTGGTAGCCGATCTGCGAAACCGGTGCGAAGTCTTTCTTCGGGTCGTAGGGCAGCTTGTCGTACAGCACGGTGTTGTTGGCCAGCGTGCCGAGCGACGAGACCAGCACCGTGAGCCCGTCGGGGCGCGAGCGGGCCACGTAGTCGGCGGCGATGATGCCGCTGGCGCCGGGCTTGTTCTCCACGATGACCTGCGTGCCCTTCTTCGTGAGCTCGGAAGCCAGCAGGCGCACGTACTGGTCGGTGCCGCCGCCGGCCGCGAAGGGCACGACCAAGCGGATGGGTTGCTGCGCCTGCGCCGCGCCTGAAACCACGGCCAGCCCGAGCAACAGCGGGGCGATGAGTTTTCGATGAATCACGTTGTCTCCGATCTCTTTTAAGGGGTAAGTGGCTGCTGCCAGTCCCGTCGAGGCAGTCTATCGACGGGGCCGGGTCAAGGTGCTGCAGGGTGTGAAAAGCTGCTTTGTAGGTTGCGCACCGGCACGGGCGGGTTCGCCCCCTTGACGACGCCGGCTTCGCGCAGTGCCTCGATCTCGGCGGCGCCATAGCCCGCCTCGCGCAGCAGTTCCTCGGTGTGCGCACCGTGTGCCGGCGCGGCCTGGGTCTGGCGGCGCGGCGTGTCGCACAGCTCGTAGGGCAGGCCGAAGCTGGCGTAGCCCGGCTCGCCGCCGTTGGGCGCGGCCTCGATGACCATGCGGCTGGCGCGGAAGTCCGCTCCCGCGAGCGCATCGGCATAGCTGCGCACCACGCCCACCACGATGTTGTTGCGCGTGAGCAGTTCGACGCACTCGCCGGTACCGTAGTGCGCGAGCCGCTCGCTCACGGCCGCCTTCATGGCTGGCCGGTTGGCCACGCGCAACTCGTTGGTGAGAAAGCGCGCCTCCGTCGCCAGCTCGGGGCAGCCGATGGTCTCGCACAGCCGCACCCAGTGCGCCTGCACGTAGGCCGAGATCACCACCATGCCGTCGCGCGTGCGGAAGATGTCGGCCGCCGGCGCGCTCAGCGGCTGGCCGTCGCCGCTGCGCATGGGCTCTACGCCGCGCACCATGTAGTCGCTCCAGTTGGCCAGCTGCAGGTTCAGCGCCACCTCCAGCAGCGACACGCGGATGGTCTCGCCGCGGCCGGTGCGCTCGCGGCGGAACAGCGCGGCCAGGATGGCCTGCGTCGCCACCTGCACGCTGGCCGTGTCGATGATGGTGGCGCCCACCTTCTGCGGCAGGCCCTGCGGCTCGCCGGTCACGGACATGAGGCCGCTTTCGGCCTGCGCCGCGATGTCGTAGCCCGGCCGGTCGCGCGAAGGCGCATCGGCCGGGAAGCCGCTGATCGAGACGTGCACAAGGCCCGGGTGCGCCGCGCGCAGTGCCTCGGCGCCCAGGCCCAGCGCGTCGGCGGCTCCGGGGCGCAGGTTCTGCACCACCACGTCGGCACCGGCGATCAGGCGGTGCGCCACCTCCAGCCCGCGGGGCTGGCGCAGGTCGAGCGCAATCGACTTCTTGCTGCGGTTGTAGGCGCGCAGCATCGCGTGGCCGAAGTGCCCGGTGTGGCGCGCCATGTCGCCTTCCATCGATTCAATCTTCAGCATCTCGGCGCCGAGGTCGCCCAGCGACATCGCCGTGCCGGGGCCCGCGATGTAGTTGCCGAGCTCGACGACGCGAATGCCCTGCAGGGGCGGTGGAGCGGTGGGTTCGTTCATCGGCCGCACTCTAGGAGCGTGCGGGCGCCATGGGAGAGCATGGCGCGCAAAGCAGCTTTGCACGATGCGCCGCCGGCCCTGCGCCCTGCATTGCCACACTGCGGTCCCATGGATGCATGCACTGTTCGGGAACTCGGCACGACCCGGGACCTGCTGGGCGAAAGCCCCTGCTGGGATGCGCGCTCGGGCGCCGTCTGCTGGATCGATTCGCTCGCGGGCACGCTGCACCGCCACTGGCCCGGCAGCGGGAAATCGGAGCGGCACAGCCTCCCCGCGCCCGTCGGCTCGATTGCGTTGTGCGAAAGCGGCGCGGTGCTCGTGGCGCTGAAGCACGGCTTTGCGCACTACGACCTGAGCACGCGCACGCTGGAGACCATCGCACAGATCGGCACCGACCACCCGGACGTGCGCCTCAACGACGGCAAGTGCGACCCGTGGGGCAACTTCGTGGCGGGCACGCTGCACGTGCATCGCCAGCCCGGCGAGCCCATCGGCGGTGGACTGTACCGGCTGCGGCCCGGTGGCGACGTCGAGTTGCTCGCGGACGGGTTCGCGCTGACCAATGGCCCCTGCTTCAGCCCGGACGGCCGAACCTTCTACGTGGCCGACAGCCCGCTGCGCACGATCTGGGCCTACGACTATTCACCGCACGGGCCGCTCGCCAACAAGCGCGCCTTCGCGCAGACCGACAGCTTCGGCTCCGGTCCCGACGGCGCGACCGTGGACGCCGAAGGCTTCGTGTGGAGCGTGCTGCCACGCGCCGGCAGGATGGCGCGCTTTGCGTCCGATGGCCGCGTGGAGCGCGTCGTCGAACTGCCTGCGACGCACCCGACCAGCCTGTGCTTCGGAGGGGCCGGGTTCGAAAGGGCCTTCATCACCTCGATCTCGAAGAGCACCAACCTCTCGGGCGACCGCCCGCAGGACGGGGCGCTGTTCGAAGTGAGCGGGTTACCCGCCCCCGGCCTGCCGCCGCACCGCTTCGGCGGCTGAAGCCTCCTTCAGGCGCCGTCGTTCTCGCGCAGCGCCTCGGCCATGAAGTCGACGAAGGCGCGCACCTTCAGCGGCAGCGTGCGGCTCTGGCGGAACACCGCGTAGACGCCGTTCGAGAACGCGCGCACCGCGAAGCGGTACTCGGGCAGCAGGCGCACCAGTGTGCCGTCCTGGATGCAGCCGCGCACCGTGGGCTCCGACAGCAGCGCGATGCCCATGCCGCCCATGGCGGCCAGCCGCAGCAGCTCGCCGTTGTTCGAGTTCAGCACGCCCTGGATCGCCAGCTCCTGTTGCACGCCCTGTTCGTCGATGTACTTCCAGGTGACCGCCTCGTGCTCGCGCTTGTAGGTGAGGCAGCGCACCTGCAGCAGGTCATTCGGGTGGTGGATGCGCTTGTGCACCTTCATGAAGGCGGGGCTCGCCACCAGCACCTCGTCGCTGCTGAGCAGCCGCTTGATGACGAAGTTGGAGTCGTTCGACTCGCCGGTGCGGATGTCGATGTCGAAGTCCTGCTCCACCAGGTTCACCGGGTGCTCCGACAGCTCCAGTTCGAGCCGGATGTCGGGGTGGCGCTGCGCGAAGCCCGGCAGCAGCGGCCCGATGACGCGCAGGCCGATCTGCGTGCGCGAGTGGATGCGCAGGCGCCCCTCGGGCAGCAGCTTCGAATTGCGCGCCGCTTCCTCGGCCCGCGCCATGGCCTCCAGCACCACTTCCGCATGCTCCAGGAAGGCCTGGCCCGCCTCGGTCACCTTGAGGTTGCGGCTGGTGCGGTCCACCAGCTGCACGCCCAGTTCCTCCTCCAGTGCGCTGATGCGCCGAGAGATGGTCGCGGGCGACAGGCTCAGGCTGCGGCCGGCCGCCGAGAGGCTGCCCTTCCTCTGGACGATGACGAAGATCCGCAGCGAATCGAGGGCCTTCATTTCAATAAGCGCAAAGAAGCTGTGCGAAGCATGGTGAGCCGGGCGGGGACCCCACTCCTACGATCAAGGCACGTAACCAAGCCCACAAGGAGACCAGCAATGGATTTCGGAATCTTCATATTGATGCAGCAGCGAAACAAGCACAAGACGTCGCACCAGATCCTGCGCGACGCGGTGGAACAGACGCGCCTGGCCGACGAGTTGGGCTTCGGCGCCGCGTGGTATGCCGAGCATCACTTCAGCAACTACGGCCTGTGCTCGTCGCCGCTGACCATGATCGCGCATTGCGCCGCGGTGACCCGCAACATCCGGCTGGGAACCGGCATTGTCGTCGCACCGCTGTACCAGCCTGCGCGCCTGATCGCCGACGTGGCCATGGTCGACCAGCTGTCCAACGGCCGTCTCAACCTGGGCATCGGTTCGGGCTACCAGCATTTCGAATTCGAGCGCTTCGGTGTCTCGCTCGACACCGCCAAGGCGCGCACGCTGGAGATGCTCGACATGCTCGAGCTGGGCCTGAAGCAGCCCAAGTTCAGCTATGACGGCGAGTTCTACCAGCAGCCCATGAGCGCCATCAGCCAGCGTGCGGTGCAGCAGCCGATGCCGCCGATGTGGATCACCAGCGTCGACCCGACCTTCGTGACACGCGCAGTGCGCGGCGGTCACCATGTGTTCGTCTCGGGCGGCGACGGCGGCGTGGAGAAGCTGCGCCAGACCCGCAACCTGATCGACAAGGTCGCGCTCGCCGAAGGCAAGGACCCGGCCCGGGTGCAGGTCGGCGTGCTGCGCGCGGCCTATGCCAGCGACAACAAGGCGGAGGTCGAGCGCTACCTCGACTGCGCACGCTTCCAGCGCCGCATTGCCGTGAGCCTGAAGCGCCGTACCGCCCAGGTGGCCGACGACTACCAGGTCGAGGAAGGCATCGTCGAAGGCGAGGCCACGCTCGAGGAAATGCGCGCCAACCTGCCGGTGGGCTCGGTGGACCAGGTGATCGAGCGCGTGGTGAAGGAGATCCGCACGCTCAAGCCCTGCCACTACGCGTTCCAGACGCAGATGGGCGACTTCGACCACCCGACCATGCTGCGCCAGCTGGAGCTGTGGGCCAAGGTGATCATGCCCGCGGTGCAGCGCGAGATTGCCAACGACCCGCCGCACGTCGCGCAGGTCGTGCCCGAACTCGCAGCCGCCTGAGGCGGCGCGGGCCCAGCGACTCACCCGAGGGGAAAGCCATGACCCATGCCGTGTCCGACGTGACTCAGGCCGCGCCGATCGAGCCGATACTCTTCCGCCAGCTGCTCGGCTGCTTCCCGACCGGCGTGGCCGTCATCACGACGCGCGAAGCGAACGGGCGGCCGGTCGGCCTGACCTGCAACTCGTTCAGTTCGGTGTCGCTGGAGCCGCCGCTGGTGCTGTTCAGCCTGCGCAAGGCCAGCAGCCTGGTGGGCGCGTTCAGCGAGGCCGAGGGCTTTGCCATCAACATCCTCTCGCAGAGCCAGGACGCGCTGTCGGGCCGCTTCGCTTCCAGCAAGATCGCCGACAAGTTCGAAGGCGTCGCCTGGCGCGCCGGTCCGCTGGGCATGCCGGTGATCGACGACTGCCTGGCCAGCTTCGAGTGCAGCGTGCACGCCTGCCACGAGGCGGGCGACCACCACATCTTCATCGGCGAGGTGAAGCACATGGGCGGCGGCGGCGCCGACCACGCGCTGGTGTTCTACAAGGGCGCCTACATGATGCTGGCGGAGTCGCTGCGCACGCTGGTGATCCAGGGGCGGCTGGGCTCGGCCGATCTCGACGAGGCCTACCGCACGCTGTACGGCACGCTGCTGCGCCTGGCCTGCGAACGCGCCAGCGAAGCCGAACTCGACGCGGTCGAGAAAGCCGTCGACGCCATCGAGCGCCACCAGCCCTGCGACACGCTCGCGCAGCGCATCGAATCGGCCAGCCGCTTCTTCTGCGCCATCGCGGACGCGGGGCACAACGAGGCGCTCATGCTGATGGCGCAGACCATGACCGCCATCCTGCGCGAACGCATGACGCATGTCGTTCCCGTGCTGCCGCGGCCCGACCTGTTTCCGCTGCGGCGCGAAGTGGCGCGGTGCCTGCGCCGGCGCGACGCCGTCGGCGCCGTGGCCGCGCTCGACGAACTGATCACCAGGCTGCGCAAGGACGCCCCCGCGGCCGCCTAGCACCGATTGGCGCGGCAAAGCGCCGCGCATGGACCACAGGACAGGAGACAACGCACATGTCGAACACCGACACCCCCGCCGCCACCGCTGCCAGCGGCGAGGCGCACGCCTACGCGGACTTCCGCCGCGAGCTCGAAGACTTTGCGCGCAGTGCGTGCCCCCCGGAGATCCGCGCCGTCGTGGCCGCGGGCCAGAAGATCACCAAGCGCGAATACCTCGGCTGGCAGAAGATCCTCACCGCCAGGGGCTGGGGCGCGCCCAGCTGGCCGCGCGAGCACGGCGGCACCGGCTGGGACATCATGCAGCGGCTGATCTTCGAGGAGGTGATGGCCGAGGCCGACTGCCCGCCGCTGTACCACCATGGCCTGGGCCACATCGGCCCCGTCATCATCCGCTTCGGCACGCCCGAGCAGAAGGCGCGCTTCCTGCCGCGCATCCTCGACGGCAGCGACTGGTGGTGCCAGGGCTACTCCGAGCCGGGCTCGGGCTCCGACCTGGCCTCGCTCAGCACCAGCGCGCGGCTGGACGGCGACGAGTACGTCATCAACGGCCAGAAGATCTGGACCTCGCACGCCCACGAAGCCAGCATGATCTACATGCTCGTGCGCACCTCGAAGGAGGCGAAGAAGCAGGACGGCATCTCGCTGGTCCTGGTGCCCATGGACACGCCCGGCATCACCGTGCGGCCGATCCACACCATCGACGGCTGGCACCACCTGAACGAAGTGTTCTTCGACGACGTGCGCGTGCGCGCCGACAACCTGATCGGCGAACCCGGCAAGGGCTGGACCTGCGCCAAGTTCCTGCTCGAGCGCGAGCGCCTGCCCCCGGCCAACGTGGCGCGGCTGGAGCTGGTGCGCCGGCAGGTCACGCAGCTGGTCGAACAGGCCGCCAGGGCCGCGGCAGGACGCCGCGATTTCGGCAGCCTGCGCTACCGCCTGCTGCTGGCCGAGGCCGACGTGAAGGGCGCGCGCGTGATGATGGCCCAGGCCACCGACGACCTGATCCACCAGCGCCCGCTGGGCGTGCAGCCCTCGGCCATCAAGATGACCTGCGCCGACGTGGCCCAGCGCCTGACCACGATCGCGCTCGACGCGGTCGGCCCCGACGCCGCGCACCGCTTCCTGGTGGCGCAGGGCGAGGGCGAGCCCGGTGCCGCCTGGGTGCAGAACTACCTGTTCACCCGCGCCCGCACGATTGCCGGCGGTACCTCGGAAGTGCAGCGCAACGTCGTTGCCAATGAATTGCTGGGAGCCTGAAAAGTGTCGATGTCATTCACCCCTTTGTTCCCCGGCATGCTGCTGGACGCCGCGGCGCGCTTCGCGCAGGACAACGAGACCACCAGGGACTTCGCCGGCACCGACCCCGTGCGCGAGATGGGCTGGACCTGCACGCTGGTGCCGGAGGAAGCCGGCGGCGTCGGCGGCACGCTGTCCGACCTGGCCTCCATCGTCGTCGGGCTCGCCACGCACGGCGTGCACCTGCCCGTGATCGAAACCTGCGCGGTCGCGCCGCTGCTGCTGCAAGCGGCCAACGCAGACACCTCCGCGCGCTGGCTCGAAGCGGTGTGCGAAGGCAGCGCGAAGATCGCGCCGCTGACCTCGCTTTCGGCCTCGCTCGACGAGGTCGCCCTGACGGCGAAGCAGCTGGACATCGGCTACGCGTTGACCGGCGAGGTGAAGGGCGTGGACGTGTCGCTGGCGGCCACGCACCACCTGGTGCCCGCGCTGCTGCAGGGCAGCGGCGAAACGGCGCTCTTCCTGGTCGACCACGAACACATGCCCGCGCCCAGCGCCACCTACCGCACCATGGAAGGCCGGCGCAGCGCCGACTTCAGGCTCGACGGCCTGACGGTGCCGGCGGTGGCGTGCATCGCACGCGGTGCCGCGGTGGACTCGGCCATCGAGCAAGCCGACAACGCAGCGCTGCTGCTCACCGCGGCGGATACCGTGGCCGCGCTCGCCACGCTGATCGAGCAGACCGTGAAGCACCTGCAGGAGCGCCGCCAGTTCGGCGTGGCGCTGGCGTCGTTCCAGGTGCTGCGGCACCGCACGGCGGACATGTATGTGCGCTATCTCTGCGCCAAGGGCCTGCTGATGCACGCCTTCCAGGAACACGAGCGCGGCGCCGCCGACCTGCGCCGCACGCTGCGCCTGATGAAAGTCGCGCTGGCCGAGACGGCACGGCTGTGCGCCGAAGGCGCGATCCAGATGCATGGCGGCATGGGCGTCAGCGAAGAGGTGCTGGCCACTCGCATGGCGCAGCGCCTGCTCGCCTCCGAGTTCCGCTACGGCGACCGCATGGCGCATGCGTCGCGGTTGCTGCATTCCCCGACCGAAGCCGCCGTTGCCGATGCGGCGGCCTGCGGCATGTCCCACGTTGCCAGGAGTTCGTCATGAGCGTCAGTCTTGAAGTTTCCGAGTTCGTCGCCGTCGTGCGGCTGGACAAGCCGCCCGTCAATGCGCTGAGCCGCGACACTCGCCACCGCCTGATCCAGGTGTTCGACGAGATCTCCGAGCGCGACGACATCCGCGTGGCCATCCTCACCGGCACCGGCAAGTTCTTCTGCTCCGGTGCCGACCTGAAGGACCGCCCCTCGGCCGACAAGCCCGGCGACTTCCTCGACCACAACCGCTGGACCCGTGAGACCGGCAACGCCATTCGCGAATGCGCCAAGCCCGTCATCGCGGCCGTCAACGGCCCGGCACTGGGCGCGGGCTTCGGCCTGATGGCCGCGTGCGACATCTTCCTGGCCTCCGACGATGCGAGCTTCGCGATGCCCGAGATCAACGTGGGCCTCGCCGGCGGAGTCTCGATGCTGCGGACCATGTTCGGGCGCTCGTTCACGCGCCACATGTTCTTCACCGGCATGCGCGTGCCGGCCGCCGAGCTGTACCGCCGCGGCGTGCTCGACGAGGTGGTTCCGGCGGAAGAGCTCATGCCCGCCGCCATGCGCCTCGCGCAGGAGATGGCCTCCAAGAGCCCGATCGCACTGGCCTATGCCAAGCAGGCCGCCAACATGATGGACGTGATGCCGCAGCGCGACGGCTACCGCTTCGAGCAGAACATCACCATGGCGCTGTCGCGCACCGAGGATGCCAAGGAAGCGCGCCAGGCCTTCCTGGAAAAGCGTCCGCCCGTGTTCAAGGGGCGCTGAGCGATGGCGACAGTCGAAGTCGAAGTGGGCAAGGGGCTGGAGGCACTCTTCAAGCCGCGCTCGATCGCGATCTTCGGAGCGTCGGACGACGTGACCAAGATCGGCGGGCGGCCGCTGCAGTTCCTGCAGAAGTACGGCTACCGCGGTGCGATCTATCCGGTCAACCGCAAAGGCGGCACGGTGCAGTCGCTGCCCGCCTATGCGAACGTTGCCGAGCTGCCGTCGGTGCCCGACCTGGCCGTGATGGCGGTGCCGCCCGATGCGGTGCTCGAAGCGGTGAAAGACTGCGCCGCGCGCGGCGTGCGCGCGGCCGTCATCCTGTCTTCGGGCTTCTCGGAGATGGGCGAAGAGGGCAGCCGCCTGCAGGCGGCCATCGGCGAAGTCGCCAGGGCATCGGGCATGCGCGTGGTGGGGCCGAACTGCCTGGGCTCCGTCGGCGTGGCGGACAGGAGCATCGCCACCTTTTCGGTGGCGCTGGAGTCGTCGTTCCCGACGGCGGGCCCGGTGGGCATCGTGTCGCAGAGCGGCAACCTCGGCAGCTACACGATGCGCCTGGCCGTCGAGCGCGGCATCGGCATCAGCCGCCTGCTGACCACGGGCAACGAATGCGACGTCGATATTGCCGACGGCATCGCCTCGCTGGCGACCGACCCGGCCACCTCGGTCATCCTGTGCTGCATGGAAACCTGCCGCAATGCGGCCGGGTTGATGCGCGCACTGGCCATGGCGCGCGAGGCAGGCAAGCCGGTCGTGGTGCTGAAGGTGGGCGTGTCGTCGGCCGGCAGCGAAGCGGCGGCCTCGCACACCGGTGCGCTCGCCGGTTCGGACGCGGTGTTCGACGTGGTGCTGCGCAATGCCGGCGCCATTCGCGTGCCCAGCATCGAGCAGCTGCTCGAAGTGGGACATGCTGTGTCGGTGGTCGGCACGGCGCGTGCGCCGAAGGGGCCGCGCGTGGCGCTGGTCACGGCATCGGGCGGCTTCGGCGTGCTGATGGCCGACGCCGCCAGCGCACAGGGGCTGGAACTGCCGAAGCTCTCCGCGGCCACGCAGGAACGCATCGTGGCCGCGCTGCCCTACGCATCGCCGGGCAATCCCGTCGACATGACGGCGCAGGTGTCGAGCCGGCCCGAGCTGCTGGTGCAGGTGCTGTCGGCGGTGGCGGAAGATGCGAGCTGCGACGCGGTGATCCTGCAGTCGGCGTACGCCTTCCAGATGCCGCGGCTGCGCGACGTCTACCTCGCGGCGCTGGAGCAGGTGCGCCGTGCGCATCCGTCGCGGCTCGTCCTGCTGTGCTGCAAGGCGCCGCCCGACACCATGGCGCAGCTGAACGAGATGGGCTTTCCGACAGTGGAGACCATCGATGCGGCGTGTGCCACGCTGGCGGCGCTGGTGCGCCTCGGCACACGTGGCGAACAGGCCGAGGTGGCGGTCGCGTCGCGGTCGGCCGAAGCGCTTCCGGCCGAAGCCTTCGCCAACGAGGCCAGTGCCAAGGCCGTGCTCGCGCAGGCCGGCATCCCGGTGCTGAAGGAAGTCACGGCCGGCGGCCGGGACGAGGCACTGGCCGCGGCGCGCGACATCGGTTTTCCGGTGGTGCTGAAGATCGTCTCGCCCGACATCCCGCACAAGACCGAGGTTGGCGGCGTGGTGACCAACGTGCGCTCCGAGGCGCAGCTGCGCGACGAATACGACAGCCTGCTGGCGCGCGTCGCGCAGAAGGCGCCGCAGGCGCGCATCGCCGGCGTGCTGGTGGCACAGATGGCACAGGGCGGCACCGAGCTGATCCTCGGCACCATGAAGGACCCGGTCTTCGGCCCGGTCGTGATGGTGGGCCTGGGCGGCATCTATGCCGAGGTGCTGCGCGACGTGGCGCTGCAGGTGGCGCCGGTGACCGAGGCACAGGCCATGCAGATGCTTCGCTCCCTCAAGGCCTTTGCGCTGTTCGATGGCGCACGCGGCCGGCCGAAGGCCGACGTGGCGGCCGCGGCGCGCGCCGTGGCGGCGCTGTCGCGGTTCGCCGCACGGCATGCGCGCAGCGTCGCCGAGATCGACATCAACCCGCTGGTGGTCCTCGACCACGGGCACGGTGCCTTCGCGCTCGACGCGCTGCTGGTGCCGGAAACGAAAGACAAGCCATGAATGCATCACAGTCCCTCGAAGGCCGCGTGGCCTTCATCAGCGGCGCGGGCCACGGCATCGGCCGAGCCACCGCGCTGGCCTTCGCCCGGCTGGGCGCGACGGTCGGCGTGAACGACCTCAAGGCCGAGTTCGTGGAAGATACCGTCGCGGAGATCCGCCGCCTCGGCGGCAAGGCCGTGGCGGTGCCGCAGGACGTCTCGAGCCGCGAAGGCATGCGCCTGGCGGTGCAGCGCCTGGCCGGCGAGGCGGGCCGGCTCGACGTGATGGTCAACAACGCGGCCTGGGTGCGCTACCAGCCGCTGATGGAAATCACGCCCGAGGTGATGGACCGCATGGTCGACATCGGCTTCAAGTCGGTGATCTGGGGCATCCAGGCCGCGGCCGAGGCGATGGACCCGGAACGCGGCGGCGCCATCATCAACGTGGCCTCCATCGCCGGCTTCAAGTCGCCCGCGCGATCGGTGGTCTACAGCGGCCTGAAGGCCGGCGTGCTCGGCATCACCCGCGCCGCGGCGGCCGACCTGGGCGCGCGCCGCATCCGCGTGAACGCCGTGGCGCCCGGCGCGGTGCCGACCGAAGGCACGGCCAAGCACCGCAACGCCGAGCTCGACGCCAGGCGCATCGCGCGCACGCCGCTGGGCCGGCTCGGCACCGTGGAAGACATTGCGGACGCCATCTGCTTCCTGGCCGGCGACGGCTCGCGCTTCGTCAACGCGGAGGTGATCCGACTGGACGGCGGCGCATCGGAGACCTCGCTGTGAGCGCCGAGGACATTTCTCCCCAGCGCCTGCAGAACGTGTACGTGGTGGCGCAACGCCCGGCCGAGCTGCATGCCTTCTACGAATCGGCACTGGGGCTGAAGCTCAAGTTCCGCGACAAGGACCGCTGGTTCCAGTACGGCGTGGGCAACACCAGCGTGGCGCTGGCCTGTGCCGAAGAGGCCGCGCCGGCGACCTCCGGCGTGGTGATGGTGTTCGAGGTGAGCGACTTCGCCGGTGCGCAGGAGCGCATCACCGGCGCAGGCGGCGAGGTGATCGGCACGCGCGACATGGGCGCGCACGGCGCGGTGATGTCGCTGCGCGACCCGGAAGGCAACGTGATGCAGCTGTTCAAACGCGCCGCGGCGCCAGCGGCCCCGGCGGCATGAACCCGCGCGCACCGCTGCAGGCGCTGCTCGATCGCGAGGCGATCCGCGAGTGCCTCTACCGCTACTGCCGCGGCATCGACCGCGTCGACGAAGAGGCCCTGCGCTCGGCCTACTGGGAAGACGCCACCGACTGCCATGGCGCCTGGAACGGCAGCGCCGACGGCTTCATCGCGCAGGCGCTGCAGCGGTTGCGCCAGGGCGGGCGGCGCGTGCACCAGGTGAACAACATCGCGATCGAGCTGCATGGCGACGTGGCTGCGGTGGAGAGCGGCTTCTTCGCACTGCAGGCCCCTGCCGATGCGCCCGCGAAGCGCACCCTGCTGTGCGGACGCTACCTCGACCGCTTCGAGCGCCGCCAGGGCGAATGGCGCATCGCCGCGCGCACGGTGGTGTACGACTGGATCGAGGAGCGCGAACGGCCCGAGCTCACACGCAGCGACGCCGTGCTGTTCGGCGCGCGCCAGCCGGCCGGCTGCGCGGCGCCCAACGACATGCTTTATGCGCTGTTGCGGGATGTGCGCGCGGCGGACAACGAGGCGAAACCATGATCAGGGACCGCGAGAAATTCCAGGCCATGCTCGCCGAGGTGCGCCGGTTCATCCATGACGAATGCCTGCCGCTGGAGGAGCAGGTCGACCGTGACGACCTGATTCCCGAACCGGTCGTCCAGCGCATGCGCGAGATCGGCCTGTTCGGCCACAGCATCCCCGAGGCTTTCGGCGGCGCCGGCCTGACCACCGAGGAACTGACGCTGGTGAACCTCGAGGTGTCGCAGGTCGCGACTGCATTCCGTGCGCGCTTCGGAGGCAACACCGGCATCGCATCGGAGTCGCTCGTGGTCGACGGCACGCCCGAGCAGCAGCGCCATTACCTGCCGCGGCTGGCCAGCGGCGAGCTGACCGGCTGCTTCGCGCTCACCGAGCCCGAGGCCGGATCGGACGCCACGGCGCAGAAGACGGTGGCGGTGCGCGACGGCGACAGCTTCGTCATCACCGGGCAGAAATGCTTCATCACCAACGCGCCGGTTGCGAACCTGTTCACCGTGTTCGCCCGGACCGACCCGAACGCGAAGGGCGCGGCCGGCATCAGCGCCTTCCTGGTCGAGCGCGGCGCGCCCGGCCTGTCGACCTCGCAGCCCTACCGCAAGATGGGCCAGCACGGCTCGCCGGTGGGCGAGGTCAGGCTGGAAGGTGTGCGCGTGCCGGCCTCGGCCATCGTCGGCGGCGTCGAAGGGCAGGGCTTTCGCACGGCGATGAAAACGCTGAACAAGCAGCGCATCAATCTCGCCGCGCTGTGCATCGGCCCTGCGATCCGGCTGGTGGAGGAAATGGCGCGGCAGGCGCAGTCGCGCCGGCAGTTCGGCCAGCCCATCGGCGACTTCCAGCTGGTGCAGCAGATGATTGCCGAGAGCAACACCGAGGTGCATGCGGCGCGCGCGCTGGTGCTGGAGACGGCGCGCAAGAGGGACGAGGGCATCGACGTGACGATGGAAGCGTCGATGTGCAAGCTGTTCGCCTCCGAGATGTGCGGCCGCGTCGCCGACCGGGCCGTGCAGGTCTTCGGCGGCAGCGGCTTCATCGCCGGCAACGTGGCCGAGCGCTTCTATCGCGATGTTCGGCTGTTCCGCCTCTACGAGGGAACGAGCCAGATCCACCTCGTCAGCATCGCGAAGCGGACCCTGGCGCTGGCCGCGCAGGGTGCCGCCCGCTGAAGCACTGTCTACTTGTCGTGGTGCAGGTACGTCGCCTGCTTCGGCAGCAGCAGGCTCACCAGGAACACCACGCCCATCATCGCCGTCACGTACCAGTAGAAGTACGACTCGTGCCCGATCGACTTCAGCCCCAGCGCCACGTACTCCGCGCTGCCGCCGAAGATCGCATTGCCGACCGCGTAGGACAGCCCCACGCCCAGCGCGCGGATCTCGGGCGGGAACATCTCGGCCTTCACGATGCCGCTGATCGAGGTGTAGAAGCTCACCACCGCCAGCGCGAGCGTGATGAGCACGCCCGCCGCCAGCGGGCTGCCGACGCTCTGCAGGTTGCTCAGCACCGGCACCGTCATCAGCGCACCCAGCGCCCCGAACAGCAGCATGTTGTTGCGCCGGCCGATGCGGTCGGACAGCGCGCCGAACACCGGCTGCATGCACATGTAGATGAACAGGCAGGCCGTCATCACGTTGCTGGCGGTCTTGATCGACATGCCTGCCGAGTTCACCAGGTACTTCTGCATGTAGGTGGTGAAGGTGTAGAAGATCAGCGAGCCGCCGGCCGTGTAGCCCAGCACCACGAAGAAGGCGCGCTTGTGGTTCGTGAACAGCTCGCGCATGGTGCCGGCGCCCTTGGCGGCGCGGGTCTTGGTGCTGGCGGTCTCTGTCAGCGTGCGGCGCAGCATGAGGGCCACCACGGCAGCCACGGCACCGAGCACGAACGGAATGCGCCAGCCCCAGCTCTTGAGCTCGGCCTCGTCGAGCACCTGCTGCAGCACCACGACCACCACCACGGCCAGCAGCTGGCCGCCGATCAGCGTGACGTACTGGAACGACGAGAAGAAGCCGCGCTGGCCGCGCATGGCCACTTCGCTCATGTAGGTGGCGGTGGTGCCGTATTCGCCGCCGACCGACAGGCCCTGCAGCAGCCGCGCGGCCAGCAGCAGCGCGGGCGCGGCGGCGCCGATCTGCGCGTAGGTGGGCAGGCAGGCGATGACCAGAGAGCCCACGCACATCATGACGACCGAAGTGACCATCGATGTCTTGCGGCCCTTGCGGTCGGCCAGGCGGCCGAACAGCCAGCCGCCGATAGGGCGCATCAGGAAGCCGGCGGCGAACACGCCGGCGGTGTTCAGCAGCTGCACGGTCGGGTCCGACTTGGGGAAGAAGGCCGGCGCGAAGTAGATGGCGCAGAAGGCGTAGACGTAGAAGTCGAACCATTCCACCAGGTTGCCGGACGAGGCGGCGAAGATGGCGAAGATGCGCTTGCGCTTTTCTTCGAAGGTATACGGCGTGTTGTTGGCGGTCGCGTCCGGGCCGGAGGCGCCGACGCTCGCACTGGCGATGTTGGTCATGGAAAGGTGTCCTTGTCTCTGGCTGCGGCCCGCCGCAAAGCCGCGCGAGACCGTACCGGCAAGTCTGTCCGGCCGCCGGCGCGCTGTCGTCCGTAGCCGCCCGCCGCGCGGCTACGTATCGGTACGCAAGGGTAAATACCTAGAAAGGACTACAGCCCGTGTTCCCGCAGGAACCGGTCGAGCTGGTGGCTGTTCGCGAGCCCCAGCTTGGCGAACACGTGGGCGCGGTGCGTTTCCACCGTGCGCTGCTCCAGCGGCGCGAGTTCCAGGGCGATCTGCTTGTTGGGCTTGCCCTCGGCGACCAGCCGGGCGACCTGCATCTCGCGCGGCGTGAGCTTGTCCCACAGCGCCTGCGCGGCCTGGCGGGCCTGCCGGCGCACGGCGATCTCGCCGGCGCGCTGCAGGGCCCGGGCGATGCTGTCGAGCAGGCGCTCGTCGTTGCAGGGCTTCTCGAGCCAGCCGAAGGCGCCGTTCTGCACCGCCTCGACGGCCATCGGAATGTCGCCGTGGCCGGACAGGAAGATCACGACCAGCGGGCTGTCCTGCGCGCGCAATGCATCGAACACCTGCAGCCCGCTCACGCCCTCCATGCGCAGGTCGAGGATCACGCAGCCTGCGCGCTGCAGGTCGGCGCCGGCCAGGAAGGCCTCGCCCGAGGCAAAGGTCTGCACCGCGTAGCCGCGCGACAGCAGCAGGAGGCCCAGCGAGCGGCGCACGGCCTCGTCGTCGTCCACCACGCACAGGTTGTTGGCAAGAGCGTTCATGGGGGTGAGATCTCCAGCTCGAGGGTGAAAACCGTGCCTCCGCCGTCCCGGTTGGCAAAGGACAGCCGGCCGCGATGGGCCTCGACAATGGTGCGGCAGATGTTCAGGCCCAGCCCCAGTCCGCCGGTCTTGGTGGTGAAGAAGGGCGCGAACACCTGCTCGGCCAGCGCTGCATCGATGCCCGGCCCGCGGTCGGCCACGCGGATGTGCATGCGTCCTGCCAGCACCTCGGCCTCGACCTCCACGAGCCGCTGTTCCGGCGGCGTGGCCTGCATCGCCTGCAAGCTGTTGGACAGCAGGTTCAGCAACACCTGCTCGAGCAGCACGCGGTCGCCGCGCACCTCGGGCAGCCCCGCCGGTATGCGGACTTCGGCACGCGCCTGCCGCATCCGCATCTCGCCCTGCAGCAGCGCCAGCGCGTTCGCCACCAGCGCCGCCACCGCGCAGTCCTCGGTGCCCACGGTGCGCTGGCGCACGAAGCCGCGGATGCGCCGCACGATCTCGGCGCTGCGCTGGGCCTGCGCCATGGTCTCGTCGAGGCTGCTGACCAGCAGCTGCTGGTTGCCCTGTTCCGCGAAGGCCTTGGCCGCGCTCGCAAAATTGCTCAGCGCCATCAGCGGCTGGTTCAGCTCGTGGGCCAGCGTGGAGGCCATCTCGCCGAGGCTGGCCAGGCGTTGGGCGTGCTGCAGCTGCTCGTCGTTCTGGCGCTGGCGCAGCTCGGCGCGCTTCTGCTCGGTGATGTCCACCACCGAGCTCATCCAGCCGCTGTGCTGGCCATCGGCGTCGATCAGCGCGGCGGTGTAGACCATGGTGATCACGTCGTGCCCGTCGCGGTGCCGCAGGCGCGACTCGAAGCCCGAGCGCGCGGGCTGGCCGCTCATCATGGCGTCGTACTGGCGCCAGTGCTGCGCCACGTCGTCGGGGTGCCAGTAGGGGTAGGGCGGCAGCTTGCCGAGCAGTTCGTCGGCGTCGTAGCCGGTCATCTCGCAGAAGGCCGGGTTGACGTAGATGATGCGGCCCTCCAGGTCGCGTGCGCGCATGCCCACCAGCAGCGAGTCTTCCATCGCCTTGCGGAACGCGTGGGCCTCGTCGAGCTCGTGGGTGCGCTCGCGCACGCGCAGCTCCAGGTCGCGCCGTGCATCGCGCTGCTCGGCGAAGCGGCGTTCGCGCAGCTGCCAGTACAGGCCGCCCAGCAGCAGCACGCCGGCGCACAGCAGGCCCAGCATCCAGGTGCGCTCGCGTGCGCGGGTGACTTCGGCGTGGTCGGCCATCACCGTCAGCGTCCAGCCCAGGTCGGGCAGCGGCTCGTCCACTGCGAGGAAGCGGCGCGGCTGGCCGTCGATGTCGGTGCGCACGAGGTAGCCGGGCTCGCCTTCGCCACGCTCCACCTTCCACGGCAGTGCCGCGAAGCTGGTGCGCGCGCCGTACTGCTGGTCGCGCTGCATGCCGTCGAGTTCCGCTGCGCCCAGCGCGCGCGTGGCCTGGTACATCCACGGCGGCACGGAGCTCAGGAACACGATGCCGCGCGCGTCGGTCAGCAGGATCGGGTCGCGCGAGAAGGTCCAGGCTTCCTGCAGCTGGCGCAGGCTGACCTTCACCGTCACCACGCCCAGCACGGCGCCGCCGTCGGGCCGCACCGGCGCGGAGATGAAGAGCCCCGGCTCGCCGGTGGTCTGGCCCACGCCGTAGAACAGGCCGTTGCGCCCCGCGCGCGCGTCGCGGAAGTAGGGGCGGTTGGCATACGACTCGCCGACGAAGCTCTGCGGCGTTGCCCAGTTGCTGGCCGCCAGCGTAAGGCCCTGCAGGTCGATGAGGTAGAGCGCGTCGGAGCCCGCCTGCCGGTTCACCTCCTCGATATAGCGGTTGGCGCGCTGCTTCACGGCCGCGTCCTGGGGATGGGCCAGCGCGGCCAGCACGTCCGGATGCAGGCTCGCGGTGAATGGCAGGTAGCTGTACTTGCCGGCGGCGTCGCGCAGGCCCAGCACATGGACTTCCATGGCGCGGCGGATCGAGTCGGCCTGGAAGTTCGCCTCGCGCCTCGCGGCCCACTGGCCCGCCATGCCGATCAGCAGCAGTGCCAGTACGCCCGCGGCGATCCAGCCGGCCAGCGCGCGGTGGCGCGGGCGGGGAGGGGAGGGCGGAGGTGTTTCGGGCGTGATTGGCGGCGGGGGCGGCATGGACGGCACGGGGGATGGGGCCGATCGGCGCGGCCGGGGGATTTTGCCCTCATCCTTGCGCCTGTGCCCGCCCTCGCGGGCGCGACAATGCCAGCCTCCCAGATCGACCCGAACCCATGAGACCCGACCTCGATTCGCTGGCGCTTTTCCTGCGTGCCATTGAGCACGGCAGCCTGTCGAAGGCCGCCGCCGAGAGCCACATGGTGCTGTCGGCCGCGAGCCGCCGCCTGTCCATTCTCGAAGGCCACCTGGGCGTCGCGCTGCTCAACCGCACCTCGAAAGGCGTGACGCCCACCGGCGCCGGCGAGTCGCTCGCCATGCATGCGCGCCAGATCCTGCGCGACGTCGACCGCATGCGCGCCGACCTGTCAGATTACGCGCAGGGCGCCACCGGCCGTGTGCGGTTGCACGCCAATGCCTCGGCCATGGGCCAGTTCCTGCCGGACGACGTGGCGAGTTTCCGCCAGCGCTACCCGGAGATCCGCGTGAGCGTGGAGGAGCACCGCAGCGTGTACATCGTGCAGGCCATCCGCGACCGGCAGGCCGATGTGGGCGTCATCACCAGCGAGGCGGCCGACCCGGCGCTCAACTTCATTCCCTACCGCACCGACCGGCTGGTTGCCATCGTGCGGCAGAAGCATCCGTGGCGCGGGCGCGAGGTGTCGTTCGAGGAACTGCTCGATTTCGATTTCGTGGGTCTCGAAGACGATTCCGCCATCTCCCGCACGATGGAAGACGCCGCCATGAGCGCGCGCAAGGTGCTGCGCCTGCGCGTGCGGGTGAAGAGCTTCGAGGCCGTGTGCCGGATGATCGAAGCGGGCATGGGCGTGGGCATCCTGCCCGAGGGTGCCGCTGTGACCTACCGCAAGGAGATGAAGCTGCGCTTCATCAATCTCACCGATGCGTGGGCTTCACGACGGATGTACCTGTGCACGCGGCAGGAGGCGTTGAGCTTTCCGCAGCGCCGGTTGGTCGATCACTTGCTGGCGCGTGGGATGCCGTAGGGCTCGTGCTCGTGCTCGGGTTCGTTCGGGGCGACGCTCACGCCGACGGGGTGCCTTGCTCCGCGAATGCATTTGTTGGCGAGAAGGCGCGACGCGGAATGCCTGAGACTGGCGGTTAGCGGTTGGGGCAGACCCCGGCAGATCATCTCCTTTGACGGCGGATGGACCTCTGGCAGCACAATGTGAGCTTGGCGGTCACGCCCGCCGCCTCGTCAACTTGCAACATTTTTTCAGGACTGATGTCGATGATCTACGAACTACGCGTCTATACCGCAATGCCTGGCCGGCTGCCCGACGTTCTTGCCAGATTTCGCGATCACACCGCGGGCATCTGGAACCGGCTGGGAATTCGTCAACTCGGATATTGGACGACTGCAGTCGGACCTGACAGCAACGCGCTTACCTACATGCTTGTCTGGGAGAGCCTGGCCGATCGTGAGGTCAAGTGGGGCAAGTTTGTCGTCGATCCCGAATGGGTCGAGGTCAGAAAGGCGAGCGAGGCAGCCGGACCGATTGTTGCGAAGATGGACAACTCGTTCTTGGCGCCCACCTCTTTCTCGCCTGCGAAATAGTCTCTTCCGCGGCGGACGACACAGTTGGCTGGGACGCGGTATCAACGCCCAATGCCTCTTCAGTCTGTCCTGGAGTGCTAACGACCGGGTCCGCGCACCACCAACGCGTTGGCTGCCGTCGCCAGGGTTGGTTGGGCCGACAGGAATGGCTGCATGGAACCGACCGAGACCGCCGACATCGGCATTCGCGCCGTTCTTGAAGCGCGTCAAACGAACTGTAGAGCGCGGTTCGTTTGCCGAGGTTGCTCAGGATGTTTTCGCACCGTGCGTTGGCGCACAGACCGAAGGCCAAGGCTACACCATGATCGGGTTGACGGCCATCCGGCGCTGGTAGAGGAAGCTTAAGCACCCGCCCATCAAGAGCGGAGCCTCGATGCAGGAGGGCCGTCACCTCGATGGAGTTCGCGGCAAAGAGCCAAGCGCGTAGACCTGTGTGGCGACCAAACACCCGATATCGCACAGACACGAAACGCCAGACCTGCGATAGTGCGCAGCCGCCTCAAAGAAAGATCTCGAAATGTCTGACGCTCCGTACTTTCATGATGCTTCAGGCTCCGTCCGCTTCTGGGTGGACATGGAAGGCACCCAGTTCGTGAGTGCCAGCATCGGGAGGGAAGCACTGCGTTATCACTTTCGCACGACCGAGAACGCCGACCCGCTTGAAACGTTCAGCCACCATGTCGAAGAGATCGAAGCTGCGGTGCGGCGTCGTCTCTCACAGGGGGCAATGGAGCCGGTGATGCTGCGGGAGAACGATCTTCATGTTCCTGCCCTATGAATTGCAGGAAGGCGACCTGTCATGAGATCAACCGCGCGTAGTTGCGCTGGTTGGCCCGATAGCAATCGCACGCCGCACTTTCCAGTCCCCGGCGATCCGTGATCGTGATGGCGCCACGTCGGTAGTCAATCAGTCGACGCTCGTGCAGCGCGGTCGCGGCATTGGTGATGCCGACCCGACGCACCCCCAGCATGCGGCCCAGCACTTCATGAGTCAGTGCAAGGTGTGTGGAGTGCGCGCAATCCTGGGTCGTCAATAACCAGCGCGCCAGGCGCTCCTCGATCAGATGGAAGCGGTTGCACAGGCCCGAGCGACCCAGTTCCATCAGCAGCACACAGACGTAGCGGTTGAGAACACGCCTGAGCATCGTGTTGTGCTCCAGTTCCTGAGCAAAGGACTGCGCTGTCAGGCGCCAGGCCAGGCCGCCGCCCTGAACGAACGCTCGCAACGGCGCGCTCCGAACACCCAACGACAGTTCGTAGCCCAAGGCGCCCTCGTTGCCCACCAAGCCTGTTTGCAGGCCGTCGTGGCCGTCTGCCGTGGAAACCAGTGAAACAAAGGCGCTCGTGGGAAAGTGGATGTGGCGGATGGAATCGCCCGGCTCATAGAGCGTCTGGGCCGCCGCCAATGCCACGTTCTCGCATTTTTCGAGTAGACACGCCCTGACCATCGGCGGAAGCACTTCGAGCAGACGGTTGTGAATGGGGCGGGTCGGATGGGATGTCACAGAGCCCCTGTTGAGAGGAGCCAGCGCGAAAATGCGTGACCTGCCGCATTGTTGCCGATGCGATGGCTCACGTCTGTGCGGCGGCGCACCGAGCCTGACCGTCGCCGCGGCGAATCAGCTTGCCACTTGGCGAGGAAGCAGCCGATCCGTTTCGCGCTTCACGACTTCATAGCATTCACAAACCTGCTGTTCCAGGCCCGGGCGGTCGAGCACCGTAATGTGACCTCGCGCGTACTTGATCAGGTTCAGACGCTGCAATTTGCCCGCCGCCTCCGTCACGCCTTCGCGTCTCACGCCGAGCATGTTGGCGATCAGTTCCTGAGTCATGACCAGTTCATTGCCCGGCAATCTGTCCAGGCTCAACAATAGCCAGCGGCACAGCTGCTGCTCGAGCGAATGATGCCGATTGCACACCGCCGTTTGCGACATCTGGGTGATGAGCGATTGGGTGTAGCGCAGCAAGAGGTGAAGCAACGGCCCCCCCTTTTCCGTCAGCTCCTGAATGTGGGTGGCACTTAGCCTGAAGGCGTTGCCTGCACTTTGCACCACGGCACGATTGGGCGTGCTACCTCCGCCCATCAAGAGCGATACGCCAACCATGCCTTCGAAGCCGACGACCGCGATCTCAGCGGACTGCCCGTTCTCCAGCACGTACAGCAGGGAGACGATGCAATCGATGGGGAAGAAAACGTGTCGCTGCACTACCCCCGACTCGTAGAGCACCTCCCCAAGACGCAGCGGCACCGGCTCGAGGAACGGCTCCATTCGGGCCATCACTTCAAGAGGGATGGCATCCAGCAGTTCGTTGCGTGCGGCGGCCCGGTGCAACGAAGACGAACGAGGAGGCAATGCCATGAGGAAGTCTGCTTCCAAATCTTCATGATTCTGCGACTGAAATCCGGCGTCTGTGCGCCGGCGTATCAACTGCCGAGACATTTTTTGGCGGGGCCGGGTGCGCCAGCGAACAGTCAGGGACTCACTTTCTGGCTGGCGGGGTCCCATAACTTCGCTTTGGAGAGCAACCTAAAGTGCGCCATGAACCCCACGGAAACCGATGCCGAGAACTTGGCGTGCACGGGGCGCGTTCAAGTGGGCGGGTCACGGGGCGGCTCCGGTGGTTTGATAAAGGGACAGAACTTGGCAGGCCTCGTCGGCGATCACCTGCTCTTCGTCGGTGTGCATGACGAACACGGCGACCTGACTGGCTGCGGGATCGGGCGCCACGCCGAGCCAGGCGAGGTGGAGACACACGGCGTCGCGCACAGCCGGCTGGTTCTCTCCGATGCCGGCGGTGAAAACGAGCGCATCGAGCCCGCCGAGCGTGGTGGCGATGGCGGCCACTTCGCGCGCGATCCGCAGTGCATACAACGCCAGCGCTTCGCGAGCTTCGGGCGCGTCGCTCGTGAGCAGTTTGCGCACGTCGCCCGAAACGCCGGAGAGACCTAGTAAGCCCGAGCGGTGATAAAGCATGTCTTCGACCGTGTCGATCGACTGACCCGGTTGCTTGAGCAGATAAAGCAGCGCGCCGGGGTCGAGCGCGCCGCTGCGGGTAGCCATCGGGATGCCGTCGAGCGTGGAGAAGCCCATGCTGGTCTCGCGGCTGGTGCCATGCAGCAAGCCGCACAGGCTGGCGCCACTGCCCAGGTGCGCGACCACCACGCGGCCCGCGGCAATCCCGGGGTGCTGCTGGCGCAGTTGCGACGCGATGAATTTGTACGACAGGCCATGAAAGCCGTAGCGCTTGATGCCTTGGTCGAACAGCGCGCGCGGGAGCGCGTAGCGGCGCGATGCAGCGCTCTGGCTGCGGTGGAAGGCCGTGTCGAACGAGGCCGACTGCGGCAGCGCCGGTGCGGCGTGCCGCACCGCATGGATCAGTCGCAGGCTTTGCAGCTGGTGCAGCGGCGCGAGCGGCGCCAGTGCCTCGATAGCGACGAGCGTGTCCTCCGCAATCGCCACCGGGCCGCTGAACTCGTCCCCGCCGTGCACGACGCGGTGACCCGCCGCGACGAGTCGTGCGCCCGGCGCCGCATCGTTCACCCAATCCAGGGCATTCGCGATCACGCTGGACAAGGCATCGGGTGTTGCATCGACCGTGCGGCGGGCGAGGGCGCGTGTCGCGCCGGCATCGATCACGAACAGCCCGAGCTTGATCGACGAAGACCCGGGGTTGAAGGTGAGCATCACATCGCCTGTCATGCGACCATCATGCGTTCATTTCCGCTGCGAGCGAGATTTTTCATCAGCGATAGCCAAGGCACCATTTCGTGTGATCGTGCGAACATGCACTGATTCGCGTATAGATGTCTTTGCTTTGCCCTGCAACTCCAGAGTCATCTCAATCAGGCCGTCGGCAGCCAGCCGCTTCGCTGCTGAAACATCCGCCGACAAAGTGAGCCACCGAGGTGGTGCCATGCGGCCGATCCGCATCAGCAATTGGATGTCCATGATGAGTCCTTGGGATTGGGAGAAACTAGATGCTTGTCATTCGAGGACGTGCAGGGGCAAGCGAATGGTGAAAACGCAACCGGTTCCCGGCACATCTCGAGCTGTCAAGGTGCCGAGGTCAGCCTCAACGCTTCGGCGTGCGATGGACAGGCCCAAGCCAAGGCCGGATTTGTCATGACTGTGTTGATTGAAGGGCTCAAACATCCTGGAAGCGCTTCCGGGCGGAAGTCCTCCGCAGTGGTCTTCGACGTCAATCGATACATGCTCGTCGAGTGCATGAGCTCTTAAGGCAATGATGGTGTGCGGGTGCGTGAACTTGAACGCGTTTTGCAAGAGATTCGCCAGGGCGGCAAGCAGTAGCTCGCGATTGCCACGGATGGCCAGCAGAGGATCGACAGAGCTCACCTCGAAGGGACAGCCTGCGGCTCCGGCGACGAGCTGCGCGGCGGTTTCGGCATCCTTGATGAACGTGGCGACGGAAAACGTCTGGCGCTGTTCCGGCATGTTGACGCGCACCTCGGCGAGCGTCCGATCGATCAGGGTGACCATCGACGAAAGGCTGCGCTTCAATACGCTCCCCGTGGCACCTCCCAATGTCATGCTGCCGAGTTCGAGGGCATGGATGGCAAGAGTCGCCGTGCCCAGACAGTTGCGCAACTCGTGAGCGAGGAAACCGACACGCTCGGTTGAGTCAAGGCTCTGCTGGCGGGCGATCTGCGTATCGCGCTGGGAGCTGAACTCCGTGACGGCATCGGCAATGGCGTTGTCCAAGCATCGATTCAATGTGCGGAACTCCCCGACGGCAAAGGGAGCATCGCGCTCAAAGGCCATGTCCGTGATCGCTTGGCAAAGGTCGCCATAGTCGTGGACGACTTGATCTACCGTGTACCCCAGTTCGAGCAGCTCCTTGCCGTGGGCCGTGGCGGCTACCCCCATCTCCGACAAGGTCTGCGAATCTCCGCCTGAAGGTCCCGAAATTCTGATGCTGTCCGCCGGTTTGTCATCTTCTTCCGCGGCAAACGTTTGGATCAATTGATCAAGGAACAGCGGAATGCCGTTGGCCAACTGCTGTTCAGTTGCTGCGCGTCTGGGCCTTCGCGCAACTTTCGACTTGCACCGGGAGATCAGTTCATCGCGGTTGTTGGTCAAGAAGTTACGCATGCTCAGACCTCGATGGCTTTCGCCTGATTCATCAATGAACGCTGTCGACTGTGTTTCCAAGGCGCATTGCTCAATCGTTATTCATGCGAAAAGCCTTGTCTGTGCGGTAGCGAACATAGTGCCGATCTATCGCCAAGATCGTTGTTCGGGGCAGCGGGGTGACGAGCTCCTGGGGCGACCGATTGGCACGAGTGCGCCGGCTGGTTCGCTTGTACTTCAGATAGGCGGCATGGGGTAGCTGCACCAAAGAATCAGCTGTGACAGACATGCCCTCAATCGCGAATGCGTAAGCATCCTCCTACGTCGGGCATCGTGAAAACAGGCACCCGTAAGGTCAATTAAAAGCGTACGGTCGGGACACGTTCACAGTTCTCGCAATCGCGCGGCAGCTCGAAGTCGTTTCATAGGAGCCCGTTGCAATGTCCGTCCCGCAGTCCCTTTCCCATTCGCACATCGATTTCGTCGGCAGCGATTTCGAAGCCCTAGCTTCGCACATGCATCACTGCGCACGTGCCCACGGGCGATGGTTCTCGCTGCGAAGCCACATGCAACGTGTGCGCGCGCTCGCTGCGGGCCGCATTGTCACGATGGCGTGCGTGGCCGTGGTCCTGGGCATCGGCATGTTCGCGGTCACTTGAGCGCCGCTGCCGTCGTCGACCGCCTCCAAGGGCTCAGTCACTACGCCCGGACTCTTCTGCTCGGTCCGCACGACCCGGTAGCCCTCCCGATTCGCGCCGAACTCTTCGGCGCCCAACGTTTCGAACAGCACGGCCACAGCCTGGCCGGTGCCCAGGTGGTGGAAGACGAACACCACCGCGCGCGCGAAGGCGCGCTTTTTTTCCCGCGTGTCGATGAGAACCTCGAGTCGCTGCGCGCCGCCTTCGACTACATCGCGCTGATCTCGCTGAGCGGACGCTATGTGTCGCCGGCGGCTGAATGGCTGCTCGACAACTTCCACCTCGTCGAGGCGCAGCTCCAGCAGATCCATGACGGCGTGCCGCGCAGCTACTACGCGCGCCTGCCCAAGCTCGTCACGCCGCCGCTGGCGGGGCTGCCGCGCGTGTACGGCATTGCGTGGGCCTATGTGGCGCACACCGACAGCGTGCTCAACAAGACGCTGTTCACTGCCTTCCTCAACGCCTACCAGGACATCGACGAGCTGATGTTTGGCGAACTTTGGGCGCTGCCCACCACCCTGCGCGTGGTGCTGCTCGAAAACCTGCGCCGCGTGGCCGAGCGCATTGCCGAGAACAAGGTCGCGCGCGAGATCGCGCATGCCGCGTGGGACGCGGCGCCGCACCTCTCGGTGCAAGACCTCGACGTGCTGTACCGCGCGCTGCAGAGCCACGGCCTGCAGGACAGCTACCTCACGCAGCTGTGGCAGCGCCTGCCCGTCGAGCGAGGCGACGACATGCCCACGCTGGTGCGCTGGACCGAACAGCACTGTCCCAACGGCCCGGCGCTGATCGGCGACGCGCAGAACGCGCAGGCCGCGGCCAATCTCACGGTCGGCAACATCATCACGACCTTGCGCATGATCGGCCAGGTCGAGTGGAGCGATCTGATCGAGCCGGTGAGCCGCTCGCTGCGCGTGCTGCGCGAACTTCCCAGCTTTGCGAACGAGAGCGAACTCATGCGCCAGCAGATCACGCATGCGATGGAACAGGTGGCGCGCAGCGCCGAACGGACCGAGCGCGAAGTGGCGCAGGCCGTGGTCACGCTGGCGTCCAGTGCACCGGCCGAGGAAGCCGGCGCCGAGACCGACCGCGCCGACGGCACCGCCGGCTATTACCTCTTCGGCCAGGGCCGGCCTGCGCTGATCGCGTCGCTGCAGGCGAATGCACCGGCGGGCCATGCCGCACGCGCCGCGAGCACACGAGGCCCCGCGCGCAGCCATCGCGGCTGGCGCCTGCCCGTCTACGTGGGGTCCGTTGCCCTCGGCACCGCGCTGCTGCTGGCGGCCGTGGTGCACGGCCTGCCGCATCGTGGCGACTGGACCACCGTCGCGGCGTTGCTGCTGCTCGCATGGCCGCTGTCCGAAGCGCTGATTGCGCTGGCGCAACGCATCATGGCGGAGTCGGTGCGCGTGCAGGCCCTGCCACGCCTCGATTTCGCGAACGGCATTCCCGAGCGGCACCGCGCGCTCGTCGTCATGCCCACGATGCTGGGGTCGACCGCGAACAACGCCAAGCTCGCGCACCGGCTCGAACTGCACTGGCTCGCCAACCGAGAGGCGCACGCGCAGTTCGCGCTGTTGACCGACTGGGCCGACGCTTCGCAAGCCTCGATGCCCGACGACGTGCCCTTGCTCGATGATGCCCAGCAACGCATCGCCGCGCTCAACGCCAAGTACCCACCGGCCGAAGGCGCCGCGCCACGCTTCCTGCTGCTGCACCGTCCGCGAAACTGGAGCGAGACCGAACAGCGCTGGATGGGCTGGGAGCGCAAGCGCGGCAAGCTCGAAATGCTCGTGCGGCTGCTGGCCAGCGGCGACGCCAGCGGCTTTCTCCCGCTCGCACCGGGCCAGCAGCTCGCGCCCGGCCGCACGCCCTATGTGTTGACGCTCGACAGCGACACGGGCCTGCCGCCCGGCGCGCTGCGCGACCTCGTGTCCATCGCCGCGCATCCGCTGAACGCGCCCGAGATCGACGTGCCAAGCCGGTGCGTGGTCGCGGGCTTCGGCATTCTTCAGCCGCGCATCGTCACGCCGTTCCCGATGCGCAGCGAGCGCTCCTTCTTCCACTGGGTGTTCGCCGGGCAGTGCGGGCTCGACCCCTACGGCAGCGGCTCCTCCGACATCTACCAGGACGTGTTCGGCAGCGGCTCCTTCACCGGCAAGGGCTTGCTCAACGTGCGCGCGGTGCACGCCACGCTGAACGACCGCCTGCCCGACAGCGCCGTGCTGAGCCATGACCTGCTCGAAGGCAGCGTCGCGCGCTGCGCGATGGTCAGCGACGTGGTGCTGGTCGAAGACCATCCGCACCATGCCGGCGTGGCCGCCTCGCGCGTGCACCGCTGGGTGCGCGGCGACTGGCAGCTGCTGCCACTGATGTGGCGTGCGCGCCGCTTCGGCATAGACGCGCTGGGCCTCTGGAAAATGTGCGACAACCTGCGCCGCTCGCTGGTCGCACCAGCGTCTTTCGCGCTGCTGGTGCTGGTGATCTTCACGCAGGCCATGCCGCTCGGCTGGGCGCTGGCTGCCGTCGGCGCGGCGCTCACGCTGGGCCCGCTGCTGGGCGCGCTGGCCGGCCTGGTGCCGACACGGCGCGCCATCGAGCTGCGCCACTTCTTCGATGTGGGCACGGTCGAGTTGTTGCGCGCCATGGCCGGCGCAGCCTGGCAGTTCGTGCAGCTGGCGGCGCAGACGCGCCTGCTGCTCGACGCGGCCTTCCTCGCCACCTGGCGGCTGGTCGTGAGCCGCAGGCACCTGCTGCAATGGACGACAGCCGACCAGGCGCAGGCGCAATCGAGCCAGCGCCTGAAGCCTTTCGTGCGCAGCGCGGCCCTCAGCAGCGCGGTGTCCCTGGCGCTCGCCATCCTCGCGAACCGGAGCGCCCACCCGGTGCTCGGGCCCCTGCTCTTCGTGCTCTGGTCCCTGGCGCCCCTCGCGGCCTGGTGGGGCAGCCGCGTCGATGCGCACGCCGAAGACCCGCTCGAGCCCGAAGATCGCAGCTACCTCGAGAAGCTGGCGCACGACACCTGGCGCTTCTTCGAGCACGTGGTGGGCCCGGACGACAACCACCTGCCGCCCGACAACCTGCAGCTCGAACCGCAGCCGACGATTGCGCACCGCACCTCGCCGACCAACATCGGCTTGTACCTGCTGGCCACCTGCTGCGCGCGCGAGTTCGGCTGGATCGACACCGGCTCTTTGCTGGCGCGCATCACCGCCACGCTCGACACCGTCGACCGCATGCAGAAGCACGACGGCCACCTGTTCAACTGGTACGACACGCAGACGCTCAAGCCGCTGCCGCCCGACTATGTGTCCAGCGTCGACAGCGGCAACTTCGCGGGCCACCTCGTGGCCGTGGCGCAGGCCTGCCGCGCCTTCGCGGCGGAAGCAAGCTGCCAGCTCCACGAAGCCCCCACGCTGGAAGCACTGGCTCGACGCTGCGACGCGCTGCACGACGGCATGGATTTCAGCGGCCTCTACGACGCCAAGCGCCACCTGTTCCACATCGGCCTGCGCGTCGAAGAGAACGTGCTCGACGCCAGCTACTACGACCTGCTGGCCTCCGAGTCGCGCCTGTTGAGCTTCCTTGCGATTGCGAAGGGCGACGTGCCGCGCCGCCACTGGATGGCGCTGGGCCGGCCGTTCCTGCTGGTGGGCTTCAAGCCCAGCCTGAAGTCGTGGTCGGGCTCGATGTTCGAGTACCTGATGCCCGCGCTCGTGATGACCGAGCCCACCGACGGCCTGCTGCAGGTGGCCAATGCCGCGGCCATCGCCGAGCAGCAGGCCTTCGGCCGTGCGCAGAACATGCCGTGGGGCGTGTCCGAGTCGGCCTACTTCGCGCAAGACCATTCGCTGGCGTACCAGTACTCGCCCTTCGGCGTGCCGCGCCTGGCGCTGCGGCGCACGCCACCCACCGACCGCGTGGTGGCGCCCTACGCCAGCCTGATGGCTGCGCCCTTCGCGCCCGAAGCGGCCGTCATCAATCTCGAGCTGCTCGAATCGCTCGGCGCGCGCGGCGAGTTCGGTTTTCATGACGCAATCGACTTCACCACCTCGCGCCAGACCGAGGGGCAGGACTTCACTGTCGTGCGCAACTTCATGGCGCACCACCAGGGCATGTCGCTGGTGGCGCTGTGCAACGTGCTGCGCGACGACGCGCCGCGCCGCTGGTTCGGCAGTGCCGCGCTGGTGCAGGCGCACGAGTCGCTGCTGCATGAGCGCACGCCGCGCCAGATCATCGGCAGCGCCGACCCGCGCACGCCGCCCGAGCCCAGCCGGGCCGAGCTGGCGCCGCTGTTCCAGCCGCGCGTGGTCGATCCGACGGGGCCGGGCTTCCAGCCCACGCACCTGTTGTCGAACGGCCGCTATACGGTGGCGCTGCGGGCCAACGGCGCCGGCGTGAGCCGCTGGCGCGCGTTCAACGTGACGCGCTGGCGCGACGATCCGCTGCGCGACAGCTACGGCACCTTCTTCTATGTGCGCGATATCGAAAAAGACGGAGGGCAAAGCGAGCTCACCTCGCTCACCGCCCTGCCTGCGCCCGGCGCCGACTGGCACTATCGCACCCGCTTCCTGGCCGACCAGGTGCAGTTCGATGCGACCGGCCCCGGCCTGCAGGTGCGCACCACGGTGCTCATCAGCCCCGAGGACGACACCGAGCTGCGCAACATCACGCTGCACAACAGCGGTGACGAAACGCGCACGCTCGAACTCGTCTCGTACTTCGAGCCGGTGCTGTCGAACCCGAAGGCCGACGAGGCGCATCCGGCCTTTGCCAACCTGTTCGTCGAATCGCGCTGGGAGCCCGCGTGGCGCGCGCTGCTGCTGTCGCGCAGGCCGCGCCTGCACGGCGATGCGGTGGTCGCCGCGGTGCACTTCGTGGCTTCGGTCGATGCCAACGTGCTGTCGATCGACAGCATGACCGATCGGCGCGTCTTCATCGGCCGCAACCGCACGCTGGCCGACCCTGCGCTCGACAGGCAACCGCTCACGGCCCAGGGCAAGCAGGTGAACGGCCTGGACCCCATCGCCTGCCTGCGCGTGCGCCTGTCGATTGCCCCGGGCACCACCGCACGCCTGAGCTTCGCCACCGCTGCCGACGAGAGCATCGAGGCGCTGATGCCCCGCATCGACCGCTACCTGCAACCGATGCACGTGGAGCGCGCCACCCGCATGGCGGCCACGCTGGCGCAGGTGCGGCTGCGCGACCTGAGCATCGCGCCCGCACAGAACCTGGCGCTGCAGGACCTGACAACCGTCCTCACCTACACCACGCCGCGCGTGATGAGCGACCGCGGGCTGATCGACCTGCGCCAGATCTGGCGCTTCGGCATTTCGGGCGACAAGCCCATCGTGCTGGTGTACATCCACTCGATGAACGGCATGGGGCTCATCAACACGCTGCTGCGCGCGCAGCCGTGGTGGGGTTTCGGTGGCGTGGCCTGCGACCTCGTGGTGCTCAACAGCGAGCCGAATTCGTACCTGATGCCGCTGCAGCGCGAGATCGAGACGCTGCGCTCGCGCGTCGCGCAGCAGACGCAGCACAGCTTTCCGCGCAACGACACCGCCAGCTTCTACCTCTTGCGCGACCAGGACGTGGTGCCGTCGGAAAAGGCCGCGCTCTCCAGCCTGGCGCGCGTGGTGTTCACGGCCGACGGCCGCGCGCTCGAAGTGCAGGTGGCGGCGCTGCAAGAGGCACGCAGCCCGGCGATTGCGGACGACAGCAGCGCACCGGTGCAACACCGCACGCCGCTGTTCAACCGACAGGCCGCCTCGCCAACCAACACAGCCCCCACCGGCGACTTCGACGCCGAGAGCGGTGAGTTCCGCTTCGAGGTCGGCCCCGATCGCCGCACGCCGCGCCCATGGATCAACGTGATCGCCAACGCCGCCTTCGGCTTCCAGGTGTCCGAATGGGGCACCGGCTACACCTGGGCCGGCAACAGCCGCATGCACCAGGTCACGCCGTGGTCCAACGACCCGGTGCAGGACCCGGCTTTCGAGCATTACCTGCTGCAGGACGTGGCGACGCGAGAGATGCTGCCGCTCACGCCCGCCGGCGGCGGCGGCGCCAACCGCCACCTCGTACGGCACGGGCAGGGCTACTCGGTTTTCGAATACCGCCAAGGCGAGCTCGTGCTCGAAACCACTTTCTTCGCGGACCGCGACGAAGCCGTCAAGCTGGTGCACGTGCGCGTGCGCAACGAAGGCGCCGGCCAGCGCCGCCTGCGCGCGCTCGCAATGGTCGAGTGGCAGCTGGGTGCCGCGCGCGGCGAACGGCGCACCGTGCACTGCTGGAAGCCCGAAGACCAGCCGGCCGTGTTCGGCCAGCAGCGCGAATCGAGCACGGGCTTCGGCGGCAGCACGGCCTTCCTGCTGTTCGCGGGCCTGCAAGGCACGACGACCGGAGCCACGCAATGGACCTGCGACCGCAGCGAATTCTTCGCCGGCCGCGGCATCGTCGAAGTGCCCGACACGCTGGCGCGCCGCGCCGGCAGCGGGCTCGATGCCTGCGCAGCCACCGGCGGCGAATTCGTCGTTGCATCCGGCGAAACCGCGAGCTTCACTTTCGTGCTCGGCCACGCCGGCACGGCAGACGCCGCGCTCGAACTTGCACGCCGCTGGCGGCAGCGCGATGTGCCCGAGGCATTGGCGCAGGTGCGCGGCTTCTGGGATGACCTGCTGGGCCGCCTGCAGGTGCGCACGCCCGACCCGCTATTCGATGCGCTGGTCAATCGTTGGCTCGTGTACCAGACGCTGGCGTGCCGGCTCTGGTCGAAAGCCGGCTTTTACCAGGCCGGCGGTGCCTTCGGCTTTCGCGACCAGCTGCAGGACGCAATGGCCTTTGCACTCACCGACCCGCCGCGCCTGCGCGAGCAGATCCTCGTGAACGCGGCGCGCCAGTTTCCCGAAGGCGACGTGCAGCACTGGTGGCACATGCCCGGCGGAGCCGGTGTGCGCACGCATTTCTCCGACGACCTGCTGTGGCTGCCGTACGCGTCGGCGCACTACGTCGAGGTGACGGGCGACGCCTCGCTGCTCGACGAGATGGTCGGCTTCATCGAAGGCCCTGGCATTCCCGAGGGCGCGGAAGACGCCTACTACGCGCCGCAGCACAGCGGCTGCATGGCCACCGTGTTCGATCACGGCGCGCGCGCCATCGACCGCAGCCTCAAGATCGGCGTGCACGGCCTGCCGCTGATGGGCACCGGCGACTGGAACGACGGCATGAATCGCGTCGGCCACGAAGGACGCGGCGAATCGGTGTGGCTCGCATGGTTCCTGTGCAGCGTGGTCGAGCGCTTTGCGCCGCTTGCCGCAGCACGCGGCGAACACGAACGCGCCGCGCGCTGGACCGAAGCACGCACCGGCTGGATCGCCGCGCTGCACGACGCCGGCTGGGATGGCGCCTGGTTCCGCCGCGCCTTTTTCGACAACGGCGCGCCGCTGGGCTCGTCGACCAACGACGAGTGCCGCATCGACCTGATCGCGCAGGCCTGGTCGGTGCTGTCGGGAGCCTCGGGCGCGGCCTACACCGGCCCGGCCATGGCCGCCGTCAAATCGCAGTTGCACGACGAGCCAGCCGGCCTGCTGCAGCTGCTGGCGCCACCGTTTGCCCAGTCGATCAACAACCCGGGCTACATCCAGGCCTACCCGCGCGGCGTGCGCGAGAACGGCGGCCAGTACTCGCACGGCGCGGTGTGGGCGCTCATGGCGCAGGCGCTGCAGGGCGACCATGAAGCGGCCTGGCAGAGCTTCGAGGGCCTGAGCCCGGCCCACCGTTCGCGGCACCCCGAGCGCGGCCCGGTCTACGAGCTGGAGCCCTACGTGATGGCGGGCGACGTCTACGGCGCCGCGCCCTATGTGGGCCGGGGCGGCTG